>Ga0078972_1011422_pt1 | contig 15934 bp, 12 predicted proteins | sample YelNatPaOPGAMG01_FD_67568 | JGI IMG/M metagenome (GOLD analysis project Ga0078972, IMG submission 67568) | Hot spring thermophilic microbial communities from Obsidian Pool, Yellowstone National Park, USA - OP-RAMG-01 (SPADES assembly) (version 2) | ecosystem: Environmental > Aquatic > Thermal...
ATTATCACCCGTGAGGACGTGCCCACCACAGCCACTCTTCTCGGGGAAGATCGGTTTGTTCTCTGGGCGTTTGCAAAAGTTCCGAGCGAAGTCCGGTTGCCAACAACTCTTTTCGGCATCGAACAGCGCGAAGTCTCGCAAATGGATATCGTTCAGCTGGGTCAGCTTGGAAAGAAGCTATTTGCATGGCAGGTGCGCATCGGACCCGTTTGGGTACGGGTTCCATACTTCCTTCAGGACATGATTGCGAGCCCGGAAGCTTACAGTTGGCCAAGAGTCCAGACTCTCGCGAAGTACCTGAAGGATCTCGCGTTGCGCGTCGATGTCTCTTTTCCGGTTCCTTCGGCTGATGATGTCGTTCGCTCTTTTGCATCGCCAGGTGACAAACAGACAACTTTGGCAAGGTGGTTGCGGTGGATGAAGTATTATCGGACAGCGGCGCAGGAGAAGATCCGCGTGTTCGATATCAGGACTCCGCTAACCGCAGTTGCTCCTACGAGTTCCTATCCTCCCGAAGTGTTGTGGTCTGCTATGCGGAGCGCGCGTCAGGCATTGATGAGAGAAGAAAGTACGCCCAGCCTTGTTTTCGCAATGCAAGCGGACTATAACCCAGCGGAGTTTGAGGCTCATGTGCCGCGCGCTCTTCGCGATTGGACAGAAGCAGAGATTGTTGCGCCGTACCTGCCACTTCCATGGGAATCGCCTGACAGAAACGCATTGGAGCAACAGATTGCTTCAATGAGAAACGTCCTCCGAAAACACAACCTTCTGCGACGCCCTCTGTGGGTTGGTCCTGTGGGCTGGAGCTCTCATCCAGGTGCCAGTTCAGAATTTCTCCAGGCAAATTACCTCACCCGCGCATACACGATCGCGGCTTCTAGTGGCGCTATTCGCCTCTTCTGGAATGTCCTCCGAGATCGATGCGATTTGCCATGGGAGGGCACATTCTATGACCATTGTGGGCTCCTTGATTCCCAGTTTCGCCCAAAGCCTGCAGCGATCGCATGCAACCTAGCGCTTTTCATGCTCACACAGACAAAGGCACTAGATCGGGTGCGCCAAGGAAGCGCCACCGTCTACAGCTTTGCAATAGAGTTGCACAGCACGCGCTGGCCTGGGAAACTCTATGTTGCGTGGACCGACGACGAAGCTCACGCCGAGACAGTGAAACTCCCGATCAGTCCGGCAGGTGCGTATGCGTTTGATTATCTCGGGGCACAAGTTGATCCGGTGACAATCGAGCCTCTTCAATCGACAGGGACGTCAGTTGACGATAAGAACACAACACGCGTTTACTCTTATCGAGTGACGCACGAACCGTTGTACGTCTGGGATGTTACCACGATTCCACCAAGCCCAACCCGACATGAACACATCCATGACCTGGGAAAAGAGAAAAGCCAGCGGTCTCATTTAGCGACGGAGGGGAAATAAGCAATGAAGGATGAGCAGAACACACCGTGGTGGGCACAATTTTCAAAACACAAGCCCGTGCCTACTCCGCGCAAGCAGGAGAATTCACAGTCGGCCGTGTCGTCTCAGACGCAGACGGAGAAAGAGGTCCTCTCACCGCCTGAAGAACCTACGGGGGGACGGGAAAAAAAGCGCAAGGAGAGACAGTTTAAAGGTTCCACTCAAAAAATGGGCGCGCTGACGCCCGCCCTCATTGTCACCGGACACAAATCACCTCAGGGAATGCAAATTCCCGTCTGGGTTTACGATACGATGGTTGTCGAAACGCGAGGCGAATTGTGTGACGGCGCAACAGTCTTTCTCGAAAGTAAGTCGGGGAAATTCTTGGGCAGCGCAATATACAACAGCAAGTCCAAGATTCGTGCGCGGTTATTTTCCTTCGGACAGCGGCAGTTCGATGACAACTACATTGAACACGCGATTATCGAGGCGTGGAATCGGCGTCGTCCGTGGTACTCCATCGACGACTCATTTCGAGTCGTCTATAGTGAAGCGGACGGCCTTCCCGGGCTTATTGTTGATAAGCTCAGCGACGTCCTTGTTGTTCAGCTGTTGACGCTCGCTGTCGAACAACGGCGCGAAGTTATCCTTCGCACCCTAAAAGCTCTTTTCAGTTATCGTGGCCTGGTACTGAGAGTAGATTCTCCCGTCCGCACACGCGAGGGCCTTCCCGTGCTTCCTCCAGAGGTGCTAGGCGATGTTCCTGTCCCGCTTCGCGTCAAGTTGGATCGTATCGTGTACCTCTGCGACCCGATTCATGGACAGAAGACGGGAATGTATTTGGATCAACGGAGTAACCGGAAGCTTCTTGCTCCGCTAGTCGAAGGGAAAAGGGTTCTCGATCTTTTCTGTCATACAGGAGGATGGGCTCTCGCAGCGGCTTATCATGGAGCTGCTCGCGTCGTTGGTGTCGATTCCTCTGAATCCGCCATCCAGTTGGCTCGGGCCGCTGCAGAGGAAAATGGGTTTACCGCAAGCGAATTTGTTGTGTCGGACGTCTTCGATTTCTTGCAGGATGCTCGAGCCAAGCAAGAGCTCTTTGATGTCGTTATATGTGACCCGCCTGCCTTTGCCAAGACACACAGACATCTCGAGGAAGCTGAAAAAGCGTATCTTAGCCTCAATTACCGTGCTATGAAGCTCCTTCCTATTAAAGGCGTACTCGTGACTTGTTCTTGTTCTCAGCACCTGACTTGGGACTCCTTCGAACTCATTCTGGAGACGGCAGCACGAAATGCGCGCATGCGGTTTGTCCGAGTTGGTCGCGGCCAGCAGCCTCCCGACCATCCGGTGCTTGTTGGTTTCCCAGAGTCTGAATATTTAAAGTGCGTCGCCCTTATGCGCGTTGAGTAAGAGGGAAGGAAGTGGCAACGATCGCCCCGAGTTTTTCCTTTACAAGGGGATGGGCTCCGCGCGAAAAATTGTCTCGAACAGACGAGGAGAGAAAACTATGAAAAAGTCAGTTCTTGTTCTGGCAGCAGCTATTGCTCTTGCAGCATGTGTGCTGCCGCCCAGCGCTGCTCGTGCAGAGATGTATGATTGCGATTCTTCTGACCACCCGGCGCGGTATTTTGTCTATCCTATCCACGCTTTTGGCAAAGGGATAGAGACCTTTGTGACGCGGCCAATCCACTGGCTCGTTTCCCGGCCAAAATTCCGTTATGTCTTCGGACACACTTCGAACCCGCGTCGCGAAGACTATACCGGCGATTTCGATTTGTATCAGCGTTATCAATACTAATCAGTCGAATGCCGGGCAGTTGAGCCACATGAGTTGGCGAGCCTCGCCGTGCCACTAAATTGTTTACGAGAGGATGGGAGAGCATAAGTATGGCTGCACAACAGGCTTACAGCGATCACTCGCGCGGAAGCAAGTCCTATGCGCCTTTGCGCATCGTTCAAATTGTGGTGACGACCGTTCTTCTTATTGCGGCTGCAGGATTGTGCATTGCTGAATTGTGGGTGATGGGTGTGGCAAGTCTTATCCTCGCACTGGTACTTGCATTCCTTCCACTGTAGCCTTTGTCCTCGGTCTTTTGTAATTAAAAAAACTCGTCGAAAGAGTGTGACATACGTTCTATGACACTCCAGATTTACAACACCGCTACGCGTCAGAAGGAGAATTTCGAGCCGCTTTCACCGCATCATGTTCTCATGTACAATTGCGGCCCGACCGTCTACGATTATTTTCATATCGGGAACGCACGTAATTTCGTCGTGGTCGACACGATCCGGCGTTACCTCGAGTTTTCCGGTTACCGGGTGCGATTTGTTCAGAACTTCACAGATATTGACGACAAGATTATCAAGCGTGCTCAGGAAACGGGCGAACCGTGGGACAAGCTCGCCGAAAGATTTACTCAAGAGTATTTTAAAGCAGCCGATGCGCTCGGCATCCAACGAGCAACTGTTCACCCCCGTGCCACCGAGCACATTCCCCAAATTATCGAATTAGTCCAAAAACTTATCGAACGCGGCCTCGCTTACGTTGTCGATGGTAACGTCTATTACAGAGTCCGCAGTTTCGCGCACTACGGCGAGTTATCGGGGAAGGACATTGACGAACTCGAGGAGGGTGCACGTGTTGAGGTGGAAGAGCGAAAAGAAGACCCCCTCGATTTTGCCCTGTGGAAGGCTGCCAAACCTGGCGAGCCGTCGTGGGAAAGTCCGTGGGGGTTAGGGCGCCCCGGCTGGCATATCGAGTGTTCTGCAATGGCAATTACCCATCTGGGTGAAACAATCGATATTCATAGCGGTGGCTGCGATCTCGTTTTCCCTCACCACGAGAACGAGCGCGCCCAATCTATGGGAGCCACAGGCAAACCTTTCGTCAAGTACTGGGTGCACAACGGATTTCTCACTATCAATAAAGAAAAAATGTCCAAATCGCTGGGAAATTTTTTCACTATCAACGAGGTGCTCGCAAAATATCCTCCCAGCGTAGTGCGGTTTTATCTCCTTTCCGCTCACTACCGTCATCCTCTCGACTACAGCGACAGTGCTCTTGAAGAGGCAAAAAGCGCCGTTGGTAGAATTCGGGAGGCTGTTGTCACTGCCGAGAAACTGTTTGAACTAGCTGATCCGGCTATTGTTCCACCTACCGAAGCTGAGCCTTCTGAGGAAGTTGCACGCTTCGAGGCTGCGTTCTGCGAGGCAATGGATGACGACTTCAACACTCAACGGGCCCTAGGCATCATTTTTGAGGCAGTTGCCGACCTCAACGCGTTGCGACTCAAGCTCGCTGCTGATCCCAAGAATCCGGCTCTTGCTGCTGACGTGATCGGTCTAATCAATCTCATTCACAGGCTTCTCGGAATTCTAGGTCTGGACAACCTCATATTCCACGATCACGGAAAGGTCACTGAGGAAGGGGACGGACAGTTCGCCGAGGCCCTTATCGATCTTCTCATAAGAACTCGAAAGATGGCCCGCGAGCAGAAACAGTTTGCACTGGCTGATTTTATTCGGGATGAGCTTGCCAAATTGGGAATCCGTCTCCAGGATCTTCCCACTGGAACAATCTGGCTTCGCGAGCCAAAGTGATTCCCAGGACATCCATCTGAAAACGTCGAATCGCAGAAACGCGGCTTCGCAAACAATCACTCGTCCCAGCTTGTGTCGGATTCAGCACCGAAGAGGTTGTATTTCACCATCTTGTTGTGAAGCGATTTGCGTGAAATACCTAAAAGATCAGCTGTTTCTTGTCTCTTGAAGTTGGCTTTTTTCAAAGCGGCAAGAATAGCTCGCTTTTCGATAAGCTCCGTAACTTTTTCGACTTTTTCCTGCAAGGGAAGCGAAAAGTCCTCGATGAGGCAGTCGACATTCTCATCTGCGAGCAACGAACTCTGAGTTGCTTCGGTGGACGACTTCCCCGCCCGAAGGTTTTCTGGAAGATCGCGCAGCGTAATCACAGGACCGTCAGCCAATATCATTGCCCTCTGGATGACGTTCTCAAGTTCTCTCACATTTCCTGGCCAGGGGTAATTCTCGAGAGCAGTCATGACCTCAGGTGCGACTCCTTGGATATTCTTGTTCAATCGTGGATTGTAGACTTTGATGAAATGGTTCACAAGGAGTGGAATATCGCCTTCGCGAGCTCGAAGCGGAGGAAGGTTGATTGGCACGACGTTCAGACGGAAGAAAAGATCTTCTCTGAATGTCCGCTTCGCAACACATTCTGCCAAGTTGCGATTCGTTGCGGCAATGATTCTAATATCGACCTTGATGGGCTTCGTTCCCCCCACTCGTACGATCTCGCGTTCCTGGAGCACTCGCAAGAGCTTTGCTTGAAGAGACAATGGCATGTCCGCAATTTCGTCGAGGAACACCGTTCCGCCTTGTGCTATTTCGAATTGACCTGGTTTACTTGTTACCGCACCCGTGAAAGCTCCTCGCTCATATCCGAAAAGCTCGCTTTCCAGAAGAGTCTCCGGAATTGCCGCGCAGTTCACGCTGACAAAAGGCTTGCTACGGCGGATACTGTGGTAGTGGATCGCCTGGGCAACGAGTTCTTTTCCTGTCCCTGATTCGCCCGTGATAAGGACGGTGACGTCGCTGGACAAAACCTTGTCGATCAGCTCATACACCTTTTGCATCCCAACACTCTTGCCGATGAGGCGATCGAGTGAAAGTCGCTCGTGAAGCTGATCCTCCAGTACTTGGATTTGGCGTTTAAGAGCGGACTTTTCGACAGCTCGGCGGACGACGAGTCGCAACTCTTCCAGATCAAACGGTTTTGTGAAATAGTCATAGGCTCCTTCTTTCATGCATTGAATGGCAATCTGCGAGGAGCCAAATGCAGTTATCATAATAACAAGCAAATCCGGACGCATCGCATGAATCTGGCGCAAAGCTTCAATCCCATCCACCTGAGGCATCCGAATGTCGAGCAACACAACATCGAATTCCTCATTCCTCACGCGCTCGATGGCTTCTGCACCATTCGCAACGCATACCGTCTCATAGCCTTCACGAATCATCACTTGTTCGAGCATGTAACGCTGTGCGCTGTCGTCTTCAGCTATAAGAATTCGTGTCACGCTTAGCTTCTCCCTCAATTTGTCTTTAGGTCTGAGAAGACGTTTTTCTTGGTTGCTCGCGTTGTGGCAGAAGAATTCTAAAGGTTACCGAGTCGTCTCTACACTCAGCACGTATTATGCCTCCGTGGTAACGCACTATTTGGTGCGCGATGGCAAGACCGAGCCCACTCCCTCCTTCTTTCGTCGTAAAAAACGGCTCAAAAATCTTTTCCATGAGCTCGTCGGGAATGTTGCTGCCAGTGTTCGTGATAGCAACAACGAGGGGAAATTCAGAGTTCTCGTGATATTCCGTTCGAATGAGGATCTTACCGTCCGGCGGAGTCGCTTCGATTGCATTGGCGATGACATTGATAAAAACTTGAAGGAGTTTTTTGGGAGCAGCATACGTGCTCGGCAGCTGGCCAAATTCCTCTTCTATGTTTACGCTCTCGGACGCAGCAGTATCAGCATTTGACCGCGCGAGCAGACACGCCTCTCTCACGAGATCGTTGAGGTTAACGGATGCCTCTGGTGTGGGTTCCGGCTGAGAAAGGTCGTAGATCTCTCGCACGAGTCCGTCGAGCCTCTGACACTCGTTCATGATAACGCGCGTGTATTCTTTGCAATGGGGAGGTAGTGTCGGGTCTTCGCTCAGCAATTGTGCAAGTCCCCGAATGGCTCCCAGCGGATTTCGCAGCTCGTGAGCCAAACCAGCGGCGAAAGTGCCAAGCGTTGCGAGTTGATCCGTGCGCGCCAGTTCTCGATGAAATCGCTCCCACTCCTCAAGGTCGCGCAAATTCACGATGATTCCGAACGGTTCTCCCTTCTCGTCGGTCATGGGGGAAGTGCTCACGCAGATCATCCGCGGGACATTGTCGGTCTCTAGCGGCACCTTTTTCAGTCGAAAAGTTTGTTTCTCCCACAGTGCCTCGTGAATCGTGCGACGCAGCATTTCGAATTGTCGACCCGCGAGTACCTTATCGAACGATTTGCCCAGCGATTCTTTCGCCGACACTGCAAGCAGCTTCTCTGCAGCAGTGTTCATCGCTGTAATTGTCCCATAGATATCAAGCGTAATGAGTCCTCCGCTAAAACTTTCGAGGATAAATCGATTGCGCTGTTCGATGAATCTGTTGAGTGATTCGACCATCGAATCGAAGCTGTGGCTGAGCGCTCCCAGGTCATCTGGCCGTTTAATATTGGCGCGTTCGAGAAGGTCTCCTCCGGCAACCCTTTTGCTCACGGAAATCAGTCTGTGGATAGGAGCTGTGATCGAGTCCGCAATGAAATAACCAATAATCGCTCCAGCAACGTCCACTGCGATCATTAGATAAATCCACTTCCGGGCAAACGATCCCATTTGCTGTTCGTTTGCCAAGTATCCGACGGTGTCGCTCGGGTAGCCAAACTCCGCCTCTACAAGCTGGTAAAGAATGCCGCTGACGATGGATAGGATGAGAACAATAAGTAAAGGGAATGCAATGAGGAGGCGCACTCGCACTCGCTCACTGACCTGTTGGTGAAAGAGCGATGAGTCTATTTCCTTATCCCGCATGGCGGTACTCTTTGCGAATGAGCTTTCATTGTTCAACTAGGTTTTTCGCATGTCTATGCCAAAGGGTTTTCCTCTTGTTTCAACAGAGGGGAATGAAATAAAAAGACATTCACCTGGTCGAGGAAGGATAGCTAACAAGCAGCGATGCAAAACGTTTCAAAAAAGCAACGACGGGTGAGATGCCTGTCGACCATCCTTTGCGTGCTCGCACTGTGCATGGCGCTTGCTGGGTGCGAAAGTCCGGAAACTCATGTTGCACGTGCAAAAAAAATGTCCAAAGCTCCCGATAAACCCATTGCGAAATCTGACCAGGACGCACTTGATCTCCGAAGTGCTGACATAGAAAGCGAGCGTTATCTCCCCGTTCTCGAGAGGCTTCAACGCCGACAACAAACTATCACGCGCGTCCTCGAACGTCGATCTCAGGCGCGATAGTAGTATTTCCGCCTTCACACTCTCTTAGGTCGGTGTGGTTTCTTCACAAAAAGATAAGCCACTGCCCCACACCTCAGAGCAGTGGCTTGATCTCTTTCGATTGAGTTTATATGGGATTAGTACTTGCGAGGAGGCGGTGCTTGTTGGGCATCGCTGTAGCCCTCTTCGTAGGCACGCTGTTTTTCAAGCTGTTGGAGTTTCTGCCGGTCGCGATTAGCCTCCATCTGCTGACCGACCAGTGCTCCGCCCAAAGTGCCTACAGCGCCACCGATGAGAGCGCCCTTGCCTTTATTTTTGCTTGCGAGGGCACCTACGGCAGCGCCACCTAAGCCACCAACTGCTGCCGACCCGAGTGTCGTATTGCCCGGCGCACTTGCCGTTGTGGTATCGCATCCACTCAACGCCAGACCGAAAGCCGCTAGAACAATTGCTGCAACGATTCGCTTCATTCTTCGTGACTCCTCTATGATTTGGTTCTCGCTACTGTTACGGAGAAACTTTCATCGACAATATTACTCAACTATCAAGTGAATAGTCATATTCTGCGCAGGAAGTAGGTGTTTCAATAGGACTTTGCTGCCAGGGCTCCTTCAAGAATTCTCATGACGAGATGGTGAAGGCGGTCGATCGGCAACGTGGCATCCAACCGCACCATTTGGGGAAACTCCATGGCATCGAAAAGTTGAGCAACTTTTTCAAGATACGACTGGTGCTCGAAGAGATTCTGTCCTCCGCTGCGCGAAGCAAGAATGCGTTGTGCACTCACTTCCGGTGTGACACGAAAATACAAAATAAGATCCGGAATCGGTGCAATTTTTTCGTTTTCGTGTCGGATCATCTCGGGATCGAGTCCCAGTGCACCTTGGTAGGCCATGGAGGAAGGATAGTAACGGTCGATGCAAACAATCTTTCCGTCGTCCAGCGCGGGGCGGATATTGTGCTGCACGTCGTAAAAACGATCTGCGAGAAAAAGCTCGAATTCCTTCTGAGGCGAAAGAGTGTCGCGTCCCTGTGCCATGAGCATCCGAAGTTGTCGTCCGTCGGGTCCCTCGCTCGTGGGCTCTCGCAAATAGATAGCGTCATATCCTCGCTTGCGAAGCTCTTCGACGGCGCTCACAGCTTGCGTGGTCTTGCCCGCACCATCAATCCCTTCAAAAGCTACGAGCAGCCCTCCGGGGACCTTTTGAAGTTCTGCAGGGTTATCTGTGGTGTTGCTGTTTTGTATTGTTTCCATAACGTAACGGAGCACTTAGGTGGCTTCCCAAACCCTAACACGCAAGACCGAATCGCACCTCCTGCATAGATTTATGACAATCGTTATGAGGGCACCTCCAAGGAAGAGTTTTCGCCTCAGCTACCACAAGACATTTTTGAATAACGAGCACGTTTGTTCATATTGAACGCACGTGTGGCAGTGTCGCGAACGTGCGATGACTTGCCCCATTACGCACGCATCTGCTGGAGAATGTGGGTGCGCGGCCCTTACTGTAGGACCGTGTCGCATTCTCGTCACAGATGCGGAGGAAAATAACCCAAAAGGAGTTACTCATGGTTAACATTTCCATGAAGCAGTTGCTGGAAGCCGGTGTGCATTTCGGGCACCAGAGCCGTCGCTGGAACCCGAAAATGAAACGCTACATTTACACCGAGCGAAACGGCATCTACATTATCGACCTCAAGAAAACCCTCAAAATGCTTCGCGAAGCGTGCCGATTTGTGCGGGATGCTGTCGCAGACGGCCAGACAGTCCTGTTCGTCGGTACCAAAAAACAGGCTAAAGAGTCCATCGAGGAAGCAGCGAAAACCTGTAACATGTTCTATGTCAATAACCGCTGGCTCGGAGGAATGCTGACAAACTTCCGTACCGTGCGCCGAAGCGTTATGCGGTACCTCGAGATCGAGAAGATGGTCGAAGACGGGACCATCAACCAGTATTCCAAAAAAGAGCAAGCAATGATCCTGAGGGAAAAAACCGGCCTCGAGAAAAACCTCATCGGCGTCAAAAACATGGATCGGCTGCCTGGGGTGCTCTTCGTGGTCGATCCCCACAAGGAAATCATCGCAGTCAAAGAAGCGCGGAAGCTCCACATCCCCGTCGTTGCTATCGTTGACACCAACTGCGATCCGGATCTCGTTGACTGGGTTATTCCTGGCAACGACGACGCCATTCGCGCGGTGAAACTCATTTCTCAGAAGATCGCGGAGAGCGTAAGCGAAGGCCTTCTGGCACGTGCCGACAGTGGGCTCGAACTTCAGACTGAACTTCCAACGCCACCTCCCACCGTCGATATCGAAAGCCTCGAGCGCCGTATGCGCTACGACGAGGATATTGCCGAGGAAGAGGAAGTGGAAGAAGTCGATTATTTTGTCGATAGCTCAGCTCTCCTCGAAAAAGAAGAGCTTGCTGAAGACGACGAAGAAAAGTCCTGATCAACTGATTACAATCTTTTTTACCGCATATGAGGCGGCGAGAAATCACGAGAGCTTCTTGCCGCCTTTTGCTTTTTCACTTGCTTGGCTTGATCGCTGCACAGTCTCGCCGCCTCTCAGGGCACGCGCACAGTCTCTGGGAATTCCCACTCTTGGCCCCGCGGATCGCGAACGATCAGATCGTACGCCCCACTCTCGAGAAATAGCCAGCGGGCATCCCGAAACTCGAGAAGCGTATCCGTTCTCTGACTAGGAATCAGCTCCGTCTCCACTCCATAGCGTCGCAAATACACATGGCACTCTCCCAGACCACTTCCTTCTATTCTATAGGTTGAGGGAATATCGGGACAAACGAGTCCGAGCGTGTGCGTCGTCACGAGAGAGACCCCTCTTTCAACGCGAGATGATGCTCTACGGTCGTTGACGGAAGAGGTGGCGGCTGGCGTTGGCTGCTTGATGCTTTTAACGGATTCTTTTTTCTGCGGGGCAGCTTCTTGCTTTGCTACACTGGCTTTACTCGGTGTTGGTTTTTGTTGACGAGGTGCTTGCTTCCCCCCTTTTGATTTGAAGGTCGCAACCGGGGTGCCAACAGGGGTCGCCTTGTACAAGACCCTTTGAACCTGAGTCTCATCCTCCCTGGAACGACAACCACTTAAGACGAGGGTGACTGTGAGACCGAGACTGTACAACGTGAACAACAGGCGTGTGTGTGAACAGCTCATGGCTTCATAACGAATAAGTTTATCTGGTCGCTTTCAAGTTTAAGTTGAGACTACTGATGATTTCGTCGGCGAATAAGTGATTTATGGTTCGAAGATTGCTCCGACTGACACCAGTCACAATAGATAAACGAGTGAATCGTCTTATAAGTAGGAGAAGATCGATGCGGTGGATAGCAGGCAGCTGCGTGATTGGGGCGGTGGTAGTGTGTGTGAGCCAACTAGCGTGCGCGCAGTCCGTAACGACAGACCCTGTTTCGCTTTTGCGTCAAACCCGCCGGATCCAGTTCCTTCCCGACGGCCGCGTTGTGGAGCCCGGTGATGCTGGCGAGGTCTCTCAGCCTGGTCCGACGCAGCCGCCAAAAAGTCCAGATATTGAACAAAATGGTTTAGCTAGTGAGCAAGAGCCAGGTGCAGAACAACAGTACTCATCTCCCAACGTGGATGGCAGAGATACGGTCTCGAAAAAAGTTCGCAACACACCCCGCGCAGCTTCAGGGGGAATTCTCGGACGTCTCCCTCTCGTTGGCCGACTTGTTCGTTCGCGCGAAGGCAGCAGCGAAGAGCAACAACATGAACCAACAGCAACACCGCCCGTTCTCTTGCCGCCTCCCTCCTCTGACGCCGAGCCAATCCAACCGACACCGCCACCGGCATCATCCGCAAAGCCTGAGTTTTACCAGAGCCAACAGAGTGACCCACGGATAACGCCTGCGAGCCGTGCGTCTTCCGGGGGAGTGATTGTTAGTCCCTCTCCTGATTCGCGTCTAACGCAGCCAGGTTCTCCTGTCTCAGCGGCGACAGCTCCTCGCGGCACTCCAAGACCATTGAGACAGGCTGCGCCTGCGACACCCGAGAATAATGGTTCCCTCAGTGCGCAGACCCAAGCAGGGGACCGCACTACTCTACCGGTTAGCTCCTCGCCACAACAACGTGCCAACGCGTCACCGTCCCCGCACATCATATATCCACGTCTGACCAATGCTGACTTTGTGGCACCGCCCCCGGAGGTAGAACCGAATGATGCTGCCCGAAACGAATATCTTTCTGCTCTTGCTGCTGCTCGTGAAGGCAAAAAGACCGAAGCCGCGCGCGCTTTCCGGTCGTTTGCTCAGCGCTACCCCTCTTCGCGTCTTGCTTCCCGTGCGCTTTTCCTTGCAGCCCTTGTCGAAAGCGATCCTGCTGCCGTCTCCGAAACGGTGGCGCTTTTACAGCGTTTTTTCCCGCGTTCTGAGTACCTCACAGAGCTTGCCCTGCGAGGTGTAATCTCTTCTCCCGAATCGCCGCCAGCGCCGACGCCGACAGCAACCGTCTCGCCCGACGCCGCAACCAGCTCCTCCGCTGCTGATCAGCGCCTCGAGATGCTTCGCGAGATATCACGCGTTCGCACAGAAGCCGAAGCCGCTTATCGCGATAAAAACTATGCTGAGGCAATTGGCACGATCGAGAATTGCGCCTACGCTCAGTCTTCCCCTGACCTTCTCGATTTGCTTGCGCGCTGCTATATTGCCCAGGGCGACAATCGCCGTGCAGCAGAAATCATTCAGAACGTTCTTGAAAAATTTCCCTCCTACGATGGGCGAAGCAATCTCCGTCTTTCCTATGGACTTCTGCTCGAGGACGCGGGTAAGTATGAGCGCGCAGTAGCTGAGTATCGGCTGCTCATCGAGGAGGCTCCGGACTCAGTGGAAGCTCAAACAGCTCGCACACGAATTCAGCAGCTCAACCAGCTCACTCGTTAGCAAGGTGCCCGGCGCAAAGCTGCACATTTTAGTTGCGTTCGAGTGCCAGAAATCGCTGTGAAAGATAGTACAGACAGTTTTATCGGAGCATATTCTGAGGAGAAGAAAGATGAAGAGGCGGCATCTTCTTTTGACGATGATTCTTTCCGCACTGGCGTGCTGCGGATCAGCTCAGCTTTGCTGGGATGAAAATCCTTCGCTCGTGCCGCCCAAAAAAGATCCTCAGCAAGTGTGCGCCCCGCGGGCTCGCGGCGGCTTTGGTTTCTGGACCCGAGCGACAAGCCTCGTCGGAGCCGATAGCTACGTGATGCCAAAGTACGCTTCCCGTGGTTACACCTTTACCGCTCAATTTGGTGTGCAGAATGATTTCAATTCGCCTCCGCGCCTCCTCCACTATGTGAACTACATTCACCCCGTGCCGTATACACATCCGCCCGTATATCCGTCCGTCCCTGGCGGAGGAAACGCCGCTCCCGGCATTTCCCAGGGACTTCAGAAGCAGGGAACCGTCTCTATCGAGTATTGACATCCGCCGCATTTGGGCGGCTTTGTTGGTGCACACTGAGAATCTGGTCGGGAGAGAGGGGGGAAGCTAAACGGCACTCACTCTATTTCGTCCATCCTGTTTTGCGCGGTAAAGCGCTTCATCAGCTCGAGCAAGAAGAGTGTCTGCATCCATTGTGTCGAGGTCGCTCTGGGCCACTCCAATGCTACATGTCACCTTGAGTGTCAGGCCATTCTTGATCGCAAAATCATGACCTTCGACCGACGAACGCACTCGTTCGGCAAACACGAGAGCACCGTCAAGTCCCGTGTCTGCCATCACAACGAGAAACTCTTCGCCGCCATAGCGACCCACAATGTCCATTCCTCGTGCATTCTTTTGCAGGATAGCACCAAACTGGCGCAGAACTTCATCCCCTGCTAAATGACCGTACGTGTCGTTGATGCGCTTAAAATGGTCAATATCGATCATGAGAACGGATGTCGGGGTCCGGTAGCGTTTCGCACGTTCCAGCTCGTGCTGCATGAGCTCCAGAGCAAGCCGCCTGTTCATCAGTCCTGTCAATGAATCGAAGGAAGCAAGTTGTTCGAGCTCCTTGTTCTTGGCTTCTAGCTCCCGTGCGAGCTGTTCCTCTTTTGTCCTGTCCGCAATGACCGACAACAACATCTCGCCATCTCTCGTGACAAGAAAACGAGAGGCAACTTCCACGACAACCTTCTTGCCATTCCACAGTTCGACTTCGCGTCGCAAGACTTCTTCCACACTATGCCGTGAGAAACGCTCGCGGTATTTTGCTAGCATCTCTTCAGCATGCGCTGGTGCATACGCCACAGTAAAAGGCTGTCCGCTGAGTTCTTCTTCCGATTTCTCAACAAGCGCGCAATAATGGGGGTTCACAAACCACACGATTCCGTCTTTATCGGTAAGTCGGATCCCAATAGGCGCAGTTGCCCAGAGTGTTCGGAGTTGGTTTTCGCTTTCTGCAAGCCGCTCGAAAAGAACGACGCGTTCGAGGCCCACCGCTCCATATTCGGCGAGAAAAGTAAAGTCCTGCAAGATCTCGGGCGTGAAAGCATTTTTGCGATAACTTTGAAATGCTGCGATCCCGATGACTTTTTCTCCGATTTTTAACGGGAGAATCATGATGGAGAGCGATCGTCGCGCGACGTCGCCAAAAGCCACGAGTTTTCCATCGTGCTCGGTTAAAGAGTCTCGGAGGATGAGTAAAGCCTCGCCGCTGAGAGCTTTCCGACCCATTTCAGAAGGAGTGCGATGAGGAAGAGTTTCTACCTCTTGCCGTATCCCGTCAATGGTGTCTTCCGAGTAAAGGTTCGTAACGGTATCGCTCAGCTGATCGTATAAGGTCATGGAACATGAATCGAAGTCGCAAAGACGTCGGGCTTCCTCCGCGAGGATGCGCGCTGCCTCCTTGGCTGAGTTCACAAGCCCCATCCGCTTGCCGAGGTCTGCACAGACCTGGGAGAGGTGCTCCAAGCGTTTGCGTTCGGTAATATCCTGGAGGAACCCCACGGAAGCAATTGTAATCCCCGGAACATCTCTCTCCATGACAGCTGAATCAAGGAGCCAGATGAGACGTCCGTCTTTGCGCTCAAAGAGTATCTCGGCTCGGTAGAGGTCTGCTTCGCCGCTCAAGAGTTTTTTCAACCCCTCCTGGCGCTTCCGCTCCTCCTCGGTCAACGACATCTCCATGCGTTTGAGTGCTTCAAGTTGTTCTGGGTCTGTAAGAGGGTAGATCACGCGGCGATCACGCTCACGCGAAGCGAAAAATTCCCACGTAAGTTCAGCAGGCGAAAAACCTGTGAGCTCTTCGATGGCATTCTCGTCTGCAAACTCATACGTTCCTGTGCGGAAGAGCAAACGGTAGGGCACTCCGCCTGCTGCAGAAATAGCTTTCTCGTAAACAGACTGAATAGCTCGGAGCCTTTCGTCCATCTGGACGCGGGCCGTAACATCTCGAATCGTGCCCAAGAGTACCTTTTTACCTTGCCATTCAACTGGAGCGCTTATGGACTCGCATATAATTTCTTCACCATCCT
>Ga0078972_1011428_pt1 | contig 15925 bp, 11 predicted proteins | sample YelNatPaOPGAMG01_FD_67568 | JGI IMG/M metagenome (GOLD analysis project Ga0078972, IMG submission 67568) | Hot spring thermophilic microbial communities from Obsidian Pool, Yellowstone National Park, USA - OP-RAMG-01 (SPADES assembly) (version 2) | ecosystem: Environmental > Aquatic > Thermal...
ATAACTTCCTCCTACAACAAATGTATAGTAATAAGGTGGTTTATTAATAGGATCAATAGGTAAATTAGCTAAGTTAATAATATCAAAATTTTTAAAAGGTATAGGAATCCAACCTGTACCATCTATATTTTGAGGATTAGCTGAACATCTATATTGATAGCCTGGAGGTAAAGAAGGAAGTTGTGATATATAGCTTGAACAAGTAGGAGAATCATCTTTTAAGGAAATATAGACTATATTAGTAGAAGCATAGTTTAGTTCATTAAAATTAGGATAAGTTGAATATAGTAAATCTATTGTTTTTTCTATGTTTTTAAGATCAGCTATTCTTTTATTATCTCTTGCTTTTTTAAAGATTTCTGTAGGTTTTATTGTTGCTATAAGGATAGTTACTAATATAGAGATAATAGCTAAGACAATGATTAGTTCTATAAGGGTAAAAGAAGAAGATTTAAGGATAGGATAATTATTATTTTTCATTATTTTTTATATTATAAGGAAAGATTGAAAAATGTAAAATTGGACTATAAGGACATATGTACGGATAGTGCAAGCAAGATAGAAATTCTTGAATTCTATTTTAGATTATTAATTTATAAAATATGCCTATAAGTTATAGATAATGATTTTCTTATAGATGTTGTATAATTTATATACAAACACTTGCGGCGGTAGTTCAGCGGTAGAACGTCTGCCTTCCAAGCAGAAGGTCGCGGGTTCGAATCCCGTCCGCCGCTCATTGTGGATAAAAAGTATTGACAAAGACATTTAAAATAGTTTAAAATCTTTTTAATATGCACAAAGAAATTCAAAAGGAAATAAAAGGATTGATTTTGTTTATTTTGTTAAAGGTCGGTAGCCGGCCTTAAGTTTTGATTTTGCAAAAATATTTTTTAAAGAACTTAAGGCCGGCAAAGCCGGCTTTTTTAAATTTATCCCTGAAAGAATCTTTAAAAAGATTTTTTCAGGGATAAAGCACACTTCAACAAGGAGGTGGACGATATGTTGAAGAAAGTTTTAGATCATGTATCTAAAATTTTGGCAGAAGAAAGAGGAAAGATTAGTAGTAAAAAAAGAGAGGGTAAGAATATAACAGAAATAGTAACAGAAATTTTGCTATCTTGGCATAAAGAGGATCGTACTAAAAACACTGTTAGACCTTTATTAGAAAATATAGTTAGTGAGAATGTAAAAAAGAACTTACCAGTTCCTATAGCAATTTCATTAGCATATGGTGGTATGGCTATAAATCCTTATAAGTTTAAAGATTGGAAAATAAATCTACCAAGATTAGGTGATATATGGTTACTAATAACAATGTCATTAATAGATGAAGAAGTAAAAAAATTTTATTTTCCTGGAGTAGAATGGTATATTTTTGATGAAGAAGAACATTTGATTTTAATAGGCCATTCATATGATTCTATAGAACAAAGAAGAAGAATGCTAAAGGATATGTGGATTATAACCAAAGGTTATCTAGGGATAAATACTAATATTTACTTTGAGAGAATACCTAATTTTATCTGTGATAATGAATTAAATGAAATAGATGAAGAAATAATTGTGGCTATAGGATGCTCTATAAAAGATTTCGCTGATATCGCAGAAGAAGATGCTTTAGAAATAATGGATGGATTTTATACAAGTAAAGAAAAGAAAAAAGGGTCTATAGAACTTTTTAGATCTAAATATAAAGAAATATGGGATAAGGCAGAAAATATAGCAAAAAGAATAATTTCATTGAACTATGCAAGAAAAGAATTAGGATATTATAGTTATGTTATAGGCAGACCTTACATTGATGCTAGCATCACAATAAAAGATAATAGATATATTCCTAAATTAATTACAGGAAGCACATTTCCTCAACACGGAGAGTCTGTGATTAGCGATAATAAAGTAAAAATTATTCCATATTATAGATTAGCTAATGAGCATTGGAGATCTATAGAAATGGAATTAAGTATAAATGGCAAAGAAATCGTATATAGTTTTTGTTTTTTACCCTCAGAGGAATAAAAAGCTTCATATAGATGGCGGGCTTTAAAAAACGCCCGCCGTTTATAATATTATTGAAAAATTTTTGTATAATTTATTTAACCATGGTTAAGCCCAATCCTTACGTTTATTCAAGTAAAGATTTCGATAATTTATTTGATAAGGAAATAAAATGGCAAATAATTGGCAAAGAAATAATTACTAAAGATAAAGTTGCTAAAATTTTAAAAAACCTTAAACAACCTAATGTAAAAATATTAGGAAAAAGCATTGAAGAAAAAATTCTTTCTATATTTTTAGATGAAAATATAAGATTTGGGGATAAAAATTTAATTTTAGATAAAAAAGATTATTGGATAGATAAAATTACTTATTTTACAACAAAAAAATTACCTGTGAGATTAGCCATCTTAGGTTTTCCTTTCAAGATGCCTGTGAAACTAAAAACAGTTAGAACTTTGCCTGATATGGGTGAATTACTATCTTTAGCTAGGTTATTATTTATCGCAAATTTAATTAAAAAAATTTATAAACCTGGGGCTGAAGTAATTATCTTTACCGAAGAAGGTTTTTATAAGTTTATAGGAGTTGATAAAAAAAATGCTTCAGCTTATATTTATGAGTTAAAAAAATGGCTAAAATTTTTAAGATGGAATTCAATTATAAAACTTAAATCTTTGTCTCTTATGGAAAAATTACCAGATTTTGAAAAAATTTTTAATAAAAAACTTAGAGAAAATAAAAAACTTTTAAAAGAAAACGATCCGGAATTTTTGAGAAAATTTAATGAAGCATTTATTCCTATATTTAGAATAGTTAATTCATTGTCATTTGATGAAAAAATCTTAATGGATGTATATAACGATCAAATTAAAGATGAAGATTTACCTAAAAAAGCTTTAAAAATCAGAAATCTTCTTAAAAGAAAAGCTACTTTAGCCCTTTTGAATTATTTTGCTTATTTACAAACTAGAGATGAGTTAAATTTCATAGAAAAAACAGCTCCTCATGCATTGCTTTTAACAGTCTCTCCTAAGTATTATAGATTACCAATTTATCCTGTTAGTAAAGAAATAGAGGTACTTCCTTATCATGGTGTGCCTATTTATTTTCAGAAAAATAATAAATGGCAAATAGATTATCTTATAAATCTCAAAAGAAAGAATTGGAAATTAGTAGAAGTTTATTTATATAAAGATAAAGATAAAACACCCTTCTTTTATAAAGTTGTTGGTTAAAATTATGTTAAAATAATAAATGTAAGGGCGGGTAGCTCAGTTGGCAGAGCGTCTCGTTGACGTCGAGAAGGTCACAGGTTCGAGTCCTGTCCCGCCCACTTTTTTAAAATTGCGGGGTGGTGTAACGGTAGCACAGCGGCCTTTGGAGCCGTTAGTCCTGGTTCGAATCCAGGCCCCGCAGCATAATGAGTATTTTTAATAAAATAAAAATTGTTTTATTATTTACTCCTTTAATTTTTATTTATGCTCAAACAACTTTAGAACCTATAAATTCTAAAGTTATTTTAGAGCTTCCACAGAAAACTCAAATAAATTTATTAGAATTTGGAAGTGATGGTAATTTATTTGTTTATGGTTTTTCTAAAGATAATATTCAAACCACAGAAATCAGATCAAAAGATAATGTTTATAAAATAACAGAACCTGCTATATCTACATCATCATTTTCTATTTTAATAGAAAAAGAATATTCTTATCTTCCTATCAATGGAGTAAGATTTATTACTTCTAAAAGAAAACACTTTGGTTATATAAAACAAGATTTTAAAGAATTAGTTAGTGAAGTATTCTTGGATGGCAAAAATTATGGTAAGTTTAGTCTATCACCACAGCCAAGTATCTCTTTTTCTGAAGATGAAGAACATTGGGGATTAGCTGGATTTACTTCAGATGGAAAGTTGAAAGTTATTATTGATGGAGAAGAAGTTATCAAAGGTGATGAAGATTTTGTAAAAGATGTTAAACCAGGAGAAATAAAATTTATATTGTCTCCAGATGGTAAAAGATATGCTTTGAAGATTGGAAATATAGAAAAGAGTTATTTAATTGTAGATGGTCAAAAGGTTTTAGAGGCTGATGATATAGGAAATGTTGTTTTTTCACAAGATTCTCAAAAGATAGCATATGATTATAGAAAAAACCTGGGAAACTTTTTGGTTTTTGATAATAAAGAAATAAAAATTGATTGTGTAATACCGATAAATTCGCTACTTATCACTAAAGATAATAAACTTGTTTACATATGTGTAAAGGAGAAACAAAAACATTATCTTATCTTTAAAGATAAAAAATTTGGACCTTATGATGGTATTTTCAACCCCTCTCTTCTCACGAAAGAAAGTGAAAATTTGTTGCTTTATCCTTTTAAACTTAACGATGATCACAGTAGAATAGCTTTTAAAGCTAAGAAAGGTCGTAAAGAAATATTAGTTATAGATGGTAAAGAAAAATTAGTCCTTGATAAAAAATCAATTCTATTTTTCATATTTCATCCTAACAAGAAAGATATTTTATATGCTTATAGAGATTTGAAGTCTAATAAAGTAGTTTTATTCGAAAATAACAAAATTAAAATGAGAGCAGATTATATATCATCTCCTATTTTCTCTAAAGACCTTAAAAAAATTACTTATTATATAACCAAAGGTAAAGCATCTTACATATTTTTAAATCATAAGGCATATTCAAAACCTTATTTAGGAATTTTATACTATAAATTTAGTCCTGATGGTAAACATTTAGTTTTTGTGGCTCTTAAAAGTAAAAAGGCTTGTTTAGTAATTGATAAAAAAGAATCCTGTAAATATGACGCAGTAGATTTTTTTGATCCTGTTCAATTTAGCGAAGATGGCCAAAAAGTTTATATAGGAGGATTAATAGATAATAAAATAGTCTGGGATACCTATGAGTTAAAATAGATAACCTTTAAATAATAATCTTCCCCCTTTTTAAATACATAAAATAAATATTTACTATATTGGTCAAAAGATACCATATAAATATCATCATATACACCGATTTCTTTTCCATCTACAACTAATATTTTTTTGCCATCTATACATCGTACTTGAAATAAGAATGGTAAAATATTTTTATTTGGTTCTAATCTAACTTCTAAATAAGGCATCGGTTCTCTTTTTTCAACCTCTTTTATAAAATCGACAAATAAAGCCTCATTTGTTGGAATACCCCATTTCTTGCAATCTTTTGAAAATTCTGCCATATAAACATAGTGTTTGTTATCAGGAGATAATTGAATAATTTTAAAAAGCGACCCATCTATTTTTATAGGATATATAACTTGATAGTTTTTATCTTTCCTTTTATTTTTGACTACAGAAAATTGATTATTTGAATAAGTGATATATATGTACTTATTATCTTTTGTCCAGATAACACCATAAAACCCTTCAATTGGGTATTTTTCTATTTTACCGTTTATAATCAAATAGTTTTTGCCTTCTTTCTGTACGATTAAAGAATAGTACAAACCATTAGGACTAAACTGTAAATCGCTTATATCATCATATTGGCTATAATCCATTTTATTTCCATCAATGATTACAAATTTATTCTGCCATTTTTTGTTTACATAATTGTTATAGGCTAAATAACCAAATCTGCGTCCATTTTCAGAAAAAACAGGAGAGGATATTTCATCATATTTATCAGATACTTTCTTATCATCTATATATAATGCTTTCTTAAGTCCTACTTCTTGTATTCCTACAATATACCACCAATGCTCTCTCTTTTTATCATTTGAAAATCCTATATCTATCAAATCAAAACCTCCAAATTCTCTCATGTCAGTATTTACAAAATATTTGTTATCTTTCTTATAAGTAAATATGTACTTTTTGGTTATAGGATTAAATATAAAATCGTATATTTCTTTATTAATTTCTTTATTATCAATATTAACGTCTTTGGAAGAAAAAGTGACTTCTGTTATGATAAATTTTGAATCTTTTTTCGCTAAAATAACCATCATTTGATTATCTTCGCTCTTTTTTACATCTACTATGTTATCATAAGGACCTATTTTCTTTAAAATATTGAAAAAATCTCCACTTGTAGTTCTAAGATCAATTACTTTAAAATAAAACTTATTCTCCTCTTTATCTAAGTAGACAAAATAACTGTAGTTATTATTATAGTCTTTACCTTTATTATCAAAGAATAAAGACCCTTTCTCTGTTAAAAATCCATCTAAATTAACAGGTAATTCTCTTCCATTTAAAATTATCAAATCTTGATCTCCCTTCTTTGCTAAAAAAGCATAATTTTTGCTAGTAGATGAAAATTTAAAATTATCAACACGGTTGTATTCACCTATAAGTTTATCGTTATGAAATACTAAAATTTTGTTTGTTCCTTCCTTCTCTTTCATAACATTTACAAAATAATCACCCCACGGAGCAACTTCAAAATTAACAATATCTCCCACTATTGGATTCATGTGATTAAGAAATAATTTCCCTTTATCTTCTACAATTTTCTTTAACTCCAAACGAGAACCAAATGATATACCTAATTCATCTTTATGATATTCACGGAGTAAAAAACCTATGTATGGCCACTTGAAAATTACACCATCTAAACCAGATTGCAAAGTTGAACCGGAAATCTTTTGTAATTTATTAGTACTTATTCTTATAAGTTTTACAGTGTTTGGGTGATGATTTATATTGCTAAAAAGTTCGATTAGGAAATTTTTAATTTTAGAATCAAAATAAATATTAGTTTTTTGGAAATCAAATTCTAAGGGCCAAAGTTTATCTAAATAACTATTATAAAAATTAGCTAAGGCATCGAAGGTAACTTTATCTAAAGTATTTGTTTTATAATCTTTTTGAAGATAGTTAAGACATACTAAAGCACGTTGAAGAATAGAAATTGTTGGATGAGTTTCGAGATGTTTTAATGGAGTTTTAATTTTTTTAATTTCATTTATTGATGGACAAAAAAATTGTTTTTGGGCAAATGTATATATTGGTGCTGAAACTAGGAAGATTAAAAAGATAAGATATAAAATTAAAAATGACTTTTCTAATTTCTTTGGTATTATTCTCATTTTAATTAATAATTATAAAATCAATTCTATAATACTACTAAAATAATTTAACTTTATTCTTTATAAAATAAAATGCTAATTGGGAGTACATTTCTATAGTTCTTTTAAGTCCTTCTTTGAATCCGTATTTTTTAATTTTGTGAACATTTCTTACTCCTTTCATCTTTACATAGAGAACTTTTAAGTTTTTCTTTTTTGCCTTTGTGTTAAGCTCATTTTCGATATTAAACCTACTTTTTAATAATTTTTCGTATTCTTCATTGGTTTCAGGTTCTAATAAAAATCTTTTAAGACATCTTAAACCGGAAAATTCTTTTTTAACAAAAGGTATATTGCAACCAATAGTCATATCTGCTTTATCTTCTAAAACTGGTTTTATTAATTTTGCTAAATTTTCTTTATTCAAGCCTCTTAAATCTGCATCTACTAATAAAATAATTTCTCCTTTAGCATATTTTAAACCTTCTATTATTGCACCACCTTTACCAATGTTATTTTTTAGTTCAAGCACTTTTGTTACTTTACATGATCGAGCAACTTCGCTGGTCTTATCTGTAGAACCATCTGAAACTACTATTATTTCATCTACCAAATTAGAATTTTTAACTGCATAAATAACATCTTTTATTCTTGTCTCTTCATTGTATGCTGGTATAATACAACTTATCATTTTTTCCACAATTTTTTAAATTATAAAATAATTTGGGTGTATAATTTAAAAATATGGAAAAGACAAAATATATTTGGTTAAATGGGGAATTCGTTAAATGGGAACAAGCTAAAATTCATATTTTAACCCATGCATTGCATTATGGATCAGGGGTTTTTGAGGGGATTAGATGTTATAAAACTAAAAAAGAACCGGCTATTTTTAGATTAAATGAACACATAGAAAGATTATTTAGTTCAGCTAAAATTTTAAGAATCAAAATTCCATTTACTAAAACTCAACTTAAAAAATCTATTATAGAACTTATCAAAATTAATAAAATTGAAGAATGTTATATAAGACCTATTGTTTTCTATGGGTATGGTAAAATGGGATTAAACCCATTAGGAGCAGAAGTAAATTGTGCAGTGATTGTTTGGCCTTGGGGTAAATATTTAAAAGACAAAGTAAAAGTTAAAATCTCAAAATTTATAAGATTACATCCCAAATCTGTAATTTCTTCAGCAAAAGTTTGCGGATATTATGTAAATTCTATTTTGGCTACTTTTGATGCAGAAGATTCAAAATTTGATGAAGCTATTTTGTTAGATTATCGAGGATTTATTGCTGAAGGGCCAGGAGAAAATGTTTTTATAGTTAAAAACAAAATAATTTATACTCCTAAGCTTGGTAATATTTTACCAGGTATTACGCGAGATTCAGTTATTAAAATTGCTAAAGATTTAAAAATCAAAGTTATTGAAAAAGATATTTCAGTTAAAGAATTTAAAAATTGTGACGAAGCCTTCTTTACAGGTACAGCAGCAGAAATTACACCCATTTATCAAATTGATAATAAAGTTATAAATAAAGGTGAAATAGGAGAAGTTACAAAAATTTTACGAGAAAAATTTTACCAAATAGTGCATGGAGAAGATAAAAAATATAGGAATTGGTTAACCTATGTAAAATGAGTTTGGTCAAAATTAATTTACAATTAGATGAGTTAAAGAAAATATTAGATGAACTTGTTGTAAAAGAAGAAAGGCAATATAAAGTTGCTTTAGGGAAAACTGTAGCTTCAGCTTTAAGTGGCTTTTTAGCAGGTTTTATCGCTGGAATGTTTGTTCTTGCAGTGTATGCAAAAATCCAAGAAATTAAGTGTATGCTCGGTTATTAAATGAAAACTAAAAATAAAAAAATTGTTTATCAAGGAATAGTAGGTTCATATTCTTATTTGGCAGGAATAAAATATTTTGGACCTAAAAATATTTTTATTGGAGTAAATCACTTCAAAGAAATTTTTAAAAACGTAGAAGAAAGAAAAGCAGATTTTGGTGTTGTTCCTATTGAAAATTCTATAGCAGGTTCAGTCTATGAAAATTTTGATAATTTGAATAAATTTAAAGTTAAAGTGATTGGAGAATGTTATTTAAAAATAGAACATCACCTTTTAGGTATTAAAGCTAAGTTACCTTTTAATTTAAGAATTAAATTTATTAAAAAAATTTATTCTCACCCAAAAGCATTAGAACAATGTAATAAATTTTTAGATAAATATCCTTATATAGAAAAAATAGCTTATTCAGATACTGCCTCAGCAGCTAAATTAATTTCTGAATTAAATGATATTACTATAGCCTGTATTGCTAGTAAAGAATGCGCTAAAATTTATAACTTAGAAATATTAAAAGAGAATATTCAAGATAATAGAAATAATTTAACTCGTTTTTTAATTATTTCTTCAAAGCAAATTAATATTCCTCATGCTAATAAAGCTTCTATAATTTTTACCTTACCCCATATTCCAGGAAGCCTTTACAACGCCTTAAGAATATTTGCTGAATTTAAAATAAATTTAACCAAAATAGAATCAAGGCCTATTCCCGAAAAACCCTTTGAATACTTCTTTTTTGTAGATTTTATATTTTCCAAGGACGTGAATTTAAATTATGTTTTGAAAGAATTTAAGAAAAAAGTTAATAGAATTAAAATTTTAGGAATATATGAAAGCGGAGGAAGAAAATGAACTTAAAAAATTAAGAAAAAAAATCGATAAAATTGATAAAAAAATTGTTAAATTACTTGAAGAAAGACTTAAAATTGCTGAAAAAATTATGAAATTCAAAGTCAAAAAAGGCTTAAATTTAACGGATAAAAAAAGAGAAAGAGAAATTCTTGAAAATCTGACTAAACAAACCAATGATTTATTGCTAAAAAATTATTTACCGCAAATTTACCGAATAATCTTTAAAATTAGCAAAGAAAAACATAAAAAATTCATTAAAATTTAACCGAACTCAAAGTTATCCACAATTTTAAAATTTGACTTTTAAAATTTTCTTTACTATAAAATTTTAATCAATAAGGTCGAATTTCTTCTTTTCAAAATATGCCAAAAAAGAACAAGAATAATTTTAAAAATAATCATAACTTAATTCAAAGGTTTTTTACAAAAGAAGGTATTCATCCATATGACGAAGTAAATTGGGTTAAGAGAACTGCAGAAATTCCTGGTTCAGGTTTTAAAATGGAAAATGTTGAATTCCCAGATTTTTATAGTCAAAATGCTGTCAATATAATTGCTGAAAAATATTTCAAAGTTAACAAAGGAAAACAAGAAACCTCTTTAAAAGAATTAATAGATAGAGTTGTAAAAACATTTAAAAAATGGGGCTTAGAACAAGGTTATTTTAATGAAGAAGGCGCAGAAATTTACGAAAAGGAATTAACTTACATAATTTTGCATCAATATGCTACCTTTAATTCTCCTGTTTGGTTTAATGTTGGTGTTGAAGGAAGAAGCCAACAATGCTCAGCCTGCCAACCATATAGATCATTAGTAAGCACTCCTTTTGGTTTTATTCCTATTGGGAAAATAGTAGAAGAAAGATTGGTGGGATTGCCTGTTTATGATAGCAAAGGAGTAACTTTTGTTACGGGAGTAAAAGAAAATGGATTCAAGGAGGTTTATAAAATTTATCTGAAGAATGGTTTGTATATAGAAGCAACAGGAGACCATTTAGTGAAGGCCAGCGATGTATATGATAGAGATGGAAATAAATTTAAATGGTTAAGAGTTGATAAACTCAAACCAGGTATGAGACTTTATGTTCATTTTCATAATGTTTTTAGCGAGAAAACATATCCAGTAGAAAAAAATGTTGATGCAAATCAAATAATTTATTGGCAAAGTGCTAACTCTTCGATTTTGACAAAATCAAAAATAGAAATAAGGTATAGTAATTTACAAAAATTAATAGACGAAGCAGCTTTAGCAGGATGGCTTCACGGAGACGGTTTCGTTGGTAGATATTCTTCTGGAACAAATAAAAGTTGGATAATAGAATTTATGGCTGTTAATGAAGAACAGTTAAATTATTTATTGCCTAAAATAGAAAAAGTTTTTGAAGGCGTACATTATAAAATAAGAGAAACATTTACAAAAACAGGCAGAAGAATTTGGAGAATCAGGTTATACGGAAATAAGCTTAAAAACTTTATTGAGAAATACGATTTAGTGAAAAGAAGAGAAAATATGAGAGTACCCCAAGTTTTGTTTGGTGCTCCACGAGAGGTTGTTGCTTCATACTTAAGAAGCTTTTTCGATTGCGAAGGCTATGTTTCTTTTAGAAAAGATAAAAAATATAACTATGAACAAAGTAAAATAGGCGCCGCCACTATTAGCAAGAATCTTATGGAGGATATTCTTATTTTACTTACAGGGCTAGGCATTTACGCTAAACTTTATAGAAAAAAAGAAAAAAGACAAAACAGGCAAGATACTTATTGTATTGAGATAACTTATGGGAATTCTAAAAAATTATTTGCAGAGTTGATAGGTTTTATCTCTAAAGAGAAAATAGAAAAATTAAACATTATTTTAAACGAGTTCAAGCATAAAAATCATAATCCTTTTAGAAACGAAGAAATTATAAAAATAGAAAAATTAGGCGTAGAAAAAGTTTACGATATTCAAACTTTAAGCGGAGAATATCTTTCTAATAATGTTGCTATTCATAATTGCTTTATCTTAGATGTTGAAGATAATATGGAATCAATTTTAGATTGGATAAAAATTGAAGGCTTAATTTTTAAAGGTGGTTCAGGTTCCGGAGTTAATTTATCTAAGTTAAGGGCCAAAGGGGAAAAACTTTCAACAGGAGGAACTTCTTCAGGAGTGATTTCTTTTATGAAAGCAGCTGACGCTGTTGCTGGAAGTATAAAATCTGGAGGAAGTACTCGTAGAGCGGCGAAGATGGTTATTTTAAATGCTGATCATCCCGAAATTATTGACTTTATAAGAGTAAAAGCAGAAGAAGAAAATAAAGTTAGAGCTTTAATGGAAGCAGGTTATGATATGACTGATATGAACAATCCCTTATGGCAAAACATTTTCTTTCAAAATGCTAATAATTCAGTAAGAATTCCTGATGCTTTGATGGAAGCTGCTATGAAAGATGGAGAATGGAAAACATATTATCGAACAACCGGTGAAGTAGCAAAAACTTATAAAGCTAAAGATATTTTATGGGAAATAGCTAAGGCTGCTTGGGAATGTGGTGATCCAGGAGTTCAATTTGATGATATCATTCAAAAATGGCACACTTGCAAAAACTCAGGAAGAATCGAGGCAACTAATCCATGTGTGACAGGTGATACATTAATAGCTACAGCTGATGGTTGGAAAAGAATAAAAGATTTAGTTGGTAAAAACCCAGAGCTTATTACTCATCAAGGAATTAAAAAAGCAGTAAAAGTTTTTAAAACAGGAATAAAGCCAGTTTATAAAATAAAAACTAAGGCAGGCTATGAGCTTAAAGTTACTGAAGATCATCCTATTTATGTTGAAGGAAAAGGAGATGTAAAAGTTAGAGATTTAAAAATTGGAGATAAAGTAAAATTAATTGGCTCTTATTTTGGCAAAGAATCTTTAGATAAAGATATTGCTTTTATGATTGGTTATTTTGCTGGAGACGGTGCTATGAGCTTTGACGCAAAAAGAAATCATTATTCAGTTTTCTTTACCGGAGGCGAAGAAGACATCCATGCTTTAAGTTATATTCAAAAAACAATCAATCAAAAACTTCAATATAAAAACAAAAGTAATGTTAGTTTAAGAAGATTGCCTTCTGAATATGTTGTGACTACAGGAAGAGAAAATGTGGCACAAATAATTGATGAATATTTTGATAGCAAAAAGAAGATATTTAAAGATAAAATTTTCGATCTTGATAAAGAATCAATTAAATATGTTTTGCAAGGACTTTTTACTGCCGATGGTACAATTACTGGCAATCCAGAAAAAGGATTTTATGTTGGTTTAGATAACTCTTCTTTAGAGCTTTTAAAACAGGTTCAGCTTTTACTTTTGAATTTTGGCATTAAAGCAAAAATTTATGAAAATAGAAGAAAAACATTAGTTCACTACCTTCCAGACTCTCAAAGAAATCTTAAACTTTATAAAGTTAAAAATTTCCATAGTTTAAGAATTACTAGAAACTCAAGAGTTATTTTTGAAAATGAGATTGGTTTTTACTTCGATCATTCTAAAAGCGAAAAATTAGCGAAAATTAATCAAAATTATGAAGCTTATAAAGATCAGCTTTTTGATGAAATTAAAGAAATAAAATTTGAAGGTATTGAAGAAGTTTATGATTTAACTGAACCAGAAACAAATCATTTTGTTGCTAATGGAATTTTGGTTCACAATTGCTCAGAATATATATTCTTAAATTGGACGTCATGCAATTTAGCTTCGATTAATCTTCTTAAATTCTTAAAAGAAGATGGAAGTTTTGATGTTCCTGCATTTATTCATACTGCAAGAGTTATGTTTCTTTCTCAAGATCTTTTAATTTCTAAAGCAGATTATCCTCATCCAAAAATTGCTGAAGAAACTAAAAAATATAGAACAATTGGTTTAGGTTATACAAATTTAGGAGCTTTAATTATGGCTTTAGGGCTTCCTTATGACTCAGATGAAGCTAGAGATTTAGCAGCAAGTATTACAGCATTGATGACAGGAGCCGCTTATAAGCTTTCAGCTGAAATTGCAAGCAAACTCGGACCTTTCCCTGAATATGAAAGAAATAAAGAACCAATGATGGAAGTAATGAAAATGCATAAAGATCATTTGAAATATGTTAAAGAAAATGAATTTAATAAAGAAATTTTAGAAAAAGCAAAAGAAGTTTGGAATGAGGTAATTGAACTTGGAGAAAAATATGGTTTTAGAAATGCACAAGCAACAGTAATTGCTCCAACTGGGACTATTTCTTTTATGATGGATGCAGATACTACTGGCATTGAACCTGATTTTGCTTTAGTGAAAATGAAACAACTTGTTGGTGGAGGATATATGAAAATTGTAAATAAAACTGTACCTTTAGCTCTTAAAAGATTAGGGTATAGTGAAGAACAGATAAAGGATATTGTTAAACATTTAGAAGAGACACAAAATATTGAAACAGCACCACATATTAAAGAAGAACACCTTCCTGTTTTTGATTGTGCTATAAAACCACCGGGAGGAAAAAGATATATTCATTGGATGGGTCATGTAAAAATGGTAGCCGCAGTTCAGCCTTTTATTTCTGGTGGAATTTCAAAAACATTTAATATGCCAAATGAAACAACTGTTCAAGAAATTTATGATGCCTACTTTACTGCTTGGAAACTCGGAATAAAATGTTTTGCTGTTTATAGAGATGGTTCTAAAGTCACCCAAGCTCTTTATGTAGCTAAAAAGGAAAAGAAAACTAAAGAAAAAATTGAAAGAAGGAAATTACCTATTGTAAGACAATCAGAAACTCATAAATTCTCAATTGCTGGTCATGAAGGTTATCTAACTTATAGTATGTTTGAAGATGGTAGTTTAGGTGAAATATTTATTAGAATGTCAAAACAAGGAAGTACGTTAGCAGGTCTTTTAGATTCATTTGCTATTGCTATTTCTATCGCTTTACAATATGGTGTTCCTTTGAGAGAACTTATAAGTAAATTCATTCATATGAGGTTCGAGCCAATGGGAATTACTAATAATCCAGAAATTCCTATGGCAAGTTCGATTGTTGATTATATTTTCAAATATCTTGCTTATAGATTTTTAACTCCCGAAGAACTTAAAGAATTAGGCTTAGAAGTTCATGAAAGTAAATATCTTAAAGAACACCCTCAACTTTTTAGAGATACCACTCCAAACATTAAAGAAGAAAATAAGGAATCACCTGGAAGCTTAGCAGGACCTCCTTGTAAATATTGTGGTGGGATGACAACTAGAACAGGAAGTTGTTATACTTGTTTAGAATGTGGTGAAAGTTCTGGTGGCTGTGGATAAGTTATAATTAAATTAATGATTTTCTATACAAAAAAAGGTGATAAAGGCAAAAGTTATATAAAAAACAATTCTGTAAGCAAAGATCATGTTGTTTTGGAAGCTTTAGGAGAATTAGATGAGTTAAATAGTTTAATAGGAGTTGTTAAAAATTATGTTAAAGAATACAAAAAGAAATTGCAAGAAGTGCAAGAAAATCTATTTATAGTTCAAGCTCAATTAGCATGGGTTTTATATCCTAAATTTGAAAAACCTAAATTATCTAAAGAAAAAATAAAAAAATTAGAAAAAGAAATTGATGGGATTGAAAAAAAGATTAAACCAGAAAAGAAATTTATAATTCCAGGAAAAGAAACAAAATCAGCTTGGTTGCATTATTTAAGAGCTGTTTGCAGAAGAACAGAAAGAAAATTAGTCAGTTTAAGCAAAAAGTACAAAATAGAAAAAGAAACTTTAGCTTACATAAACAGACTTTCAAGTTATTTTTATGCTTTAGCAAGATTGATAGTTTACAAAAAAGGTTTAAAAGAAGATCACCCTAAATATAAGTGACTTTTTAATAATTTTTGAGCCCTTTCGCTGCTAAATATATAGCTTGAACAAGTAGGAGAATCATCTTTTAAGGAAATATAGACTATATTAGTAGAAGCATAGTTTAGTTCATTAAAATTAGGATAAGTTGAATATAGTAAATCTATTGTTTTTTCTATGTTTTTAAGATCAGCTATTCTTTTATTATCTCTTGCTTTTTTAAAGATTTCTGTAGGTTTTATTGTTGCTATAAGGATAGTTACTAATATAGAGATGATAGCTAGGACAATGATTAGTTCTATAAGGGTAAAAGA
>Ga0078972_1011429_pt1 | contig 15925 bp, 10 predicted proteins | sample YelNatPaOPGAMG01_FD_67568 | JGI IMG/M metagenome (GOLD analysis project Ga0078972, IMG submission 67568) | Hot spring thermophilic microbial communities from Obsidian Pool, Yellowstone National Park, USA - OP-RAMG-01 (SPADES assembly) (version 2) | ecosystem: Environmental > Aquatic > Thermal...
TCTTTTGCATGAGGCGTGCGCGCTCCCCGCGCTGAACACGTCAAGCCCACACTCGCATCCATTCGCGGTTATGTAGCCCATCGTGCCCTTCCTGTCCCCCATCCCCATTTGCAGTTACCCATCCTGTTCATGCCCTGCCCGTGATCGCCCTACTTGACCTCCATGCGCTTCTTCGGCTAGAATGCGGGCATAGAAGCCCCGCACACCGACGCGAAGGAGACGACACGCATGGAAACCAAGCCAGGCGCGCAAATCAGCACAAGGGCCTTCCTGCAATCGGTGGTCATCCTCCTGATCCTGATGGTGGCGGCGGGCGTGTTGACCCGCGTGCTGCCCGCGGGCGCGTACCAGCGGACGCTGGAATCCGGGCGCGAAATGCTGGTGCCCGACTCGTTCCAGTTCACCGCGCGCCCCGACTATCCCATCTGGCGATGGTTCACCGCGCCCGTAGAGGTGCTGTGGGCGCCGGGCAGCATCGTCGTGATCATGATCATCGTGTTCATCCTGATGGTGGGCGGCGCGTTCGCCGTGCTGGACGCCAGCGGCATCCTGCGGGCGGGCATCGCCAAGATCGTGCAGTGGGCTGGCGGACGCAAGTATCTGCTCTTGGTCAGCGTCTCGTTCTTCTTCATGGCGCTGGGCGCCTTCTTCGGCATCTTTGAGGAAGTCGTCCCGCTGGTACCCGTGATGCTCGCCCTGTCGTTCTACCTCGGCTGGGACTCGCTGGTGGGCCTGGGCATGAGCATCCTGGCCACCAACATGGGGTTCTCGGCAGCCATCACCAACCCCTTCACCATCGGCGTCGCGCAGAAGATCGCCGAGTTGCCGCTGTTCTCGGGGGCATGGCTCCGCTTCCTCATCTTCCTGTGCCTGTACGCGCTGCTGGCCGTATTCCTCGTGCGATACGCTAGAAAGGTGGAGCGCAAGCCCGAAGCGTCGCTCGTGTACCGCGAAGACCAGGCCGAACGCGCGCGCTTCGCTGATTCGGGGGTGGACTTTTCCGCTGCCGCGCCCGGGCTGGGCAGGGCGACCGCATGGTTCGGCGTCTGCGTGATTCTCATCGTGCTGACGCTGGTGGCGGGGCCGTTCATCCCCGCCCTGTCGGACTTCACGCTGCCGCTGGTGGGCCTGCTGTTCCTCGTCGGCGGCGTGGGCGCGGGGCTGATGGCCCAGAAGGACAAGAGGGCGGTCTGGAAGGCCCTCGCCCAGGGCATCGGCGGCATCGCCCCGGGCATCGTGCTCATCCTGATGGCCGTGAGCATCAAGCACATCGTCGTCAGCGGCGGGGTCATGGACACCATCCTGCACTACGCCGCGCGCCCGTTCACCCAGACCAGCCCCGCGCTGGCTGCCCTGGCCATCTACGCGCTGGCGCTGGTGATGGAGATCTTCGTGGCGTCTGGCTCGGCCAAAGCCTTCCTGATGATGCCGATTCTCATCCCGCTGGCCGATCTTGTAGGCGTAACCCGACAGGTGGCCGTAACGGCCTACTGCTTCGGCGACGGCTTCTCCAACCTGATGTATCCTACCAACCCGGTGCTCCTCATCGTGCTCGGCCTCACGGCGGTTACCTACGCCAAATGGCTGAGGTGGTCGCTGAAGTTGTGGGTCTGGGTAATTCTGGCGACGGCGGCGTTCCTGATCATCGGCACGGCCATCGGCTACGGGCCGTTCTAGCCCTTGCGGGCGCGCCGCCTCACAAGAACGAAAGGAGGGACTAACACAACCATGTCCACCCAAACGCAATGGCTCATCACCCACGCCCGCGTGGCGACGCTGGGGGCGCAACCTCAACTGATAGACGACGGCGCGCTGCTCATCCAGGGCGACCGCATCGCCGCCATCGGCTCCACCGCCGAACTGACCGCGCGATTCCCGCACACCGAACGCTGGGATGCGGGCGGCCAACTCGTGATGCCCGCCGCCATCTGCGCACACACGCATTTCTACGGAGCCTTCGCCCGCGGGATGGCGATTCCGGGCGAACCCGCCGCGAACTTCCCGCAGATTCTGGAGCGCCTGTGGTGGCGGCTGGACAAGGCGCTGACGCTGGAGGACGTGCGCTACTCGGCGCTGGTGTGCCTGGTGGACGCCGTCAAGCACGGCACAACGACGCTCATTGACCATCACGCCAGCCCCAACGCCATTGACGGCTCGCTGGATGTCATCGCCGAGGCGGCGCAGCAGGCCGGCGTCCGCGTCAGCCTGTGCTACGAGGTTACCGACCGCGACGGCCCCGACCGCGCCCAGGCGGGCATCGCCGAGAACGTCCGCTTTGCGAAGTCGCTGCGGGCACGCCCTAACCCGCTGCTGGCCGCGGCGTTCGGGCTTCACGCCTCGCTGACGCTGTCGGACGAGACGCTGGCCGACTGCGTCGCCGCGAACCGCGACCTGAGCATGGGCTTCCACGTCCACGTGGCCGAGGACATCGCCGACCAGGAGGACTCGCTGCGCAAGTCGGGCAAGCGCGTCGTCCACCGCCTGCGCGACGCGGGCATCCTCGGCCCGAAGACGCTTGCCTGCCACTGCGTCCACGTGGACGATGGCGAGATCGCCGCCCTGGCCGAGACCGGCACGTGGGTTACGCATCAGCCGCGTTCCAACATGAACAACGCGGTGGGCGTCGCGCAGGTGGAGAAGATGCTCCGCGCCGGCGTCAACGTGGCCCTGGGCAACGACGGGTTCTCCAACCAGATGTTCGCGGAGATGAAGGCGGCCTACCTGGTGCACAAACTCGCGCAGCGCGACCCCCGCGTTATGCCGGGCGACCTGGTGTTCCGCATCGCCTACGCGGACAACGCCCGCCTGGCCCGCGTCTTCTGGCCGGGCACGACGCTTGGCGAATTGAGCACGGGCGCGAGCGCCGACCTGGTGTTCCTGGACTATCACCCCACGACGCCACTCACGGCGGGCAACCTGCCGTGGCACGTGCTGTTCGGCGTGGAGGCGTCGGCCATCACGGCGACGGTCTGCGCGGGGCGGGTGCTCATGCGCGACCGCAAACTCCTGACGCTGGACGAGGAGGCCATCACCGCCCGCTCGCGCGAACTGGCGGCCCAGGCGTGGACGCGCGTATAGTTGGCTGGCCGCGGCGTAGGGGATTCCACCGCCGAGGGTGCGTGCCCCTCACCCTTGCCCTCTCCCGCGCGGGACAGGGGACGGCGGGCTGGGTTCATCCACGAATAACACGAATCTACGCGAAGGGCATTATGCCCGACGCCGAAGCATCAGGCTGAAGGGGCGAAGCCCTGCGGGCTGTAGATGTGCCGGGCTGGGGTTCGGTGCCGGGCCCGGACGCGATATCCACGAATGCCGCGACGCGGGGTTACGGGACAAATTCGCGTTCGTTCGCGTAGATTCGCGGTTACTTGTCGCTCGACGCTGAAGCGCCGGGCCGGGTGGCCGAGATTTTCGTGGTTTTCGCGCCCTTTCGTGTCCTTCGCGATCCGAACGCCCCTCACCCTCGCCCTCTCCCGCGTGCGAGCGGGAACGGCGGGCTGAAGGGGCGAAGCCCTGCGGGCTGGCGTTGAGGCCCCGAAGAGGGCTTTGTCCGGTCGGCGCGGGGGTTTCACCTCCGTGCGGGCGGCTACCGGATTTCACCGCGGAAGGCGGTGGGGGTAGCAAGGCGAGGAGGGCACAAGGTGGATGCCGTGGGGCCCGCCCGTCAGAGTAGTTTCACGAACTCATCTACGCTAAGGCCAGCCTGCCGGATGATCGCGCGCAGCGTTCCTCTATCCAGTTCCCGATGATCGGGAACGACGATCTGCGCAAAAGGCTCGTCGCGGCGCAGAATCATGTGGCTACCCTCTTGGCGCTTGACGTAGAACCCTATCTTGCCAAGCGCGTGCACGCAGTCCCGCCCCGAGATGTTCGGCAACTTGCTCATACGGCAATGACCAAGGTCTCAAAGCGTTCCTCTGGCACGGGCAGGCCGTCTTCCTGAAGGGCTGCGATATATCCCTGGATCGCCTCCTTGATATTGGCGATGGCCTCTTCCTTTGTCTTTCCCTGGCTGATGCAACCTGGCAGGCTTGGACATTCTGCTACCCAGTAACCGTCCTCGCCTGCGTAGATAATCACTTGTCTCATGGCTCTCACCTCTGCCATAACCTTCAGCGTCTGGCGCGCTTGTAGCGGGTCAGGAAGCGGCGCTGGTAACGCGCACCTCTCGCGCCCTGGTACGATTATACCATGCTGGCGTGCCCGCGTCAATGCCAGCGGCGGCAGCCCACATCCGGCCGCGGGGCCTCTCATGCGGAGGTATCCACAACGCCGCGAAGGGTATTGGGAACGCGAAATGCGCGAAAGGGCGCGAAAGGCACGAAATGGCGGTGGGACTGCGTGCTAGCCCGACGCTGAAGCATCGGGCTGAAAGGGCGAAGCCCTGCGGGCTGGGGTTGGAGACCCCAAGGGTCTCCGAGACCCTTGGGGTCTGGGCCCGAGGGCTGTGGTCGTCGGCGCGGGGGTTGGGTGGCATCCCTCACCCTTGCCCTCTCCCGCGCGGGAGAGGGAACGGCGGGCTGGCTGGGGGAGAGACCGTTTCGGGCGCTGGGTATCATCCGAAAGGACGCGGTTCCAAACCTTGTTGGCCGCGGCATGGGCACGGGTGCGACGCACTTCCGGAAGTGCGTCGCACCTGCTCACCAACACACAATAGAACCGAGCCCCGGAATGACCGCTCGGCGTGGCATGCTACGGCGCCAGGCTCTCCATGAACGCCTGGATGCGCGTGGCCAGTTGGCTCTCGGCGAAGGCCCGCGTGTCGCACATGTCGGCCTCCAGGATGAGCGTGGGGATGCCCGCCTCGCGTTCCAGGATCCGGCGCAGGTCGTACTGCCCAAACGAATAGGGCTTGCACGAGCGGTTGGAGTGGAACACCGCGCCGTCTATCCCATAGTCGCGAACCATTTGGAGCATCAGGCGCGCGCGGTTGGGAATCTGCTGGTTGATATACACGGTCGTGTAGGCCAGGGCCAGCCCGCGGATGGGATCGTCGGCGTCCACCGACACCGCCCAGGCGTTGGTGTACGTGTCGGCGACGAAGCAAGCGCCGCGCTTGATGAACGCGCTGAACACCGAGAACAGCCGCGGCCAGATGGCGATGTTGTCCCACAACAGGCGGATGCGCTCGTCCACGACGGCGCCCTCGCGGCGGGCGACGCGCCCCTCGGCTTCGCGCTTCAGTCGCCGATAGTACCACGGCGCCCAGCGGGTCCCGCGCAGCACCACGATGGGGGCCATGGTTACGAACAGGTCTGGCGCGTTCAGCGGGGACGGGCGTACCTTGCACAGTTCGCGGATTTCCTTCCACAGGCCGACGGCCTCGTTGGAGTACGCGATGACGCGGCGCAAGCGGCGCACGTCCATGCGGCGGCGGGTGCGGGCCTCCAGCCAGGCGATCATCTCGCGGAGTTGCGCTTCCACGTAGGCGATGGCATGCTCGGGCGGCTCGTCGGCGTGGACATAGGGCACGTCCAGCAGGAACAGCGGCACGCCGAAATGGTGCGCCAGGAACTGGTACCATTTGACCACGGTGCCGCAGATGTTGTTGGACGCGATGAGCAGGTCGGGCAGGGGAAGGCCGCGCATCGGGCCGTTTTCGGGCGCGAAGACGGCGCCGATGGACGTGCGCGCGTAGGAGCACAGGTCTTGCGAAAACCCCTGCGCCTCGGCGACTTGACACAAATCTGTGGCCACCCGTTGCGCGCCGCACAGAGCGCCGTAGTTCTCGGGATAGACCGACGCGATGCCCATGGCTTCCAGGATTTCCACGGGCGCGCCGCTGGTTACCCAGGCCAGGGGCCGCATCCGCCCGATCCAGCGGCTGCGCAGGTAGTAGGCAGCCATCAGTCGGCTCAATGCGGTTGTGCTCTGGAGTTTGCGATAGGAGCGGGCGGTCATGTGGGCGTGCCTCCCAGCATCTCGGCGAAGGCCTGGAGCCGCGTGCGCCATTGGGCCGTGGCCGGGCCAGCGTCGTCTTCCAGGACGATGTGTGGGATGCCAGCATCCTCCAGGTCGCGGCGCGCGTCGGCGTAGTCAAAGGCGTGGGGTTCGCAGAACTTCTGCAAGTAGAAGACGACGCCGCGCGCGCCCCGCTGCTGGGCCATCAGGCGCAGCGCCTGCCCTCTGCGCCAGTCGTCCCGATGCTTGGCCGCGCAGGGCGTGCGCGTGAGGAAACGTTCCGCCAGCGCCTCTAGCGGCGGCGCGTCCATGCGAGCCATGCCCTCAAAGTAGCGCGTTCCGGTGCACAGGTCATCGCCGACGACAGCGAGGCCGACATCATCCGCGAGCGCGGGCACCGTCAGGTCGTCCAGGATCGCGCCGACGACGATAATCCGCGCGCGGCCCCGTCGCGGCGGCGCTGCCTCCATCTGCGGGATGAGGCTCTCGGCGAGGGGGATGAACGTCTCCTTGGGCATGGTCTGCGCAGCCAGGATTGCGGCGTAGTACTCGGCGTTGGTCATGCGGTCGCGCAGGGCGTCCAGGCGGGCCAGGAGCGCGCGCACGCGGTTGTACAGGGCAATGCCGGCGCGGATGTCCTCGTCGCCGATAGGCCTGCCGATGTGCCGCTCCAGCGCCGCGCGCATCGCGGCCAGTTCCCGCACCAGATAGGCCGAGGAGTGAGGGCCATCCAGCCGCGTGGGCACGTTCACAACCCAGGCAAACGTGTCGCCGAACCGCAGTCGCCAGATGTCCGCCAGAGCCTGCATGGCGTCGCACGAGTGGGCGAAGACCGCGCCCGCGAACCCCGCCAGTTGGCCCTCGGCGCCCTGCTCCAGGAGCGAGCGTGCCAGGGGGCAGGCGTAACTTTGCAGGTGCTCGCTCCACGCGCCCGACCGCGACGGCCGCTTGCGGAGTCGCACGGGGGCGAATCCCGCGGCGTGGAGCAGTTCCTCGGGCACGTAGGAGCAGAACACGGCGACAGGCTGGCCTGGATACTCGTCGCTCCAGCGGTCGGGCGGCAGCGTCGCGGCGGCCTTGAATGCGGCGAAGATGGCGTCTTTCTCGTGGGACATGGGTCTTGCCTCAACGTGTGTCGGCATCGTCGGCGCGACTCGGCGGGCGAATCCACGTCTCGCCCAAGCCTTCGTACCGCGCGCGCAGCGCCTTGATTTCCTGGCGACGCGCGAGAAACCGCTCGCCCGAAGGGACGATCCACTCCTGGATATGCCGGTAGAATCCCGACGGCGACCAGCGTTCGCTGCGCGGGCTGTCGTCAAATCGGATGCGCGGCACGCTGTCTTGCACCATCAGCCGCCCTTCCTGCCCACAGATGGGGCACACGACGCGGTCGCCGTGGATGCGGAAGGCATCGGATCCGCATGTGGGGCAGGCGAATTCCTGGCGAGGGGCATCCTCTCCGCTTACCAGGCGGCGGCCCAAGTCGCGGGCGGCGGCCAGGGCGTCCGGCTGCAACAGCACCTCGCCCGGGCCTGTGGCGTAGGCCGTCATCCAGCCGAGGAGCCGCCCGCCCAGGCTCATGGCGAGGGCATTGTAGAGGGCTTGCGCGACGCCGCGCCAGGGTTCCAGGCCCGCGGCGGTCAGCGTAATGGCCGGCTTGGGGGGAGTAGCGGCCCAATCGGGCGACGAGGCCCACATGAGCATCCGATCCAGCACGCGCTTGGCCTGGGCCACGGGGCCGACAAAGTACACCGGCGCGGCGATGAGAAACGCATCGGCCTGGCGCACCTGCTCCAGCAGGAACGCGACATCGTCGGAGATGGGGCACGCCTGGCCTCGCAGGGCGCACACGAGGCAGCCGGTGCACGGCTCCACGCGCAGGTCAGTGAGGCGCAGCAGGGCCAGCGTGTCGGCTCCAGCGTCGCGCGCGCCGGCCAGGGCCTCACGCGCCAGGACTTCGCAATTCCCCCAGGGCCGCGCCGACCCGATGAGCGCCAGGATTGTCGTCATGCTCTCCCTCCGCCGTCGCAGGTAGATGGCCTCTGTGCCTATCGGTTCAGGATGTGGCGGCGCAACAGGTTGAGCGCCGTGGTAACGATCCATGTGCGCCCGAATGCATCGCGCGACGGGCGCGTAACGATCTGACACCCCGACCCGCGCGGGCCAGAGAACGCAATGGCGCTGCCCTCGGCGCAGGGGACGATGGCCAGGCCGTAGGTGGCGCCGAACCGCTCGCGGACGCTATCGGCTGCGGCGCGGGCCGACAGGCAGGGGTCGGGACTCTCGCTCCACGCGGGCACAAGCGCGCGCAGGCTCTCGTCGGCGGGGGCGACCATGCCGCCCAGAAACCCCGCGACGCCACGCACCGAGGCCAGCCGCTGGGTCAACTGGCCGCCTGTTGGCGTCTCCAGAACCGCCACCGTTTCTCCCCTCGCCTGGAGCCCTTGCAGGAGCACTTCCTCCAGCGTCTGCGCTTCGGTGCCGTAGATGCTATCCCCCAGTCGCTCGCGGATTTTCGCCTCCATGTCGGCCAGCAGCCGGTCGGCCTCTTCTTCCGATGCGGCCTTGGCGGTGATGCGGACGTCGGTCTGGCCTGGGTGCGCGTTGAGGCCCACCGTGGGGTTGCGGCTCTGCATCAGGTCGGCGATCTGCTGGTCTATGGCGCTCTCGCCGATGGCGCAGGTCTTCAGGACGCGGGTCTTGATGACCTCGTGGAGTCCGAACCGCCGACGCAGGTAGGGGATGACGGCATTCTCCATGAGGTACTCCAGTTCGCGGGGCACGCCGGGGAGCGAGATGACCGCGCCGGTGGGAGTCTCCACGGCGAAGCAGGGGGCGGTGCCGACGGGGTTCTCAATCACGACGGCGCCCTGCGGGATGTATGCCTGCTGAACATTGTTCGCCGTCATCCGATAGCCGAAACTGCGGAAGCGCGCCTCAATGGCGGCGAGGAGTTCGGGGTGAAGGACAAGCGGGCGGCCGGTGGCACGGGCTACCGCCTGGCGCGTTACGTCGTCCACGGTCGGGCCGAGGCCGCCGGTGGTGATGACCAAATCGGCGCGGCGCATGGCGAGCGAGATGGCCTCGGCCGTGCGCTGCTCGTTGTCGCCGACAGTCGTCCGGTAGTGCACGTCAATGCCGAGCGCGCGGAGTTGGCGCGACAGGTAGGCGGCGTTGGTGTCCACCAGGTCGCCCAGCAGGAGTTCGGTTCCCGATGTGATGATTTCGGCACGCATCAGAGGTCTCCGAGTTTCAGGATTTCCGCCGTGCCCTGTTCGGCGTCCATGAGGAGTATGCGGTTGCGGAGCGGCTGGCCGCGGCCGGTGATGATCTTGACGACCTCCTGGATTTGCCACGACGCGATCATCATGGGCGTGGCGGCGGGGTTGCCCCACAGCGCCTCTGCGCCGCGTTCGGGCGATTTGCCCTCGGGGTACAGGGCGAGAAGGCCGGCGTCGCCTGGGAAGATGGTCATGACCTGGCCGATGTAGCCCGCGATGGCTCCGTGCACCATCGGGACGCCGAGACCCTGGGCGACCTTCTGCAGAACGATGCGCGTCGGCAGGGTGTCCAGCGCGTCCACGATCACGGTGGCGCCGCGCAGCAAGTCGGGCAGCGAGTGCTCGTCGGCCCACACGGCGTGGGCGCGGACTTCCACGGCGGGGTTGAGGTTGCGGACGCGCTCGGCGGCGGCAACCGTCTTTGGCTGCCCGAGGGTGGACTCCCAGCACAGGGCCTGGCGGTTCAGGTTGTTCTCGGCGAATCGGTCGCCGTCAATGAGAATGAGGCAGCCCACGCCCATGCGGGCCAGGCCCTCCACGATCCACCCGCCCAGCCCGCCCAGGCCCACGATGCCGCACGTGGCGCGGAGCAGCGCCAGTTGGCCGTCCCAGCCGACCGTGCCGAGGCTGCGCTGGTAGCGCGCGGGCAGGATGCGGTTTTGCACTGCGGCGACTTGCACCTCGCGGCGGGGCAGGCCGAATTCCTCGGCCAGGGCCTTCTCGGCGGCGAGGGGCAGGAGGCGGAGTTCGCCTTCCTGGACGGCAGACGCCAGGAGCCGGTCTCGCAAAGCGTTCTCGTTCATACGCGCTCTCACCTCACGGGGGATTCGGGTGGAGGCATTTTAGCACGAGTGGGCGCGGCGCGCCAAGTGCGGGTGTCGCCCGCCCGACGGTGAGGCGCCGATCACGGTCATCCGCGAATCAAGCGAGGGGATGCCGAAGGCTGGGGGTGAGGTGTGCCTGCGCCACGCCCGTGTGCGCCCCTCACCCTAGCCCTCTCCCGGCGGGAGAGGGAACAGCCCGCCCGACGCTGAAGCGCCGACCACGGTCATCCGCGAATCAAACGAATCGGCACGAATGTAAAGGCCGATCCGCCCCGCGCGGTGTCCCCCGCCCGCCGCGGAGACATGCCCGGAGGGGGCCGCGCGCCGTGCCCCTCTCGGAACAAACCCGCGCGTTCCTCCCGCATTTGCAGGCAAGAAGCACAGGACACCCGGGCGCACGGCCGCCCGCCCTTCTTGGTATCTTCGCCACTTTGTGGTAAATTGCAACTATCTCTGCGCTCGCCGCGTCTCTGCGGCGGGCCACCGGGAGACACACGACGTGAGATTCGCACATGCTATCGGACTGCAACGCGGCGACGTGCTGGCGCTGGTGGGGGCCGGCGGCAAGACCACCCTCACGGCCCTGTTGGGCTTGGAGTTGCTGGCCCGAGGCGAGCCTGTCGCCTGCTGCGCCACAACGATGACCCTGCTGCCCGCGCCCGGCGCGCGTGTCCGCGTGGTGTTCACAAACCGCGAGGACGCCGCGGCGGCCATCCGCGACGCGCTGGAATCCGGCCAACTCCCCTGGGTTGCGGGCGAACCCTCATCCCAGCGCGACCCCGCATGCCACGCCCGCGACGGCATGGTTCGGCCCCTCGCGCTGACCGACGCCAAGGTCGTCGGAGCCGCCCCCGCGGACATAGACCGCATCCATGCGGCGCTGCCCGACGCAACGCTCATCGTGGAGGCCGACGGCGCGCGCCATCGCTGGCTCAAGGCGCCCGCGGACTACGAGCCGCAACTGCCCGCGTCCACCACGATTCTGTCGCCGGTCGCGCACCTGGGCATCCTCGGCAAGCCCCTGACCGAGGAGTTCGTCCACCGTCCAGAGCGCGTGGCGCGCATCCTGGACGCGCCGATGGGCACAATCCTCACGCCGCAGATGGTGGCGGCGGTCCTGACGCACCCAGAAGGCGGATTGAAAGGCTGGCGGCCCGGACTGCGCGCCGTGCCGATCCTCACCTTGCCCGACGCCGATTTCGCCACGCCGGACGCCCTCGTGCAGGCGCTGCTGGAGAACAGCCAGGTCTCCCATGTCGTCGTGGCGTGGCTGGGTGAAACGCCGTGGGCGAGGGCAATCCACCGCCCAGCCCCGCGGGAAAGCAGAAAGCCGGTGGTCGGCGTCCTCCTTGCCGCCGGCGGTTCCAGCCGCCTGGGCAGGCCCAAGCAACTCCTCCCCTTCGGCGGCACGACGCTGGTGGAGCACGCGCTGGACATCCTGCTGCGCTCGCCCGTGGACGAGGTCATCGTGGTGCTGGGCGCGCACGCCGAGGAGATCGCCCAGCGGATGCAGAAGCCGCGGGTGCGCGTGGTGCTCAACCCGCGTTGGGAGCAGGGGCAGAGCACGTCGCTCCACGCCGCGCTGGACGCCCTACCGCCCGACTGCGCCGCCATGGTCTTCGCGCCGTGCGACATGCCCTGGATCTCGCCCGAACTCATCGCGGAAATCATCGCGACGTGGGAGCGGACGGGCAAGCCGCTTGTGGCCACGCTCGGTGGAGAGGTGCGCGGCATTCCGGCGCTCATCGCGCGGGAGATTTTCGCCGAACTGAAGACCATCCCAGGCGACCAGGGATGCCGCGTCCTGATTCGGGGTGATTCCGCCCGCGTGGCGCACGCCCATGCCGACCCGCGCCTGCTGGCCGACATTGACACGCCCGAGCAGTATCAAGCGGCGCTGGAAGAATACCATCGCAGACGACAAGGAGAGCAAATGCAACACCTGAAGTCCATCCGCAACCTCATCGTGGACATGGACGGCGTGCTGTACCGCGGCGACGCGCCGATTCCGGGCATCGTGCCGTTTTTCCGATTCCTGCGCCAGAACCGCATCCGCTTTCTCCTCGCCACCAACAACTCCACGCTGACCCCGCAGGAGTACTCGGAGAAAATGGCGCGCATGGGCGTGGACATCCCGCCCGAATCCATCCTGACGTCGGGGCTGGCCGCCGCGGACTATCTCGCGGCCCGCTACCCCAAGGGGACGCGCGTCCACGTCATCGGCGAGACCGGCTTGCGCCAGGCGCTGGCGTCTGCGGGGTTCGTGCTGGCCGACGAGGATGTGGCGGCCGTGGTGGTCGGCATGGATCGCCAGGTAACCTTTGAGAAACTTGCGCGGGCCACGCTTCTCATTCGCGCGGGCGCGCTGTTCGTCGGCACGAATCCCGACAAGACGTTGCCCGTGCCCGAGGGCGAAATCCCCGGCAATGGCGCTCTGCTGGCCTTGCTGGAGGCCGCAAGCGGCGTGCAGCCCCTCGTCATCGGCAAGCCCGAAAAGCACCTGTACGAAATCGCCATGCGGCGGCTCGGCGCTCCGAAGGAGACGACCGCCGCTCTGGGGGATAGGCTGGAGACGGACATCCTGGGCGCCCAACGCGCCGGCCTGTTCTCCATCATGGTGTTGTCGGGCGTATCCACCCGCGAGCAGGCCCTGACCTCGCCGCATCCGCCCAACCTGATCTTCCAGGATGTCGGCGAACTGGCGGAAGCGTGGCGCGCGGTGCTGGACGGGGCGTAGGGGGCGGCCACGCGACATCGCCCCCACAGGGACGCGCAGGCTCCTGCGTTGCCACCGCGCGCCGTCCCCTCTCCCGCCGGCACAGGGCCAGGGTGAGCGATGCCGAAGGGCTTCGCCCCATCAGCCCGGCGCCTCACCGTCGGGCGACGAGTAACCGCGAATCCACGCGAATAGACGCGAATTCCCCCCAGCCCGAAGGGCTTCGCCCTCTCAGCCCGGCGCTTCACCGTCGGGCATAGTGCCCTTCGCGTACATTCGTGTTATTCGTGGATAACCCCAGCCCGAAGGGCTTCGCCCTTTCAGCCCGATGCTTCAGCGTCGGGCGACAAGTAACCGCGAATCCACGCGAATAGACGCGAATTCCCCCCAGCCCGCAGGGCTTCGCCCCATCAGCCCGGCGCCTCACCGTCGGGCGACAAGTAACCGCGAATCCACGCGAATAGACGCGAATTCCCCCCAGCCCGCAGGGCTTCGCCCTCTCAGCCCGATGCTTCAGCGTCGGGCGACGAGTAACCGCGAATCCACCCGAATAGACGCGAATTCCCCCAAGCCCGCAGGGCTTCGCCCTTTCAGCCCGGCGCTTCAGCGTCGGGCATAGTGCCCTTCGCGTACATTCACGTTATTCGTGGTTACAACTCCGTGGGATCGCGCTACCGCTGGTGGGAATCCCCGCGATGTGGTATAATGCGGCCAGCGACCGCGGCACCCGGCCGGCCCACCGCCGCGCCGCCGGGCCGTACTACGATCCGCAGGAGGCATCGCGAACCGTGAACAAACGTCTGCAATCCTACCTGCAATCCATCGCGACTCTCACCCAACGCGGCGACGCCCGTGAGGAGAGTTACTATCCCGCGCTCCAGTCGCTGCTGGAAGACCTTGCCCAAACCCTGCACCGCGCCGTCCAGGTTACGGTCCTCCCCAAGCCCACCGAGGCCGGCAACCCCGATTTCCGCATCTGGGACGGCTCGCACCAGGTCATCGGCTACATTGAGGCCAAAGCGCCCGGGGCCAAACTGGACATCGTTGAGACCTCGGAGCAACTCCAGCGTTACCTGCACACCTTCCCCAATGTCATCCTGACCGATTTCTACGAATTCCGCCTGTACCGACAGGGCGTGCCGCTGGAGCGCGCTCTGCTCGCCCGGCCGTTCATCGCCCAGACGCTCAAGGCCCGCCCGCCTGCCGAACAGGTGGAGGCCCTGACGCACCTGTTCCAGACCTTCTTTTCCTTCGCCCTGCCGCCCACGTTGACGCCCGAGGCCCTCTCGGTGGAACTGGCGCGGCGCACCCGCTTCCTCCGCGACGAGGTCATCCGCCCCGAACTGGCCCAGAAGCAAAAGGGCCTCTACGGCTTCTACGAGGCTTTCCAGAGGTACCTCATCGCCGGCCTGACCGAGGAGCAGTTCGCCGACCTCTACGCACAGACCATCACCTACGGCCTGTTCGCCGCCCGCACCCGCACGCACGGGCCGTTCAACCGTCAGATGGCCTACGCCCTCATCCCCTCCACCATCGGCATCCTGCGCGACGTCTTCCAGTTCATCTCGCTGGGCAAGCCCTCGCCCCAGATGGAAGTCATCGTGGACGAGATTGCCGCCGTGCTGCACGCCGCCGACGTGCAAGCCATCCTGACCCAATACTACCAGCAGGGCAAGGGCGACGACCCCATCCTGCACTTCTACGAGACCTTCCTGGCCGAATACGACCCCGAAACCCGCGAGCGGCGCGGCGTTTACTACACCCCCCAGCCGGTCGTCCGTTACATCGTCCGCGCCGTGCACGACTTGCTACAGACGCGCTTCGGCCTCGCCGATGGCCTGGCCGACTCGCAGGTAACCCTGCTGGACCCCGCCGCGGGCACCCTGACCTTCCCCGCCGAGGCCATCCACCTCGCTTTCCGGGAGTTCACCCGCAAATACGGCGAAGGAGCCAAAGAGAACCTCTTGCGCGGGCACATCCTGCCCCACTTCTACTCCTTTGAGTTGCTCATGGCACCCTACGCCATCGGCCACATGAAAATCGGCTTCCTGCTGGAGGCGCTGGGCGTCCCGCTGCAAAACGGCGAGCGTTTCCAGTTCTACCTGACCAACACCCTGGAGATGGAAGATCTCCAGCAAATCACCATCCCCGGCCTCTCTTCGCTCTCCGAAGAGAGCCATCACGCCGCCCAGGTCAAGAAGGACGAGCCGATTCTGGTCATCCTGGGCAATCCGCCCTATTCAGGCATCTCCGCCAACCAGAATGAATGGACCGAGAAACTGCTCAAAACCGACCTGGACGGCGCGCAGAGTTACTACACCGTGGACGGCCAACCGCTCGGCGAGAAAAACCCCAAGTGGCTGCAGGACGATTATGTCAAGTTCCTGCGGTTCGCCCAGTGGAAGATTCACAAGGCCGGGCGCGGCATCGTCGCCATGATCACCAATCACGGCTACCTGGATAACCCCACCTTCCGCGGCATGCGCCAGAGCCTGCTCCAGACCTTTGACGAAATCTACATCCTGGACCTGCACGGCAACAGCCTGAAGCGCGAGACGGCCCCCGACGGCGGCCCTGACGAGAATGTCTTTGACATCCGCCAGGGCGTGGCGATTGCGTTGATGATCAAACACGGCAACACGGACTTTCGCGGGGTCTTCCACGCCCACCTCTTCGGCACCCGCGCCGACAAATACGCCTGGCTGGATTCCCACGACCTCTCCACCGCCGGTTACCAGCCCATCGCCCCGGCCTCGCCCTACTACTTCTTCACCCCGCGCCGGACGCAAAACCTGCAAGCCTACCAGTCCTGGCCGTCGGTGACTGAGATTTTCCCTGTGAATGGCGCAGGCATGACAACTGCCAGAGATGATTTTATCATAGATTTCGACAGTTACAATTTGCTCAACAGAATTCGCGCTTTCAAACATTCCAACCTGGATGACAAGGGATTACACCAGGCTTTTGGTATCCATGTCAAAAAAGGTTGGAGTATTCGCAAGGCATGGAAAGAATTGCAAAGCATAGATGATGGTCGAATGCAGGAGTATATCCAGCCCGTTTTATACCGTCCCTTCGACCTGCGTTACATTTTCTATCACGATGCGGTCGTATGGCGAACAGTGAAACGGGTCATGCGCCACATGCTGGCCGGGGAAAATTTGGGACTGATATTGCCAAGGCGAGTCGAACATATAGGCACG
>Ga0078972_1011430_pt1 | contig 15918 bp, 8 predicted proteins | sample YelNatPaOPGAMG01_FD_67568 | JGI IMG/M metagenome (GOLD analysis project Ga0078972, IMG submission 67568) | Hot spring thermophilic microbial communities from Obsidian Pool, Yellowstone National Park, USA - OP-RAMG-01 (SPADES assembly) (version 2) | ecosystem: Environmental > Aquatic > Thermal...
CAATCTTCTACATGAACGGGCATGAGTTTTATTCGATAAGAATGCCGGCTACTCCAAGACCAATGACATGGAATACTTTGGGCAGTGGCAGCGCCGTTGGCGATGCAACGTATGAACCTGCGACGAATCCAAACGCGCTTATTCAACCGTATTATGTTGTTACTAACGCATTTTTGACGAATGGCGACAACGTGATTGCTGTGGAAGTCCATCAGATTGGCACAAGCAGTTCTGATATTACCTTTGGTATGATATTGACTGCTGTTGTACCACCGATTGGGCAAGTGGTAACACCGCCTACTGTGGAAGTTACTCCGCCGATTATTGTTAACAACAAGATTCGCATCTCATTTGCAACTCAGAGCGGCTGGACTTATTACCTTGAGTCCACACCTGGACTTGAGACCCAGAATCTGAACTGGGGCGTTGTAACAAGCGTTCAGGGTGATGGTACTGTGAAGACGCTCGAAGACAATGTTGTTGGCGGACGCAAGTTCTACAGACTGCGCGCTGTTAAACAATAACCAGTGTTGATTAGAAAAGGGCTGGGCGTAAAAACCCCAGCCCTTTATCTTTAAAATTATTTTTTACATCCTAATATAGTTTTACCATTAATTAAAAAATTATCCCGTTAATTTAAGGAAAGAATTTTGAATAAGAAATAAAATATTGCCGTCATATTTAAAATAGAAATTATCCCATAATTTAAACTAATGAGGAGAAACTATTATGAAAACACGAGTCCTAACAAATAAGTTATTGGGAAGTGTAATAATAGCATCCGCTATGGCATTCGCCGTGCGTGCTGGAACTTTTTCCAGCAGCACAAACGCACCAATAATTAAATACACAGATATAGCCAACATTGCCCCGCAAACCGGCAGTGACAAATGGTGGTTCAGCGGAGCAAATGAATCAGGAACAACCGATGCCGCAAAAGGTCAAACCTTTACAAACGGACCTTTGCCAATGTTGCTAAAGGCGCTTACTTATAAGATAGACCCAACTCAAAAGAAAACAGCCACACCGGATCTGCCCACGACTTATACCGTCCGTGTGGGAACGGTCTCGGGTAATAACTTTACAGAAATAGCCCGTGAGACCTTTATCCAGACCAATGACACTCCACAGGGTGGTTATATGACATGGACGTTTGACAATCCTGTGCAACTGGAGGCAAATACGGTTTATGGCGTTGATGTTGCCATGGTTTCACAGACTACTTATCAGACGGGGATTCCATATCTTTCGTACACTGCTAAGGCGAATATCCCGGGCGTGGGTTACCTATATCAATCAGGCGACATGGGTGTTGGTACAAATACAATCACCATTGATACGGGCAAAAGCAGAGTTTTCCACCTTGATTTAGCGCCGGTGGAAGAGATTCCAATCACAATCACTAATCAGCCTGCTGACGTGACAGTAAATGAACGCGGAAGCGCTACTTTCAGTGTTAGCGCCTCCGGCATACCACAATTCTTCCAATGGTATCGCCAGATAGGTTCCGAACTTCAACCTATAGCTGGCGCAATTTATAGTACACTTACGCTTAACAATGTATTACCAGCCGATAGCGGAGTTTATCTTGTGGTTATCACCAATTCAATGAGCGCTGTAACAAGCGCGCCGGTTACTCTTAATGTCATTCCTGATACAACACCGCCTAGGTTACTCTCCGCTGAAGGAACAGGCGATATGAACCGCATTTATCTGGTCTTTTCTGAGCCAATTAACAGTAATTCAGTCGGAAACCTTTCCAACTACAGTGTGCAGATGACAAACGATGGTCCAATGCTCACAATTCTGAGCGCTTCACTTTACAGTTCAAATATAGTAGTGCTGGAAACAAGCGACCGTTTCCCATCTGTAAACTATATTGTTCGTGTTAGTGGTATTACTGATACTGCCTCTATAAGTCCAAACACAATGAATCCGACTAGTATCTGGTTGAAAACCGAACAGGGATTTTGTAGTACTCTTTATACACCAATTATTGATCCCACAGACATAGCCAATATTGCCCCGCAAACTGGCAGCGACAAATGGTTTTTCCAAAGTAAAAATGAAACAAACCCTGCGGATCAAGCAAAAGGTCAAACCTTCACAAATGGACCTTCACCTATGCTACTTAGGGCGCTTACTTACAAGATAGACCCAACTCAAAAGAAAACAGCCACACCGGATCTGCCCACGACTTATACCGTCCGTGTAGGTATTGTTTCTGGGAATAATATTACAGTCGTAGCCAGTCAGGTTTTCACTCAGACAGTTAATACGCCTGTTGGCGGCTATATGACATGGGTATTTAATCCTCCTGTGCCGCTTTTACCAAACATGGTTTACGGTGTTGATGTGGGTATGGTATCGCAGACTGATTGGACTACTGGAATCCCATATCTTGCGTACACTGGTAAAGCAAACATACCGGGTGTTGGTTATCTGTATCAATCAGGCGACATGGGCGTTGGCGGTAATACTATCAGTATAGACACAAGCAAAAGCAGGGTTTTCCACCTTGATTTAGTAAATCCGGTTCAGCAATCCCCACAAATAATACTTCCACCACCTTCGACAATCACAACTTATGATACTTTAACCCTTAAGATATCTGTTTTAGTCCTCGGTGATACCATTGGCGGAGATAGTTATCAATGGTATTATGAAGGTTCTCCGATTGATCCTTCAACAAACCCGACAGCAACAAATGCAACATTAATTATTACCAACCTTGCTTTGAATCAGTCCGGAAATTACTATGTTCGTATCTCAAACCAATTTGGGGAGACGAATAGTCCAGTCTGCCACGTCACGGTAATTCACGATACCACTCCGCCGACGATTGTAAGCGCGCTTGGACTTCTGCTTGCAACCAACCTGCCTCCGCAACAGCCATATACTATGACGGATATTTTAGTTACCTTCTCTGAACCAGTTGACCCAGTTACCGCAGAGGATCTATTTAACTATGAGGTATATGAAACAGATAATCCGGCAAACGCCCTTACTGTTGTGACTGCATATATGCTCTCGCCAAGTAATGTATTGGTAAGAACAGCAGAACCGAGGAAAAACTATGTTAATTACACACTAAGAGTAAATGGTATCACTGACTGCGCGCAACCGGCGGCAAATGAAATCCTGCCGAATACAACTTTCGATATCTGGCATGAACTGGGTCTGATTACAATTAGCGACGACGACTTTATCTCGCCTACTAACACATGGAAATATGACGATTCTGGAACAGACTACGGTCCATACTGGTACACTAATTCTGCAGAGTTCTTCTCTGAATGGATGGACGGTTGGCAGTTATTTGCTGCAACCGCCAATATGCCAACCTATGTCCCAGAGTTGGTCAGGTCTCAACTTACCTCGCCCAATGTAAAAATCGTCAAGACACATTATTTCTGGAAGACATTTTACTTCCCGACGAACGCGGATCCGAGTTCTGCTGAACTTCACCTGCGTTATATCGTGGATGACGGCGCGATATTCTATCTGAATAAGAAGGAATTCTATGCTGTCGGAATGCCGGATAGACGCCCTATATACTACACGGACTTTGCAGCAAGAATAATGGGCAACCAATTTAATAACTTTGTTATCTATGAGCCAAATACTAATGGCACAGCGGTTATTCAGCCATATTATGTTGTCCCGAACACCAACCTGAAACAGGGGATTAACGAACTTGCTGTGGAAGTTCACCAGTACAGTGATACAGTTGTTGATTCTGATATGTTTTTCGGAATGATACTCACTGCGGTAGTGCCGCCATTCGGTCAGGTGGTAGCACCGCCAACTGTGGAAATATCTCCACCGGTCGTTGCGAATAACAAGATTCGCATGACCTTTGCGACTCAGAGCGGCTGGACTTATTACCTTGAGTCTATACCGAAACTTGGGGTTCCGAATGTGAGCTGGAGTGTTGTAACGAGCGTTCAGGGTGATGGCACAGTGAAGACGCTCGAAGACGATGTCGTCGGTCAGGCACAATTCTACAGACTGCGCGCTGTTAAACAATAACCAGTGTTGATTAGAAAAGGGCTGGGTGTAAAAAGCCCAGCCCTTTTCATTTTTAAATTACCAAAAACATTTTGGATTTGTTTCAATATTCACAATATTTATATGAAAGATTTCCATGTAGTCCGATAACTGCTCTGTATTTTTTTACCACAGAGACCAAAGGAAATTACTATTTACCATAGAGAATACAGAGAAAAAAACAAAAGGATTAAAAAAAACCACAGAGGACACAGAGGGCACAGAGAAATAAAAAATTTAACAAAATTGGCACGATAATTTATATATTAACCACAGAGAACACAGAGGCACAGAGAGAGAATTCAAAAGGATTTTTAGAAAATTAAAAACCACAGAGAACACAGAGGAATTAATTTTTTTAAAGAGGATAGAAGGAACAAAGAATTTAACCACAGAGGACACAGAGAGAAAATAGAATTTTAAAGTTAATAATATAAATATGATTTTTGTCGTTTCTTAAATACTGCAAATCCTAACAATCCTTTTGAAACAATTTCTTAAAATCCTGTTTATCCTAATTATCTTGTTTATTAATTTCTTCCCTCTATGTGTCCTCTATGGTTTATTTTTTTCTGTTTTATTATTTCTACGTTTTCTCTCTCTGTGCTCTCTGTGCCCTCTGTGGTTTTTTCTTTTTTTAAATCTCTTTGTTTTTTCTCTCCGTGTCCTCTGTGTCCTCTGTGGTTTTTTAATTTAATTTTTAATTTTCTAATAATTCTATCAAATTTTTACTCTGTGTTCTCTGTGGTTAAATTTATTATTGCTCCTTTACTATTAAAAAATCCATCTGTGTTCTCTGTGGTTAATTTTTTCTTTTTTGAATCTACTCTTTCTTTCTCTCTGTGCTCTCTGTGTCCTCTGTGGTTTATAATTTTTTCTCTCTGTATTCTCTGTGGTAAAGTTTCCCATCCATCCCGAAAATGTTGATTAAGTTTCGAAAAAATCTTAAATTGTCAGATAAACATTAATCACTATGAATAACGCTATTATACGGCTTGGATTGACGGTTACCGTTCTTGCAGCTTTGCCGGCTGCTCAGCTTTGTATTGCTGCGACTCCGCCTGCGCCTTATGGTCCGGTGCCTACTGCGCGCCAGCTCGCATGGCACGAAATGGAGTTCTACGGTTTCCTGCATTTTACCGTAAACACATTCACGGATAAGGAGTGGGGCTACGGCGACGAAAGCGAGTCAGTGTTCAATCCAACGGATTTCAACGCCGACCAGATCGTGCTTACCGCCAAAGAAGCTGGTATGAAAGGATTAGTCCTGACCTGCAAACACCACGACGGTTTCTGCCTCTGGCCCTCCAAGTATACCGAACATTCAGTAAAGAATTCGCCATGGAAAAACGGCAAGGGGGATGTCGTCCGCGAGATTTCCGACGCATGCCGACGGCATGGAATCAAGTTCGGCGTCTATTTGTCGCCGTGGGATCGCAATCATAAGGATTACGGTCGTCCGGAATATGTTACCTATTACCGAAACCAACTCCGCGAGTTGCTGACACAGTATGGAGAAATTTTCATCGTCTGGTTCGATGGCGCAAATGGCGGAGACGGTTATTACGGTGGCGCGCGCGAAATGCGGCACATCGACAACAAGGTTTATTACGACTGGAAAAACACATGGCAGATTGTCCGCGACCTTATGCCCGACGCGGTCATGTTCAGCGATGTTGGTCCGGACGTGCGGTGGGTGGGCAACGAAAGAGGAATCGCAGGCGATCCCTGCTGGTGCACAATTAAAGTGGGCGACGGTGTTCCTGGAAACACAAAGGCAAACCTTAACAACGGCGAACGTCCAGGAACAGACTGGATTCCGCCGGAATGCGACGTTTCAATTCGTCCCGGCTGGTTCTATCATCCAAGAGAAGATGACAAAGTAAAAACACCGGCGCAGTTGCTGAATATTTACTATTCATCGGTGGGACGCGGCGCTTGCCTGAACCTGAATATACCACCAGACCGCCGCGGTCAAATTCATGACAACGACATTGCGTCGCTGCGCGAATTCCGTCGAATCCTCGATGCCACGTTTGCAACGAATTTTGCCGCTAACGCAAAGGTTACCGCAAGCAACATTCGCGGCGGGGCGAAGGAATTTGCACCGGAAAACGTGCTCGACGGCAACCGCAAAACCTACTGGTGCACCGACGACAACGTTACCACGCCTGAACTGGTGTTTGACCTTGGACGAAACGTTACGTTCAACGTTGTGGATATTCGCGAGTTTCTGCCACTTGGACAGCGTGTGGAGGCGTTTGCCCTCGACCAATGGCAGGATGGTGAATGGAAAGAGTTTGCACGCGGCACAAGCATCGGGAACCGCCGTCTCATTCGCGGCGCGCCGGTAACTACCGATAAAGTTCGATTGCGCATAACAAAGGCGCCTGTTTGCCCTGCAATTTCCGAATTTGGCTTGTACGCCGAACCATCAGTGACTAGATAAAAATTAAAACCACAGAGGACACGGAGCGATTAATTTAATAAGAAATATTTTAAACCACAGAGGACACAGAGAACACAGAGAGAACACAGAAATTTAAAAGAGAAAAGCGATAAAACCACAGAGAATACACAGGTACATAGAGATAAATACTAACAGAATTGTTAAGAAGGAAAGAATTAAATTAAAAACAAACCACGGAGGCACGGAGAGAGAATTTAAAAGGATTTTTAGAAAATTAAAAGTTAATTAAAAAACCACAGAGAACACAGAGAAAAAAGAGAAGATTTTTAAAAAGAACGAATAAAAAAATAAATTACAGAGAACATAGAGGGCACAGAGAAAAAACATAGAAATTTAAAAAGAAAAAAATTAACCACAGAGGACACAGAGAACACAGAGGAATTAATACATTAAAAATAATTTAACCACAGAGGGCACAGAGGGGGAAAAATTATAATTAAAAGGATAATCAAGATAATCAGGATTTTAAGAAACTATTTCAATAGGAGTGTTAAGATTTGCAAGATTTAAGAGACAACAAAAATCATGCCTATTTTATCAATTTTAAATTTCTGTTTTTTCTCTGTGTCCTCTGTGTCCTCGGTGTTTTTTTTAAATCTCTTTGTTTTTTCTCTCTGTGTCCTCTGTGTTCTCTGTGGTTAAATTTATTATTCCTTCTTTACTATTAAAAAATCCCTCTGTGCTCTCTGTGGTTTATTTTTCTTTTTTGAATCTCCTCTTTCTTTCTCTCTGTGCTCTCAGTGTCCTCTGTGGTTTATATCCTTTTTAAAAATCTTTTTTTTAATTTCTGTGTTTTCCCTCTGTGCTCTCTGTGGTTTTTTATTTTTTTTGAATCTCTTTGTTTTTTCTCTGCGTCCTCTGTGGTTTATTTTAATTGTTTTTCGTTCACATTTTCATTCAGGTATTCGTTCGTATCCTTAAAAACAGTTCTGAAAAACCTGATTGCAACTATCCACAAAGTTTTCCAAAATAGTTATCCGTAATTTTATTTATGAAAAAGATTATTGTGGCATTCATTCTCGCTGCAATCACTGCGATTGCTGCAGAACCCAAGCTCAACGTTTTGCTGATTATCTCCGACGACCTCCGCGATACTGTTGGTTGTTACGGTAATCGCGCCGTAAAGACGCCCAATATCGACCGTCTTGCTGCACGTGGTGTCCGGTTCGAGCGTGCTTATGCCCAGTATCCAGTCTGCAATCCCAGCCGCACGTCGTTTCTGACAGGACTGCGCTGCGAACAAACCGGCGTTACTGATAACCGCACGATGTTCAGAACCAAGTTGCCGGATATTGTGACGCTCCCCCAGCTTTTGCGCCAGCACGGCTGGTACACGGCAAGTTATGGAAAAACTTTTCATAACGGAGGCAAAACAACTGAATGGCTTGACGTAGAGAAGTCATGGAATGTCGCCGAATTATTCAAGGCGACACCTCGTGGTCGCGTCATAGAGGGTCGCAACCTCACCGGCGGAAAACTTCAATGGTGCACATGGGGCGCCACAGACGGCTCCGACGATGATCAACCGGATGGACAGACTGCCGCTGCCTGCATTGCAGTTATGGAAAAGCAAAAGGATAAACCGTGGATGATTGCCGCCGGTTTTCATCGACCGCACGATCCGTTTATTTCGCCAAAGAAATATTTCGACCTTTATCCGCCGGGGTCATTGTCATTATATCGTGATCCGCCTGATATGTCGCCAACACTGCCACTGGCTATTCCGGATGGCGAGTTTGCAAAGGCATTTCGGGCTTTCAGCGATACCGAACGGATGGAATTTCTGCGGGCATATTACGCCGGCGTGTCGTTTATGGATGCGCAGGTAGGACGGCTGATGGATGCGCTCGACCGACTGAAGCTCTGGGATCGCACTATTGTTATTTTCATGGGCGACAATGGTTATCACCACAACGAACGCGGCTGGTGGAATAAAGACACGCTATTTGAACGTAGTTGTCGCGTACCACTTATCATTTGCGCGCCGGGCATACGTCCCGGCGTGGCGCGTGGTCTGGTTGAATTGGTGGATTTGTATCCGACGATTGTAGATTACTGCGGACTGAGCGCGCCGCATAAACTTGCTGGCGAATCACTACGTCCGTTGCTGGAAGATCCGTCGCGTCCCGGCAAAAAAGCCGCTTTCACGCTCGTAACTCGCGGGGCTACCAAGTTTGGTCAGAGTGTACGGACAGACCGTTGGCGTTATACACAGTGGAGCGACGGCACTGCCGAGTTATACGACCATAACAACGACCCTGAGGAGAATCACAACGTTGTCGGGTTGCCTGAAAATGCAGCCATCGTTTCAGAGCATATTGCATTGTTGCGTAGTCTGCCGAAATTCAGATAAAATCAGGATAATTCACCTAATTGTTACACTTAAAACATAAAAAGGAAATGACTATGAAGAAATGGATTGTGGGGTTTTGCGCTTTGGTGATGACTGCTGTGGCGCTTTTTTCAGCCGAAATCAGCGGCGAGACAACCGGACCGCAGTTGCCACTCTGTCTCTGGTATCGTCAACCTGCAAAAACATGGGAGGAAGCCTTGCCCGTTGGCAATGGATTCATGGGTGCGATGGTATTTGGAGGTGTACCGGTTGAGCGGATTCAATTCAACGAACACACGGTCTGGACGGGACAACCTCACTCGTACGCGCACAAAGGAGCCGTGAAGGCGTTGCCGGAGATACGGCGGTTGTTACAGGAAATGCGCAAACTGGAACGCGAAGCCTATCGTATTGACCCGAAAGGTCAGTCTAAAGAAGCCAGAGAAAAACTCCAACAGGCGCGGCAATTTCAGAAGCAAGCCGAAGACCTCGCAATGAAAGAGTTTATGAGCATTCCGCTTCGCCAGAAAGCCTATCAGCCGTGCGGCGATCTATGGATTGAGTTTGAAGACCAGCAATCCGTGACTAACTATCGCCGCTGGCTTGATCTTGACACTGCGGTGACTGTTACCGAATACAAAGTCGGTGGCGTAACATTCAGACGCGAGGTTTTTGCCTCATATCCCGACCGCGCCATCTTTGTGCGGTTTACTGCCGACCGCCCCGGTAAACTCAATTGTCTTGTTCGGCTCACCAGCCCGCACAAAGATTCAAAAACCACCGCCAGCGGCAATTCGCTTATCCTTGCTGGCAGCGTGGAACCGGACGGTATCCACTTCGAAAGCCGGGCTTTGTTAGAAACTGATGGCGGCACACTGACTGCTGATGGCAATGCCTTGCGTGTGAGCAATGCGAATTCGGTCGTCATCCGGCTGGTTGCAGCAACGAATTTTAAAAACTACCGCGACATCACTGCGAATCCAACCGAACGTTGTGTAACGTTACTGAAAAACGCCGAGAGACGCTCATGGGATGCCGCATTAAAGGCTCATCTTGCGGATTATCAGGCGCTGTTCCGTCGCGTAAGTCTCGATTTGGGACGCACACCAGCTGCCGAAAAACCGACTGATGAACGCATTGTGGAATTCGCCAACGGCAACGATCCGCACCTTGTTACGCTGGTGTTCCAGTTCGGGCGTTATCTACTCATAAGTTGCAGTCGTCCCGGTGGTCAGCCGGCAAACCTGCAAGGAATTTGGAACGATAAACTCAATCCGCCATGGGACAGCAAATATACTTGCAACATCAATACAGAAATGAATTACTGGCCTGCCGAAGTTGCCAACCTCAGCGAATGTCATGAACCGTTGTTTGACGCCCTCCGTGATCTTTCCGAAACAGGTGCCGAAGTTGCGCGCGAACATTATGGCGCGCGTGGCTGGGTTGTTCATCACAACTTCGATCTCTGGCGTGGCGCTGCCCCGATAAACGCCTCGAACCACGGCATCTGGCAAACCGGTGGTGCATGGATGGCAATGCATTTGTGGGAACATTACCTTTTCACTCAGGACAAGGAGTTTCTAGCTAAACGCGGTTATCCGCTTATGAAAGGCGCTGCTGAATTCTTTGTGGATGCGCTCTACGAAGACCCGCTTACGGGCTGGCTTATCAGCGGTCCGTCCAATTCGCCTGAGCAAGGCGGTCTTGTAATGGGTCCGACGATGGACCACCAAATCATCCGCAGTCTTTTCAAGGCATGTATCGAAGCTGCCCGGATTCTTGATACCGACAAGGAGTTTGCCGCTCGTCTTGCAGCAATGGTTCCGCGCATTGCCCCTAACCAGATCGGTCAATATGGTCAACTTCAGGAATGGACGGAAGACAAGGACGATCCGAAAAACCAACACCGCCATGTCAGCCATCTCTGGGGTGTTTATCCCGGCGCAGACATCACGTGGCATGACAAGAAACTGTTCGACGCTGCCCGGCAGTCGCTGATTTACCGTGGTGATGCCGCAACCGGATGGAGCATGGGCTGGAAGGTTAACCTGTGGGCTCGTTTCCTTGATGGCGACCATGCGATGGTCATTTTGAAAAACCTAATCACGCCAATCTGGCTCAAAAAAGGTCATGGCGGACTTTATCCGAATCTGTTCGATGCCCATCCGCCGTTCCAGATCGACGGTAATTTTGGCGCCTGCGCCGGCATAGCCGAAATGCTGCTTCAGTCACACCTCGGTGAAATCCACCTCCTGCCTGCCCTGCCCAAAGACTGGCAAAAGGGCAGCGTCAAAGGTTTGCGCGCGCGTGGCAATTTCACTGTGGACATCGAATGGGAGAACGGCAAAGTCACGAAGTATCGCATCGCCTCCCCGCAACCTCGCGAAGTCAAAGTCCGTATCAACAACGAAGTGAAGACCGTTATGGCTGAGAAAATAAATAATCAATGAAGAACATTTGATATTGCGCATGAATGCCATTACCTTATCAAAAATTGCCACTTTGCAGGACGGCGGCATTGTTGAAACCTTGTTGATATGAAATAATACAAATTATTTTGTTCTGCAAAGCCGTCCAATCGGTAGCTGGGCAATGTATGGATTATCAGAGGCTTTTTGCGGATACGGGATTTTTCCGAAAAATCTGTTCACTTCAAAAAATAAACACGAAAACAACATGAAAGCGCTCATTACAGTTATCCTATGCGTGTGCTGCGGTGTGTCGTTCGCCGCGGTAAATTCTGCTAATACGGAAAACGATACTCCACCGGGCAAAAGTTATATCTACAAAACCTCCGGCGGAAAGGAACAGAAGATGGAAATTTATTTCCCCCCGAATCACGACCCAAAAAAGGCAAAAGTGCCAGGACTTATTCTCTTTCATGGCGGGGGTTGGTTGCCGGGTAATCCGGACTCACTGGCGCAATTTAGGTTTGCCTGCGCATATTTTGCTTCCCGCGGACTGGTCTGCGCCACTGTAAATTACCGGGGACTCACAAAGAACGAGGTTGCCAGCCTGCCAAAGGGTGTGTCATTTAAACGCGTTTGCATTACAGACGCAAAGAGCGCCATCCGCTGGTTCAAGCAACACGCGGACGAACTCGGAATTGACCCAAACCGCATCATCACTGGCGGTGGAAGCGCCGGAGGTCACATCAGCGCTTTGGCGACGATGAATCCCGGGCTGAACGACCCGTCCGATCCGAAAGACATCGACACCAGCGTCGCTGCATATCTCTGGTTCAATCCTGCCTTTTCGCCCGACGACAGCAATGACCCCGAAGTAGATATCCTTCGTTACATCAAGGCAGATCTGCCGCCTGCAATCGTCTTCTTTGGCGACAAAGATAAGTGGAAGATTGGGTGGGACGCTGCATACGCCAAGTGGCAATCCCTTGGGACTAAATCCATAGAACTGTGGATTGCCCCCGACCAAAACCATGGCTTCTTTAATAAAGAACCATGGCGAACAATTACACTCATCGCCGCCGACCGTTTTCTAAGCAAGCACGGTTTTCTCAAAGGTGAGCCGACACTTCAGGTTCCGGCAACAGGTGAAAAACTCGTTCCCGCTTCAAAATCCGGAGAAACACAATGAAAACACTGAAACTGTGTCTCGCCATCCTGCTGCTCGCATCACTAATAGGGGTTGTGCAAGCGCGTAGCAGTGTGTTCAATGTCCGTGACTATGGAGCTATGGGAGACGATAAAACCGATAACACGTCAGCATTTACCAAATGTCTGAACGCGCTTATTGCAGCCGGCGGAGGTAAAATGTTTTTGCCGGATGGTGTGTACCGCGGACGGATAATAATCCCTCCGGTTTCAAAACCAATACCGAGCTGGATTACAGTCGAAATTGTTGGAGAAAGTGAACCTGCGCCTGTGTTTGGGACGATTGGTTCGTTCCCGATGCAAAATAACGGCGTTATTGTTAAGTGTTTGGATAAAACAGGCGCAGCGGTTATTTCTGCAATCAAATCAACCAACGCACTCTATGGCGGATTTTCTGCCGTTTATGTGGTCATACGAAATCTTGAAGTACGAACCTATGATAATCCGGGGATTGGAGGCATTGATCTTGCCTATGCCCTGCAATGCAGACTGGAAAATGTATTTGTGAATACCGGCATCTACAACGTTCAAGCGTCTAAACCAACTCACGGTACAGTCGGCATAATTACCCCGGCATGCAACAATGGCGCATTAACTATTTTGCGGAACGTGGTTGTAACGGGATATCACACGGGTATTCTGGTTAACGAACATACGGACGGCGACAATATTAATCTGGCATCGAACGTAAACGGGCTGGAATTTGTCTTTGCTCATCATGCCTCGCGTTTTGGACGTGTTGGCTCGCAACGCTGCACCCGCAACATCGTTGTAAGCGGAAAACACGGTTTTTCAATCGAACAATTGGATATAGAAATTGCAGGTCCGGGACAAACGGACAGCAACAATGTATGGCAAGCTACAGAATACAACATTTACGATCCCAAAAACCTTGGCACTGCCGACATAAACTACTGGGTTGTCGAAGGCAATGTAGGCGCCACTGAAAAGTTCAAACGCAATGGTGGCGCAGGAATACGCGCTCGTCGAATCGGCTCCAATCCCTGACCAAAATCCAACACAGAAATTTAAAATCAAAAATAGAACTTCAAAATCCAACACAGGAATTAATCAACAACATCCCGATATAATACGTATTTCGCATTGGAGTAAGGGATTAATGTTACAGGCTCAATAATTTCTATTACTCAGTTGCAATGTTAAATATGGGAATTTCAAACTGAAAAAATTATCTTAACTCCCACCAAAATGAATTTGCCATACCATATCATCTCGATACCTCAAGGATTTTATTGACGGGGTAAATTCTGACTGCAAAGATTTATCGAAAAAAAGTCAGTCTATGAAATTAAACCTTAGTAAGATGCTGGTTTTCGTTGCAGCGACGCTACTGTCATTTTTGCCGGCTACTGTAGCTTACGGAGAAAGCGCTTTGACCAATATGGTCATTTACGATGAACAGGGACGCGAGATTGTCCCGGGTGGTTACGTCACTATCACAGAAGACAGCAAAGGGACTATCCATTATACCCCGGATGATTACCGTCGTATGGTCCGCATGGGGGCAAACTTTCAGGTAATCCGCACGACACTTGGCAAGTTGGGTGGCTGGCACGGCAAGGGCGAAGATCCAGCCTATCTGGCGCAATTAGACGAAATGGTTCGCATGGGCAAGGAAGCCGGGCTTAGAACAATTTTCAAGATGGTCGTTTACGATATACGACCATTCGGCGATGCAGAGTGGGATGCCATCTACCATAATACCGGTGGCGCACAGGACACGCTCATCGCCGCATGGAGCAAAATCTGGAAACGCTACAAGGACGAACCATCGGTTTTCGGCTATGACCTTCTTAATGAGCCGCAACATGGATTGGATCCCGACAATGAACGCTGTTGCCGCGAACAATTGCTGCCGACATTGCGCAGGCTTGCCGATGCAATGCATGCGATCAGTCCTAACAAATGGGCGCTTTACCAGCCACTGTTTTGCAAGGATGTCGGAGGAGGTCTCAACCAGTTTCAGCCTATACGGGAAGCATTTGGCCGAGAGCGTGTCATTTATGCCCCACATCTTTATTCGATGGACATCGCGGTAATGAATCAAATGCTTGACCGTTATCTGCGCGAGGCTGCTCTTTCAAAAGCTCCGCTCCTCATCGGCGAGTGGGGACCTTCTACTACGCTAGATGCGGATACCGATCCAAAAAAACAACAACGTTACACTCAGGTTTATCAGGCGACAGCCAACGCCATCGATCAGCACGGCGTCGGAGCAATCAAAGCATGGTTCTGCGGTACGCGGAGTTGGCACAAGTCCCCTAAAAGGAATACACTTTTTACATGGGCTATCTTCTCGGACACTAACGCCGTCGGACACGTCGAGCGGAAATACATCACTGACGTTCTTGCTCGTCCACGCCCGTTGGCAGTCGCTGGTCACATTGAGCGTTTCAACTTTGACTTTGCCACCCGAACGCTGGATGTGAAATTGCAACCGGACGCCACGCACAGCAACACAGAATTCTTCGTTTCAGCCGACCGTTTTTATCCTGAGGGCTTTCGCATTGAAGTGGGGACAGGACTAACGCTTGCTTTGAAACCCGGCGCTCAGGAATTAAGCCAGCTGAATTCTGCCGATGTAATAAACCGTCAACAGGCAAACCAGATTAAATGGAAAGCCGATTCACAACATCTTGTGATTAAACAATGGGTTTTAAAATCCCCTACCCTGACCGTAAAAATTTTGCCATTGAAGGAGCGTCCATGAAATTCAAAGCAAAAACCGGTTACAAATCTGACAATAATCGGGAATTACTTCGGACGCAGTTCCAAAACGCCTATCATCATCCATAATGAAGATGGACTAAATATTCACGGCAACAGCATTGATTACCCGCCGGAATCACCTGTTTATAAAGGACTCGCCAATTCATCTGAATTCAACTGGCTTTATTTGCAGGATTGCGAGCACGTCTCAATCCAGGACAATCAGACCCCTGCAAAATAAAAATCGCAAACAATTGTTATCAAATCTCGTAAAAAAATCGCGATTTTAGTTATGACAAGTTATCTTTGCTGGCACAGGACTTAATAATAATACGCCTTAGCCAAATTGAATATCAACAAATAATCTCTATTGCGCAGCATAATGAAATCCTTTTTACAGGCTTGAAAATATTAGTATCAAATATTGAAAACGTTTATTTTCTGAGAGAGTCAAACATTGAAAAATATTTGTTTTCTTAAATATATTTTAAACCAATTTTATGAACGGTGGCAACGGTCAAACGTTTATTAATACGGCAGGCATGGTTGTTGCCGGAGGTTGTTTATCAGACGAATAAATCGCGATTAACATTTAACATCGCAAGGATTTCATTGACGGGGTAAAATTTTGTTGTGAAGATTTAGTAGGAATAACCACTCTAACAATATATGAAACATTATTTTTTAAAGGTCTTGGTTGTTGTTGTGTCGGCGTTTACGCT
>Ga0078972_1011436_pt1 | contig 15913 bp, 12 predicted proteins | sample YelNatPaOPGAMG01_FD_67568 | JGI IMG/M metagenome (GOLD analysis project Ga0078972, IMG submission 67568) | Hot spring thermophilic microbial communities from Obsidian Pool, Yellowstone National Park, USA - OP-RAMG-01 (SPADES assembly) (version 2) | ecosystem: Environmental > Aquatic > Thermal...
GGCTACAGCGGCGGGGATCACCCCTTCCCATTCCGAACAGGGCAGTTAAGCCCGCCAGCGCCGATGGTACTGCGTCACAGCGGGAGAGTAGGTCGCCGCCCCCCTTCCGCCCCGCGGGTAATCCCGCGGGGCTTTTTTATTTTTATACCTTTGCGTTAAACCCTTTATTTACTCCGATATCAAAATTAAAAATATCACTATGCAAAGGTTTCTCCATATACTTTTAGCGGGTTTGATAGTTGTTCTGCTTTCATCGTGGGGTGGAACCGGGCATTACATCATTAGCCTTGAGGCAAGCCGATCGTTCAACACGGAAATGCAACAGTTTGCCGATTGGGCAAACTACCTGGCCGGCCATGCATCGGATGCCGATAACCGTAAAAGTTCCGATCCTACTGAGGCTCCAAAGCATTACATCGATATTGATAATTACTCGGAGTTTATTAATAATCAGCCTATGCTAAGTATGGCTGAGGCTGTAAATAAGTATGGTTATAGTTTTGTGATTGATAATGGCACTTTACCCTGGGCAACTAAAGCAACCTACGATTCACTGGTTATTGCTTTACGGAACGGTAGGATTGATAGGGCTAAGCAATTTGCAGCCGATCTTGGACATTATGTTGCCGATGGTCATATGCCTTTACATATCACCAAAAACTATAACGGACAGCTTACAGGCAATACGGGTATTCATTCAAGGTACGAATCGACCATGATTAATGCTCATGCCGATGAGTTCTATAATAGTCAACCCAGAGAAATAACCTACGTTCAAAATACACAGCAGTATATTTTTGATTATATCTACTTTAATTATCAGTATGCCGATTCAATAATCGATGCCGATAATTACGCTAAAAGCATTAACCCCGATTACAGCTCATCGGCCTATAAGGATGCCCTATGGGAAAAAACCAAGGGATTTACCAAGAGGTTGTTTACAAATGCATCGCAACGGTTGGCCGAACTCATTTATAGTGCGTGGGTTGATGCCGGAAGACCATCGGTAACAAGTACTGCTGAGGTTAACCTTGATAGGGCTACCATGTTTGTTTACCCAAATCCCACTAGTGGCCATGTAAATATCACCATAAATAAGGTGGATGATGGAGATTGTTATTTGGAAATTTTCGATATGCATGGCAATACTTTAAAACAATGTAAGTTGAATCCCATACCGGGCACTACAGTTCACTTAACCGAAAACCTGAATTTCCCCACAGGCATGTACCTTTTTAGGTTATGCAACAACAACATTAGCATTACGCATAGAGTTTTAGTACAAAAAAATGATTGAAATCATGGTTTAATCGGTGCTTATTCAGTTAACTTTGCGTAAAGTAAAAGCACTAGCCATGAAGAAATCGGATATTTTAATGCTATCGCTTAGCTTGATTATAGCATTTGGGTTGGGCGGTTTTTTGATTGGTAAATCAATCGAAAACTTCAGGAACGAGGATCGTACCATTCTGGTAAAAGGATTTGCCGAGCGTGAGTTAAAGGCCGATTTGGCGGTTTGGAACATCAGCTGCCAGGCTGCCAGCAACGACCTGATGGAAGGAGCTAAACGCATTGAGCAGGATCAAAAGAAAATAGTAGATTTTTTGATTTCGAAAGGAATAGGCAGGGATGAGATAATTAACCGCGAAATCCGTGTAAACGATAGGTTAGCCAACGAGTATGGTGGCAACGACAATGTGAATTTTAGGTATGTAATAGTCAAGGTGCTTCAGGTGCGAAGTATTAATGTAGATAAGGTTCAAGAAGTAAGCCGGTTAACCGATGAGCTGGTGCGTGCAGGGGTGGTTATCAGTCAAAACGATTACTCCAATAACCTTCAGTACTACTTTACCAAGCTGAACGAGATAAAGCCTGAAATGCTTACTGAGGCAACTCAGAATGCCAGGGAGGCTGCCGTAACCTTTGCCACCGAAAGCCGTGTTAAACTTGGCAAGCTAAAAAGGGCTAGCCAGGGGCTATTTACCATTGTCGATAGGGATCAGTCGTTATCGGGTGGCGATGCCTATGCAGGTAGTAATGCCGATATCATGAAAAAGGTTAGGGTTGTAATCAGTGTGGAATACTCAATAAGGTAACAATATGTTTAACCATTAATTTGATGCGTTATGTTTAACAAGTTAATTGCTTCGATGCTGCCGTATTTCCCCAAAAAGTTGGTGTGGATTTTCTCAAAACGATACATTGCCGGTGAAACCGTTGCCGATGCAATAAGGGTTTCAAAGGAACTTAATGCCCAAGGAATAAAGGTTACCATCGACATTTTAGGCGAGTTCATTAAGGATTTGAACGAGGCTGAGCGTAACAAGAAGGAATACCTTGAACTAATTGATACCATTCAAAAGGAAAATATTGATGGTAACTACTCCCTTAAACCCACATCGTTTGGGTTACTTATTGATAAGGAGATTTGTTATAACCATATCCGTGAGATTGTTGCCAAAGCTGCCTCGTATGGGAATTTTATCCGGATCGATATGGAAGATTCCCCCTGTACCAGCATGGAAATAGAGCTTTACCGCAGGTTAAAGGCCGAGTTCCCTAAAAATGTGGGTTTGGTATTCCAGGCTTACCTAAAACGTACCCTTAAGGATTTGCAGGATTTAATGGATATCCATTCCGATGAGTATCCAAACAACTACAGGCTGTGCAAAGGAATTTACGTTGAGCCAGCCGAAATTGCCTACAAGAAGTACGAGGAGATAAACCAGCACTACCTTGAAGATTTGGAATTCCTTTTAAAGAATGGCAATTATGTAGGAATAGCAACCCACGATAAGCCTCTTATTGATGGTGCTTACAAGCTCATTGATAAGTACAATGTTCCCAAAAACAAGTACGAGTTCCAGATGCTTTACGGTGTTACCCCTGAGCTTCGGAGTTCCATTGTAGAAAAGGGACATACCATGAGGGTTTATGTGCCATTTGGCAAGGAGTGGTTTGGTTACTCAACCCGCCGGCTCAAGGAAAATCCAAAAATGGCCAGCCATATCATTAAGGCGCTCTTTTTCAGAGGATAAAACCGCATTTTTTTTTTCATGGCTCCGGTGTATGCCGGAGCTATTTTGTTTTGATTCTTATGGTTTACAAAGGGGAGAATCTGGGCTAAGTTAATCCCACAGTTTAACCCAAACTAGTCAATAGAAAAATCAATTGACGAATCGACTATCAAAATCCAATCATTCCGAAACTTACGAATCACGGGTCAAGTGAATTTAAATGGAACACAGATGACGCAGATTGGGCGGATTTACACTGTGATATTGTTCTATCTGATGGTTGTTGGTTGATTGTTTGTAGCTTGAGAATGACCCATCCTTTCATGTCATGCTGAGTACTGCCGAAGCATCACTTACTACCTTCAGCCTTACTCCAATGAGATTCCTCGCATTTGCTCGGAATGACAGGTGAAGTTGTTCGTTGATTGGTGATAGTTGTTAGATTTCGGTTCACGGTGTATTACCCCCCTTTTACTCTTCATCCTTATCTTTATTTCTCATTCCCCCGCTGCGCGGGGCGGGATCTTTAAACTTCGATTTCTATCCTCTTGTTTTGAAATTCAATAAATTAGCATTATATTTGGTAAAGGAAGTTTCTTTTTTAAAACCTAAAACCATGTCGAATGCTATGAATGCCGATACAAACCTTAGCGGAAAGCGAATAGTGATTGTTGACGACGATACGGTTAGCCGAATTTTCCTACGTGAATTGCTAACGCCATCGGGTGCGGAGTTAACCTTTCTGCGGAATGGCTATGAGCTCATTAAGTACCTTGAAACAAACCCCGAACCCAACCTAATCCTCATTGACGTAAAGCTACCCGACGCCGATGGGGTGGAGCTTGCTGCTCAAGTAATGGTAAACCGGCCAGGTTTAAAAGTAATTGCCGAAACCGCTTACGTAATTGATGGGCTTGACGCCAAATGCCAAAAATACGGATTAAAGGGTTGCATTTATAAGCCAATCAACCAGCAAGAGCTCATAAAACTTTTGCTAAAAGTTGTTGATTAACACATGGCGCTCGATACCTAATTTATTTTAAAAGGTTAATTTTACCGCATAATTTTAAATATTAATCCGATGAAACGCGATACTCAGATTTTTGAACTGATCGAAAAGGAGCGCCAGCGTCAAATGCATGGCATTGAGCTTATTGCATCAGAAAACTTTGTTAGCCCACAGGTACTGGAAGCCATGGGATCGGTATTAACCAATAAGTATGCCGAGGGCTACCCCGGAGCACGATACTACGGAGGCTGTGAGGTGGTTGACCAGTCGGAACAGCTGGCCATTGATAGGCTCAAGCAGCTATTTGATGCTGAGTATGCCAATGTTCAGCCCCACTCGGGTGCACAAGCAAATATGGCTGTTTTTATGGCTGTTATGAAGCCCGGCGACACATTCCTTGGCCTCGACCTTTCGCATGGCGGTCACCTCTCGCATGGCTCGCCCGTTAACTTTTCGGGTATGTGGTACAAGGCCGTTTCGTATGGTGTGAAGGAAGAAACCGGCAGGGTTGATTACGATATGATGGAGCGCATGGCCATGGAGCATAAGCCAAAGCTTATTGTGGGTGGTGCATCGGCTTACTCGCGGGAGTGGGACTACAAGCGCATGCGTGAGATTGCCGATAAGGTTGGTGCTTTACTCATGATTGACATGGCGCACCCCGCAGGCCTTATTGCAGCAGGTTTGCTCAATAACCCCGTAAAATACGCCCATTTTGTAACCTCAACCACGCACAAAACCCTACGTGGCCCTCGGGGTGGTATCATACTTATGGGTAAGGATTTCCCTAATCCATGGGGGTTAACCACTCCTAAGGGCGAAGTAAAGATGATGTCGCAAATTCTCAACTCAAGCGTATTCCCCGGTGTACAAGGTGGCCCGCTGGAGCATGTTATTGCCGCTAAGGCAGTTGCCTTTGGCGAAGCCCTTCAACCCGAATTCAAGGAGTACCAAACCCAAGTGAAGAAGAATGCTGCTGCCATGGCTCAGGCCTTTATCGATAAGGGATATAAAGTGGTTTCGGGTGGTACCGATAACCACTCCATGCTTATCGACCTGCGTACCAAGTTCCCCGATATCACTGGGAAAAAGGTTGAAAATACTCTTGTACTGGCCGATATCACCATCAATAAAAACATGGTACCTTTCGATAGCCGTTCCCCATTCCAAACATCGGGTATTCGCGTTGGTACACCCGCAATAACCACCCGCGGTTTAAAGGAAAACCATATGCCTATTGTTGTTGATTTGATTGATAGAGTAATTTCCAATATCGATAACGAGAAGGTTATTGCCGAGGTTAGGGCTGAGGTCAACAAGCTGATGAACGATTTTCCTCTTTTTGCCTGGTAATTTACACCATAAATAATTTGACCCCAATGGCATACGCTGTTGGGGTTTTTTACTTATATTGCATGAAAAATTAGTTGGCTATGGATACCTTTAGTATTGAACTTAACGAGATTGGTCATAAAAAATCGAAGCTGGTAAGGCTTTGGGTTGGTGGTGCAATTATTCTGATTGTAACCATTGCCCTTTCGTTTTACCTTATAGGTAGCGATATTACCCGTATTGCTTTACTTGTTCCCATTGTGTTGCAGGTTGTCATATACATCTACTTTGCTTACTCAACCTATAACGCACGGGTTTACATCCAATCCGATGCTTATGCCCTTGAGTACAAGTTTGGGATGCTAAGTAAAACTCCCCGAACTATCATTTGGGAAACCATCAACAAGGTTAAAATAGGCCCAACCTATATTGCTTTTTATAAACGTTCGGGCAAGCGTACTACCATTAGTTTAGGATGGTTGCCGTACATTAAGCTTAAGGAGATAAAGGAAAAGATTTGCGAGGTTGCCCAGTCAAAGGGCATAACCTGTGAATGGGCCGAGTATAAAAAGTATTCCTGAGATGGATTTCTGGCTTTATATCCTTGTTGTTTTGGTAGGTGCAGCAGCGGGATTTATAAATACATTGGCAGGCAGTGGATCGCTACTTACCCTGCCTGTACTCATTTTTCTTGGCCTACCGGCCAATGTGGCCAATGGCACTAACCGCATTGGAATTTTAATGCAGAGCATTGCTGCCATAGGTGGCTTTAAGCAGAAAAAGGTTTTTGAATGGGGCGAGGGTATTTGGCTTACGCTCCCCGCTGCAATTGGCGCTCTTATTGGTTCAGTGGTAGCAGTTGATATCGATGAGAGGCTGATGAACCGAATTATTGGGGCGCTTTTAGTGTTCATGTTCGTTTTGCTGCTTGTTAAGCCCGAGCGGTGGCTCAACCCAACAAAGCCCGATTCTCATACCCGCCTAACGCCTTTACGATTTTTGGTTTTTATGGCCATTGGCTTTTACGGTGGATTTATTCAAGCTGGGGTTGGTTACTTTTTGCTTGCAGGGTTAGTTCTTGGGGCTGGCGTTGATTTGGTTAAGGCAAATGCCATTAAGGTGTTGATTACTTTTGTATTTACCGTGTTGGCTTTGGGTGTTTTTATCTACAACAAACAGGTTGATTACCTGATTGGCATTACCATGGGGGTAGGAAATATGTTAGGGGCTTGGGTTGCAACCCATGTGGCTGTAAAAAAGGGTGCTGTGTTTATTCGTTGGTTTCTGCTGGCGTGCGTGTTGGCATTCGCCTTAAAATTGCTTCTGTTTTAACGCTTGAACTACTGAAGCTTGAAAATGTAAGTTATTGTCCCAATTTGCGAAGCAGGAGCATTAAGGTTGACATCAAATTTAGCGTTAAGAGCAGCTTTTTCGGCGGCCCTCAGGAGTTCATTATCGAGCGTGGTTGACCCTCTAACCCCTGCAACAGCCTTGGTAACGTTTCCACGGTTATCGACAGTAACCTCAACAACCACGCGACCCTCCTTTTGCGAGGGGTATTCAGGTTTAGGAAGGCTTTGGGCAGTTCGGCCCTGAAGGTTAGCAATAATGCCCCTATCGGCATCGCCACCTCCACCGGTTGTTCCGGTACGGTTGGTTGATTCCGGCGACCCCTCAAGCCCTCCCTGATTTCCGGGTTTGCCCGTTTCACCCTCGCCGGTATTTCCTCCGGTGGTTTTCTGTCCGGGGAAAAGAGCTTTTTGGTTGACCTTGGGCTTTTCTTCAGTATTGGTTTGTGTGGTTTGGGTATTCTGGGTAGGCTGGGTTGTAGGTGTTTCGGTTTTACTTTTAGTTTGTTCCTTTTTGGTCGATTCCTTTTTTGGAGCAGGAAGCGAGGGTGCTTCCTCATGGGTTTGCGTTAACGGCGATTCTTCGGATGGCTTGCTGGCCTTGGCCTGTTGTGGTGTTGGAGCTGCATCCTGCATGCGGGGTTCCTCGGCACCCATGCCATCGTCGGAATTGCCAAAGTTAATAAGTATGCCCTTTTCGGCTGGCAAGGGCAGCGGTGTACTAAAACCGAATACCACCAAAAGCAATACGAGGAACAAATGGAATACTATTGTTCCGATAATTCCCCGTACTCTGTATTGGGTGTTAGTCATAATGTTTTACCTCTTCTGTAAAGGCTGGGTTGCCAGTATCAACTTATACTTATTATCCTTGGCAATGTTCATAACCTTAACCACTTCCTCCATGGGAACAGTTCTATCCACGTGTAGGGCGATGGTTGGATCGTCCTGTCCTTTCATTTTTTGCTGCAAAAGGTATTCCAGCTGCCCGATGGTAACCGGCACGGTTTCCAGGTAAAAGTTACGGTCGGCAGTAATTGACACCGATGTTATGGGCTTTGCCGATACCTGACTGTTGCTCTGGGGTAGCAAAAGCTTTAAGGCATTGGGGTGGATAAGCGTTGACGATACCATGAAAAAGATAAGCAGTAGGAATACTATATCGGTCATGGACGACATGCTAAAGCTTGGCTCAACCTTTACTCTTCGTTTGAGTGCCATAGGAGTATGTTTTTACGAAACGGGTTCGTAGAGTAAATCCATAAACTCGTTGGTGTTGGCCTCAAGGTTGAATACAACCTTCTCGATACGGGCAACCAGGTAGTTATACCCAAAGTAGGCAAAGATACCAACAATTAAACCGGCAACGGTGGTAACCATAGCGGTATAGATACCGTTTGAAAGCAGTCCAACATCGATATTATTGCCGGCCATCGACATGTCGTAGAAAGCCCGAATCATACCCAGCACGGTTCCAAGGAATCCTAACATGGGAGCGCCACCAGCAATGGTTGCCAGAAATGGCAGACTCTCTTCGAGCTTTGAGATTTCGAGGTTACCAACATTCTCAATGGCTGCATTAACGTCGGGCAATGGGCGACCAATTCGCTGTATGCCCTTCTCAATCATGCGGGCAACGGGTGTATTTTGCGAACGGCAAAGGGCAAGCGCAGCATCTATCTTATCCTCGTGAATATACTCCCTTATACGGTTCATGAAGTTTACATCGGTAACCGAGGCCTTACGAATGGCAAAGTAACGTTCAAAGAAAATGTAAACGGCAGCTACCGATAGTAAAAATATCGGGATCATTATCCATCCGCCCTTAAGCGCAAGATCAAAAAAACTTAATGAAATTTCGCCTTGTGTTCCGGAATTAACCCCGGCAGGGGTTTGAAGAAGAACAAACATGGATAGCATCGTATTCATGGTTTTTAAATTTTCCGAAAATTAGTAAAAAAACGTATTGGTACACCCTGTATTGTACAAATAGGTAAACGCAATGCTAATTTATCTTAATAAAGCTATTATCGGGTATGGCTGTTCTGGTTGAATCGTTCTTGGGTACAGCGATACTATCGCGCTTTTGATTTTCCTGAGCGTTTTGTTTTTCTTTTTTGAACAATGAGTTGAATAGCTCACGGATAGTATTGAAATCCTCGCGGTAAACAATACCTGCACCGGTGGTGTAGTTATTCTGTTGGCTGGTGAGTAGAACATCGTTGTTGTTCCGTGCAAAGGCTTTACCCCTGAGTTTTCCGCTTTTGTTAAGCTTGATGTCAACGGTAAAGTCGCCTACCAGGGCGCTGCTGGTGTTTCGGTTGCCTCCCACACCAAAATTACTGTTTATCGATACTCTGTCGTCGAGTATTTGGGTTGATAGAGCCATCTCAACCTGATCGGAGCTGAGCTCACTTTCAAGTCCCGGCCGGTAGTTTATACCAATATCGAAGTTTTTGCTCCATTGCGAGAGCCAGTTACTCAGCTGGTTGGAGAGTAGCTCACTGGCGGTGTTATACAAGCCCGTTGTTCCTAGGCTGGCATTGGAGGTTTGCGAACCGGCCGAGGTCATTCCGGGATCGGAAATGAAGCTGTTGATAACCAGTAAGCCAAGGAACTGAGTGTTGATCTTTTCTTCGGTATTGAGCATTCCATCAACCATTGCCTTGGTTTGCTGATCGAGGTTAGGGAAATCGATCCCGAACTTAATGGATGGGGTAAGCAACTTTTGCGATAGCATTATCTTGCAATCAACCGGTATGCGGGCTGTATAGCTATCGTTGAGCAGGAGCTGTTTAAGGGTGGTTTTTACCCGATACACGGCCTTGATATCCATATTGGCGTCCAGCGGATCGCCATTCCAGTCGATATAGCTACCCTGCTCTATCTTGAACCGTTTATTGATTACACCCGATAGGGTGAAAAGGTAATCACCCTGCTCAATGGTGTAACGGCCAAACATGCGGAAAACATCCTTGGAGGGGTTAACCTCCATTCGCAGGTTGCCACTACCATTGGCCTTTATTATATCGCCCAACTTCTTGTCGATAATTATCTGCGCTTCGGCTTCAGGGGTTACCTGCAGCTCCATGGTAATATTAATATTTGATGATGAGGTTTGAACGCTCTCAACGGGTTCTTCAATTTCAATCAAATCGGGGTTATTGTTAACAAAACTGATGAAATTGGTCTCTTCCACCGTGCTGGTGGTTGATAGGGGTAAGTATATAGCCGTTTTGTTTTCGGTTTTTAGGTTGATATTCAGGTTTAGGTTATCGGGGTCTCCCAAAAAATCAACAAATCCCGAGGCAAATACAGTGCCATAAAAGGTTTCGTTGTCGGCTTCGCGGGTGTTCATGCAAAGGAAGTTTTGCATGTTTAACCTTAGCCCAAGGTTAAAATTCTTAAAGTAGCTGGTTTGAATGGTTCCGTTTACAGTAGCTGTTCGGTTAAACCTGTCGGTAAGCTTAAAGCTATTTAAAACGATATTGCTGTTATTAATGGCTATTCTATCGTTGAAAGTATAGTGTGTTTGAAGAAAATCGATAGTTAGCCCGGCATTATCGAAACCTACACTACCATCGATTATAGGTTTATCGGCATTGCCGGTAATCTTTAGCGAACCGTTTATTCGGCCGTGAATATTGGAGACGTTACCCTCGAGAAGGGGTGCAATCAAACCAAGCTTTGCTTGTTTGATGTTAATATCGAAATTAAAACTTCCGTTATTGGTAAAGTAATCGCCTTTGGCAAGGAGTGTTAGCGTATCGGCTCTTTGGTTGCTAAGGTGTAAGTTAATCCTATTCTCGGTTCCATGCCAGGTGCTTATGAATTTTACATTCCCAACATTTTGGTCGTTAACCGCCAGGTTCTCGATCCCAATTTTAGCCTCAACAATAGGGTTAAGTAGGATGCCAGTTGCCATTGCATCGCCGTTTATCCAACCATTCAGCTTATATCCGCTGTTTTGCAGGTAGAAGTTCATGTACGATAGGTCGATGTTTTTAAGCGATACCATGATGGTATCGGAGTTCAGCTGCGAAGCTTTCCCTGCAATGCTAATGAGTTGATGTTTATTGGAAATGGAGAAATTGGAAAACAATACCGATGACGAATCGATACGGACTAACGATGGGGTTAAGTTCCAGGTGGAATCGTTAATTACAAGCGACGAGGGTTGTATCTCGATGTCGATTGTGCTGTTGGGTTGCGAGTATGCCTTAAAATCGGCAATTAGGTTTATATCGCCAAGCGTTGCCGGTGTTGAGTAGTTATTCCAGTTGATGTTACACCTTACGCTGTTGTTTTGGGTTGTTGCGTTTATTTTTAGGTTCCTGATGTAGCTGTTGCCCATTTTGATTTCGGGCATGAGCACTTTTGCTTCCAAGGTGCTATCGATTGTTTCGCCGTCAATACTAAGGTTTTTAAAAACGGTACTACCCGTAGTTAATTCAAGCACCTTTAGCTTAAAGGTCAAAGTCTCCTTGTTGGGGTCTAAAATACCAAACAGCGATGAGTTTTCGGCGATACTGAGGTCGGGTGCTAATACACTGGTAACCTTCTGTGTCTTTTTTAACCTAAACTTTATGAGATAATCGTTATACTCCTCGGCATTCAGCTGTGGTGTTTTTGATTTTTCGTTTGTTTCTTCTTGCCTTAGGGCTGGTATATGACGCGATAAAACCCTGTTCATGTAGTAGGGGAACCTCGAAAAGCTCTGTCGGCCACGTATTTCGCCTTCGGCAATATCTGATTTTAGGGTGATAATCTTGCTTTCGTTGGTATTGTCGGCAGTAATTGTTAGGTCGGCAATCTTAAATTCACCGCGTTGGTTGCGGTAGGTAGAGTTAACCAGTTTTATCTCACCCTTGCTGTTATCCAGATTATCGCCTGTGAATTTTGCCGTTAAAAGGAATGATGCTACCGATATGGAATCGACACTGTTGAGGTTGAGCTTTACCAGATCGATTCGCGGGGCAAAAAGTGAAAAATCGAACACCGGTATGGTGTCCGAGAAATCGACCTTGCCCAAAAAGTTAAGCCTGCAGTTGGGGTCGTTCAGGTTAACGGTTCCGGTATAGGAGTTATTCCCCAAATTACCCGAGATATCGATATCCTTGTACTCATAGCCCTTGGCTTGGAGTTTTTGGATATGAGCATCGGTAAACGCTTTAAGTTCCCCTTTCTTATCGATAGTTCCGGAGATACTCGATAGAAACGATAAATTCCCTATTAAACTTTCATCCAGAAATTGCCCAAGCTTAAAATTGTTAGCTGATGCTTTTCCTTTAAACTCGCTTTTAATGGTTTTACCGGGTTTCATCCATACATCAAAGTCGATTGCCCCCAGTGCCGACGAAAGTGTTCCGTAGGTAACAAAGTCGCTCAGGTAACCGGAGAACTTTCCCACGAAGTTAATCAATCCCAGGCGATTAAACTCTTCGGGTAAATCGATGAGAGGTTTCCCAGTGCCATTCGCCTTGAACTGCATCAAATCCTTGCTCGATGTTTTGAGTTTTTTCAGGTCGATGGAGAAAAGCGTGTTGTCAATGTTGGGCAAACCGGTAAGGTTTGCGTTTAGGTAAATTTCGGAGATGTTTCCAAAACCCAGTTCAAGGTTACGTGCCCTAAGATCATCAATAAACCCCTTGATTTGCCCTGTTACCCTAAGTCCAATGCTATATTTGCCCAAATCGGGAACAATGTAGGCCAAGGTAGAGGTTTGCAGGTAGGTTCCTTCAAAATCAGCATCAATTCTAACCTTTGAAGTAAAATCGCTAAAACTTTCCCAGCCATCAAAATCAAAAAGGAGGTGATTCATTGCAAGGTTTGACCCGTTTGCCCGGAGGCGCAGGTTATTGAAATGCATAAACTTGCCACATAGTGTAAGCTTGCTACGCAGGTTGTCAATCGTAAATCCGGAATGGTCTTGGGCTGTAAAGCTGTTGATTTGGATTGCTATGGTATCGCCGTTAAGGTTTAACTCGTTTGCTTCCATGTTAACGCCTGAAAGTACAAGGTTCTGAAAGTTAATGGCTCCAGGGGTCAGGCTATCGGCACCTTTTTGAATAAGTCTTAAATAAGAGTTGCTTAGTAAAACTTTCCCTACTTGCAGGTTAAACCTTCCAGTATCGGGGGTTTGAACTGTATCGGGACTTAATTTTTGGAGTAGGGCATCAAGGTTTGTTACCCCGGTGCTATCGGTAATCAGGTAAAACTTTGCGCCGTCAATTCTGGCTTTGCCAAGCCTGTAAAAGCCTGCATCGGCGTCAATTTGTGCAATTGAAGCGGTAATCCTTTTGGCGTATATCAGGGTATCGTTGTTCAAATCGGCAACGTAAACATCCTTAAAAAGAATGCTGGCAAAAGGCCTAATATCAATTTTTTTTATGGTGATAGTAACACCCGTTTTCTGGTGTAAATAGTCGGTTGTTTTGGCTATAATATAGGTTTGAACCTGGCTACTTTGCAGGAGAAGCCAGGTTAAAGTGGGAATTGCCAATAGCACTACAAATCCCCAAATCAGTATTTTAACTAGTTTTTTAATACCTTTGTCTGGTTATTAAACGGAAACACAGTATCAAAATTTGTTCCTAAAATATACAATTGCTTGGGCTTTTGAAATAGGTAGGGCAAGGTTTTAATGTTTTTTTTGTATTATTTCATTTTTTGTTGATGAGCGTTACAATACTTGGGATAGAGTCGTCGTGCGACGATACATCGGCTGCGGTCATTCGCGACCAGCTGCTTTTATCGAATGTCATCAGCAGTCAGGATGTTCATAAGCAGTATGGAGGGGTGGTGCCTGAGCTGGCTTCGCGAGCCCATCAGGCTAACATAATACCTGTTGTTGATACAGCCCTACACAATGCAGGTATTACCATATCGGAGATAGATGCCATAGCATATACCCGAGGCCCGGGCTTGCTGGGTTCGCTGCTTGTGGGAGCATCGTTTGCTAAAGGGGCTGCGCTTACGTTAGGTGTGCCCTTAATCTCAGTAAACCACTTGCAGGGGCATGTGCTTTCGCATTTCATTAAGGACGAACCTAATGCGGTTCACCCGTTGTTTCCGTTTCTTTGCCTTTTGGTTTCCGGTGGCCATACACAAATCATGGTGGTTCGCAGCCCAATGGAGATGGATATAGTAGGGCAAACCATTGATGATGCTGCCGGCGAGGCATTCGATAAGTGCGCCAAGGTGCTTGGGCTGCCCTATCCCGGAGGCCCTGTAATCGATAAGCTTGCCTCGGAAGGCAACCCTGAATTCATAAAGTTTGCCAAGCCCAACATTCCTGAACTCGATTTCAGCTTTAGCGGGTTAAAAACATCGTTTCTGTACACGCTACGCGATAGGCTAACCGAAAACCCAAGTTTTGTTAACAATCACCTTCCCGATATCTGTGCATCGCTCCAAAAAACCATAATTGACATTCTGCTTGCCAAAGTTGAGCTGGCTGTTCGCAAGTATAGAATAAAAGAAATTGCCATTGCAGGTGGTGTTGCAGCAAACTCCGGATTACGCAATGCACTGCAAGCCTTAGGCGAAAAGAGGGGTTGGCGGGTTTACCTGCCTAAAAAGCAATTTACAACCGATAATGCTGCCATGATTGCCATTGTGGGTTACTACAGTTACCTTGCCGGTAAAACTTCGCCGCTCGATGAGCCGCCTATGGCACGTTTACCTTTGGGTTAAGCCAAAAAATCGTCGTTTACAAGGTATTTACGAAGAACATTATACAGGTCGATACGACTTATGGGCTTGGTAATAAAGTCGTTGCAGCCCGCCTCAATACTCATATTCACCTTAACCCCCGAACTGTAGGCTGTTTGGGCAACAATCACTACTTTGGTGTTTTTCTTTCGGATTTGGCGGGTGATTTCAATACCATCCATATCGGCTAGCCTTAAATCCATGAAGATTAGGTCGAAGTCGGGCGAGTTTTCAAACTTATTAAGAGCCTCTTCGCCGTTTTTTGCATGATCCAACTTACAGCCTGTTTCCTCGAGCAAACGGCTAAGTAAAATGTAATTCGACTGTATATCTTCTACAATAAGAATTTTCTTATCGTTTAATTTCGGAGGGTCCTGATGGATGTAGAATGGCGATGTTTTTTGTAATCCTTTAGCCTTGCGGCTGCCAATGGGTGTATAGGGTACTTCGATATTTACAGTGGTTCCGGTTCCTTCGGCTGTCTCAATCCAAATTTTACCGTTCAGCAAGTCCACAATACCTTTTACCACAGGTAAACCCATTTGTAAAACACCAAATCCATCGCGCGATTCATCAATATTTAACCGGTTAAATACCGTCTTGGCCTTTTCAGTGTCCATTCCAGTACCACTGTCTTGAATCCAGAAAAGAAGATGGCCGCTCTTTTCCGATTTTCTAACGCCAATCTCAATATATCCCTTGGCTGTAAACTTTACTGCATTGTTGATTAGCCTTTGGAAAATGCTCTTAAGAAGGTTTCGGTCCGATAGAATATCAAAATCAATTTCGTTAGGATCGAGAAATGCCTTGATGGCAATATGCTCTTTATCGAAAAGCTTAAGCTCATTTAGCAGCATCACCTGGAAGGTATTCATCAGCTCCATCAGGTTAATGCGCTGGTAAACCAACCGGAATTGGTTCGATTCCAGCTTGGAAAGGTCAATCAAATTATCAATTTGGTTTTGTAGCAATCGGCAGCTTTTGTTTATCTCTTTTGAGAATTGAAGGGCTTGGGTTGACTTAATCTTAGGATCGTTCAAGAGCTCACTGTAACCAATTATGTTGTTTAGCGGGGTTCGGATTTCAAACGACAGGTTCGAAAGTAGCGATTCCTTGAACGATTCGAGGTCTTTATTCCGTTGAATGGTTTCCTCAAGCTGTACGCTTAACATTTGCAGTTCTTGCTTTAACCCCTCAACCTTTTGTTTGTGATCGGCAATAATCAGCTGCATGCGTTTTTTCTTTCGATTAATATACCACGCATGAAACAATATGCTGGTAAGTAAAATAAACCCTACAACAATTAAAAACCATCTATCAGCAAATGGCGAAATTTTTTTATGCTCTGGGTTGTATAGCAAGCCATCAACAGGTTTGGTTTTATTGATTAGCCCAGCCTGCAGTAGGGTCTCCATCATTTGCAACCAACGCCCTTTATTGGAATGGCCAATGTTTATGAAGTTAGGCTGTATGAACTCTTTAACCTTTTG
>Ga0078972_1010038_pt1 | contig 15911 bp, 9 predicted proteins | sample YelNatPaOPGAMG01_FD_67568 | JGI IMG/M metagenome (GOLD analysis project Ga0078972, IMG submission 67568) | Hot spring thermophilic microbial communities from Obsidian Pool, Yellowstone National Park, USA - OP-RAMG-01 (SPADES assembly) (version 2) | ecosystem: Environmental > Aquatic > Thermal...
CTCGTCTTTCGGAATAAAAATATTGTCGAATTTGGGATTTTCTGATTTTAACGTTACGCCGTCTCTGTTTTTTATAACATATTTTATCTAAATTCCGCAAGAAGACCTCGTATTTACAAAGCGGGGACGAATTGCAGCCTATTATTTAATAATTGATTAAATATTTGCCTTGAGACCTTGAGATAAACCCTAATCCCGACTCAATCGGTATGGGGGATAAATAAAAACTTTGATATTTTTTTAAAATAATCGTATAATAAATCATACATTATCGACATTGTTAAAGTTAGTTCCCGGTATTTCCGTAAATATTCCTCGAAAACCTGATGCAGTGTTAATTTGTATAATAATTTTAACTCACAATGGAGGAATGTCTAAAAAATGTTCAAGAACAAAAAAAATTATGCCGCGGAACCGTTTAAGCTGTCCGATAACGCAAATAAGGAAACCGAAAAAGAAGTCGGTTTTAAAGACTTAAATTTATCAAAACCTCTAATGCAGGCCATAGCCGATGCTGGATATGAAAATCCGACACCCGTTCAGGCGAAAGCTATTCCTGCCGTATTGTCCGGGTCAGACCTGCTTGCAGGCGCACAGACAGGGACCGGTAAAACGGCTGCCTTTACGCTCCCTATACTGCATCTGCTCTCCGAAAAACCAGCTGCGGTTTTTCGGTCAGGCAGACCTCGCTGTTTAGTCCTGGCGCCAACGCGTGAACTTGCCGCCCAGGTAGAAGAATCTGTAAAAACCTACGGAAAATATCTGCCAATAAAATCTACGGCGGTGTTTGGAGGAATGAGCATCGTGCCGCAGATAAAAGCCCTGCGCCGCAACGTTGATATACTCGTGGCGACCCCCGGCCGCCTGCTGGACCATGTCGGACAAAAAACCGTGGACTTGTCGGGCGTCGAAATCTTTGTGCTGGATGAAGCCGACAGGATGCTCGATATGGGATTTATCGTCGATATTAAAAAAATTATCGCGCTCCTGCCTAAACAACGTCAGAACTTATTATTTTCGGCTACTTTTTCCGAAAAAATCAAAACCCTTTCTGCTACCGTGCTTCATAATCCGGTTTTCGCAGAGGGCGCAAAGCACAATGCCGCTTCGGAATTAATCGACCAGAGCGTCCATTTAGTTTCCCAGCGTTTGAAGAGCCATCTTTTATCCCATCTTATAAGGCATCATAAATGGAAACAGGTATTGATCTTTACCCGCACTAAAAACGGCGCTAACCGCCTCGCCGATAAACTTGCCGCAGACGGAATTTCGGCATCCGCCATACATGGAAATAAAAGCCAGCCTGCGCGTACTAAGGCTCTGGCGCAGTTTAAAGACGGTTCCGTAACGGCGCTTGTCGCCACCGATGTGGCTTCGCGAGGAATAGACATCGACCGGCTGCCGCATGTCGTAAATTTTGAACTGCCTAATATGGCGGAAGATTACGTCCATCGCATCGGGCGCACAGGGCGCGCCGGCAGCAGCGGCAAAGCTATTTCGTTGGTAGATAAGGAAGAACTTCGCTATCTGAAAGAAATAGAGCGGTTTATAAAACGCGAGATACCCAAAGTTTTATTTGACAGCTTTGTTCCGCCCGCAAATTTGCCTGCTGCAGAACCGCATAATTCATTGTCCAAAAGGCAGGGAGGCAGAAAAGTTTATGGCGAAAGGGCATCGGTATCGTCATCTGCCGCCGGCAGAAATTATCAGCCGCGTTATGGTTACGCAAAAAAACAAAACAATTCTAAAGGCAATAATGCAAAAAGTAAAGTAAGATAGTATTCCAATTTCGAAGCCGTTTTAAATTTAATGTCAGTATGAATTAATTATAGTAACAGTTGAAATATTATGTTATAAATACCCCGTCATTTTTGCCTTTCGAAGAAAGGCAAAAATGCCACCCCTTTTAAAAAAGGGGAATTAAAGACAAAAACCCCGTCCTGTCATTGCGAGGAGCGTTAGCGACGAAGCAATCTCATTCGCAATGACGAAATTTTAAATATAGATTGCTTCGCTTCGCTCGCAATGACAACGTCCTGTCATTGCGAGGAGCGTTAGCGACGAAGCAATCTATCTTTCGCAAAAAGGGGAATTAAAGACAAAAACCCGGTCATTGTATAGATGGAAAATTATGACCCCTTTTAAAAAAGGGGAATTAAAAACAAATACCCCGTCTTGTCATTGCGAGGAGCGTTAGCCAATATCTTGTCATTGCGAGGAGCGTTAGCGACGAAGCAATCTCGCTTTCGCAAACAGGGGAATTAAAGACAAAAACCCGGTCATTGTATAGATGGAAAATTATGACCCCTTTTTTAAAGTGTTTTTTAAAGCGGTTTGGGCTTGACAGAATTGGATTTTTATGTTGTATTATTTATTATGAGCAAAGTAAATATTCTTATAATAGACGATGAATCCGATTTAGTAGAACTTTTAAAATATAATCTTGCCAAAGAAGGTTATAATGTGGAATTCGCATTTAACGGGTTCGACGGAATAAAAATTGCAGAAGTCGTTAAGCCGGATATTATAATTCTAGACCTTATGCTACCCGACATCAACGGTTACGAAGTCTGCAAAAGAATAAAACAGGATTCCCGCTTGTCGGGAGTCCCCGTTATATTTTTATCGGCAAAACAGGAAGAAGTAGATAAAATATTGGGTTTTGAAGCCGGCGCCGAAGATTATATGACCAAACCTTTTTCCGTAAATGAACTGCTTGCCCGCGTGCGCGCCATTTTAAAAAGAATGCCTGCAGTTAAAGCAAACGATAATATTGATATTAATAATAATAAGCAAAACAATGATCAATCGGGCGGGTACAAGTTTAAAAATATCTCCGTTAATATAAGCAAGCACAGCGTAACGGTAAAAAATACCGAGATAAAACTTAGTCCTATAGAATTTAAAATTCTTATATTTTTAATGACTTACGCCGGAGATGTTTTTTCGCGGGAAAAACTGCTGGATAATGTCTGGGGAAACAATTCATTCGTCGAACCGAGAACGGTTGATGTTCATATAAGGAGATTGAGGTCTAATATCGAGATAGACGGTTCGTTTAAATTTATAGAAACCATAAGAGGCGTAGGCTATAAATTTATAGATGAAAAAATATGAAAAGAAATTTAAAATTTATTTATTAATCCTTTTACTTTTCACGGCAGTAATTTCCGCAAGCTCTGTTTTATTTATTACTTCGCCTTATTTTGCTTCGAAGGCAAAAAACTATTTATCTGCATATATTTCCTCCGTTCTAAAAAAAAATACGACTATAAAAAAAATAAAATTTTCCGTTTTTTCTCCTCAGATAAGCCTTTACGGTTTAAATATTAAAAATTTTGCAAAAGTCGGACGTGTTAATATAACATTCGGTCCGTTTAATATTTTTCAACGAAAAATAATTATTTATAAAATTAACATAATAGACCCTAAAATTAATATATTAATAAAAAACGGCCGGTTCGATAATTTTAAAAATATTGGTTCTGTCCTAAAAACTATTTTTAAGAAACACCCCGGTTCTATTATTTCGGTGTCTTTAGACAAATTAAAAATAACGGAAGGCAATTTAAGCTTAAACGATGCCGATAAAAATATTCTGTTAAGACTAAAGAAAATTGCATTAACCGTTTATAAAAAACCTAACCCCATACCTTTTTTATACGGCAACGGCGGTATATATCTTAGATACAATATACCCTATATATCCGTCCGGTCTAAAAAATTAAAATTGCGGAAAATTTTTAAATCTAAAGCGGTTGAAATTCATTATTTCGGCAATTTCATAAAATACCGAGGAATAAGCCTTAGTAATTCCTATCTTACCGCCGTGTCGGAAGGCATATTGGAATTAAATCAAAAAAATAGAATTTCGGGGTTTATTGAAAAATTTGACGACGCCACTTTGTTAAAGGTAAAAAGTTTATCTTCTTTTTCTAAAAATTTTAACTTTCTGCCTGCCTTAAAAGGGCGTTTTAAAGCAAAGCTGACGGCTTCCGGCGATTTTGGCGGAAAAATCAGCGCAGGCGCGTCGGTCAATCTTAAAAACGTCGTTTTTTCAGGCGGCGATATAAATAACGGAACCGTTGAATGTGCCGGCAATTTCGGCAGAAATGAAAATAATATTATAAATTTTAAAAAGATTGATTTAAAACTATTCAACGGCAGTTTAAAATCTGCCGGTTATATTAATATTAAAGAAAAAGAAGGTAAATTTAAATCGTTTTTAAAAAATATCGACGTCGGCAAACTTATAGATTTTTACGATGACGAAAAAATCCCTCAGTTTAAAGGTATTGCAAGCGGAAACGTCCTTACCTTTCTGCATTTTGGAAAAAATTTTTATGCAGGCAATATAGAAAAAATAGAGTTGGATAAACCCGTCCAGCAGGTAAAATTCAGAAATGCAGGCGCCGGCAGGACGGTATATTATATTAACTACAGAAATAAGATTCTGGTAAAAGGAGCGGTATTAGTAAACGAAAAATATGTTTTTTTAAAAAATATGCATGTTTCTTCTAAAATAATAAACGGTTCTGCCGAAGGAGAAATAAATTACGATAAGGACTATCTAAACATCGGCTTTCGTTCGGCATACGGCGAACTGCCTTCAGTGAGTTTAATAGATAAATACAAGAGCAGATATTTCGAGCCTTCGGGAATGGGCGTTATAAATGGCAGTATAATCGGAAAGTTTCATAGATTATTTTTTCGTTTCAGGAACAGATTCGGAACGCTTTTTATCAATAAATATTTAAGTTTATACACCGGAAACGCCGACATCGATATTACCGGAAGCGGAAAAGTTTTATTTAAAAATGTTCATTTGAAAGAAAAAAGCACAAAATTTAATAAAAACGGAACATTTGATTTCAGCGGAGAAATATTCGAGAATAAGTATTCGAAAAAAGAATATATAACCGGAAATTTTAATGCTTTAAATATACATTTAACTTCCGAAAAGCCTTCTGTTCCGATTTATGCGGCTTTCAATTCAAGCGGGAAGATGGACGGAGAACTTGATAACCCGGTTTTTGAAATATCGGCAGATTCTAAAAAAATCGAAATATATAACCAGTATCTTACAGACGTTAATTTTCTTTTTTCATTAACTAAAAGCGCCTTGACCGTCAAAAAACTCGACTGGTTTTACGGCGGAGCAATTTTTAACGGTTACGGAAGTTTGAATTTCGGGAGCAAAAATAACAGCTATGACATCAGGTTAGTTTCAAATCGGATAAATCTGACTGATTTAAATTTTAAGCCTCTGAAAAAATATCATATAAAAGGGAATGCGAGCGTCAATCTGCATATAGGCGGCTCGTTTAACCTGCCCGATATTTCGGGCAACGCGTCGATAGACGGTATTTACGTAAAGGATTATTCATTAGGAAACGCCTATGTCCGTGTTTCTTCGTCTGACGGCAGGATGGCTTTAAGTTTTTCCGCTTTAAAGAATTCGCTGAAAACTAAAGCTGCTGTATCTCTTAAAAAAGGGTATTCGTACCATTTCGTAACGAGTATTAATTTATTAAACATTAATTACCGCAAAACCCGGTTCATATTATCCGGCGGCATTTACGGAAGCGGAAAAATTTCAGATATTAAAAACTCTTATCTGTTTTCAAAATTAGATTACATTTATTTAAAACATGGACCTTTTTTCTTAAAAAATACTAAAAATATAAAAATATCCTATATGGGAGGAACGCTGGAATTAAGCGGATTTAAACTGACGGGCGGAAATAACTACATTCAGGTCAGAGGCGGTATAAGGGATAGTCAATATCATATCATATTAAACGACAGAACCGATTTGTGGATTCTTGGAATTTTATCGGATAAAATAATAAATTCATCCGGATTCATAACGGCTTCCGCAGATATTTTCGGACCTGTCGCCTCTCCTCGTATATACGGCTTTGCTAATATAGAAAAAGGACTTATAGAAACTTCGGAATATCCGTCGCTTGCCGCCTCAAGAATTTTTGCGGGATTAATATTCGACAACAACATGATTCTTCTTAAAAAAGCGCGGTTCAGAATGTTAAACGGTATTTTTTCCGCCCGCGGACTGATTAGGATGCATAATTTTAAACCCTCATACTACAATATTTCGGCGGGTTTTAATTCGGTTATTTATAGAAAATCAAACTATTTTTATGCAAAGATAAACGGAAACATAGGATATTCCGGCAATAACGAAAACTCCGTCTTATACGGCAACGCAGATATAAAAAAAGCTCTGTACGATAAAAGAGTAAACCTTTCGTCGTTTCTTCTCAGCTACAAAAATTACAATATCGTTAAATCGCACTCGGCATCAGGAATTTTTAACCCTAAGTTAAATATTAGAATAACGTCGGATAAAGGCATTTCCATTAAAAATAATATCGTCCATACCGATTTAAGCGCAAAACTTCATCTCATAGGAACGTTATACGACCCGATTATCATGGGAACCGCAAATGCCGAAAATGGGAAAATATACTTCAGAGGGACAAAGTTTAAACTGTCTTACGCAAATTTAGATTTTAATAATCAATACAAAATTAACCCTTCATTCGACATAGCGGCTGCGACGCATATAAATCAATATATAATAAGAATGCATGTTAACGGTTCGCTGTTAAATTTCAACGTTAATCTTTCTTCCACGCCGCCGCTTTCGGAACTCGATATAGTGTCAATGCTGGCGTTAGGCGCGCCTACGACTTCGGTTTATGCAGGTTCCGCAGGAGGAATTGCGGCATCGGAAGCGGCGTCGGCAATCGGAGGAGGAGTAGAACGAAGCATTACCGGAGCAATTTCAAGCTATTTCGGGTTCAGAAGTCTGTCGGTATCTCCTTCGTATTCTGTCGTGACCCACAGCGCCGCGCCGCAGATAACCGTTACTAAATCTTTAACTAAAAAACTTTCCGTTTCATACAGCGATATAGCATCTTCTCAGTCTTCCCAGTCGGTAACGCTTACATACAGTTTGAGCCCTCATATTTCAGTAATAGGTGTTTGGGAGAACAATGAGCTTGCCCCAAACAATTCTAACATATACAGCGAAGTCGGCGGGAATATTGTTTTTCATTTCAGATTTTATTAATTAATTAATAATTAAAATAGGTTAAAATTAAAATATTTTTATGAAGGCTAATTCAAAATCTTTATTACTTTTGTCGTTAACTTTAACTTTTTGCCTTTTTAACACTGTTTGCGCAAAAACTTCCTATGCATCTAAAAGCCCTTCGAGCATTTATAATATTCCGGCCGAAGAATACGTTATAAAGTCGATAAAATATGAAATGCCGTCAGGAATTCCCATTAAAGATATAAAAAATTTTATTTTTATAAAAAACGGGGAAAGGTTTTCTATGCATTTCCTTGAAAAGACTGTTAAAACCCTCTATGCTTCGGGTTATTTTTCCAATATTTCTGTATTTTCTGAAATAAATAAGAAACAAAAAACGATTTCTTTAAAATTTATTTTTTTGCCAAAGATTTATATAGGAGCCGTAAATATCGAAGGGCTTAAAGCAACGGGGATACCGGCAGAAACAATACTCGATTCGATTCCTATAAAAAAGGGCAGCCGTCTTTTTAAATATTATAAAAAATTAAGCGAGCAAAAAATCAAAGAAATTATGCTGAAAGGAGGGTATCCCGATGCAAAAATCGAAATAAAACCTTCAGTTCCGCCCGGTTCAAAAAAATATATCGTGAATATCTATATTAAACCGGGCAAGCCCGTCATTGTTTCTAAAATATTCGTCAAATTTAAATTATATTATCCTAAAAAAATCGTAAATGAGCTTGTAAAAAAATTAATTTCAAAACCGTTAAACCTGTATAAACTTCAAAAATTCAGGAAAAAAATATGGGATTTGTATAAAAACAACGGATATTTAAATGCAATTATAGAAAAACCGAAAATAGCTTATATTTCAAAATATAATGCAGTTGTAAGTTTCGACATTCATCCGGGTTATAAAATAATATTCCATTTTAACGGAGCGGCGCCTCTGAAACAAAATTTTATAGAAAATTCAGTGCTTGGAATAAAAAACGTGCTGATTTTCGATAAAGGCACTTTTAAAGCGTTTAAAAGAGTATTAAAAGATTTTTTTAAAAAAGAAGGCTATTTTTTTGCAGAAGTTTTTTTAAATGAAAAAAAGAACGAAGCCGCCAAAACTATTAACATATATTATACTGTTAAAAAAGGGCATAAAGTAGAAATAAAGAACATAACCATAAGCGGAAACAAACCGGTCGGCAAAAAAACCATAATTTCGCTTATGAAAACCCGCGTAACATCCTTTTTTAACAGAGAATATTTTTGCGAAAAAAGGCTTAAGAGCGATATAACCAATATCAAAAATTATTATAATAACGAAGGCTGGCTTTCAGCCCGCATTTTTTACAAGCTGAAATTTGCCGCCGATAAAAAAAGCGTAATTATTTCTATAGATATAAACAAAGGGACGCCGACTACAGTAAAAAATGTTTATATAAAAGGACTCCCCGGTTTTTTAAATACTAATAAAAAACTGACCGATTATTTTTTTAAAATGCGGAAACTGCCTTTTTACATAATTAAAGCGGAAAACGGAAAGAATCTGCTTTCTACAAAATTAGCCGATTCAGGTTTTGTTTTTTCCAAAGTAAAGCTTGATATTAAATATTCAAATGATAAGAAATATGCGTCTCTCTATTATTACATCCAGAGCGGTCCCAGAGTCCGCATAAATAATATTCTGATTTTAGGAAATACCATTACTAAAACATCTTATATAAAGAGCCTTCTGCTTTTTAAAAAAGGCGATTTTTACAGCCAGAAAAAAATCATAAATACCCAAAACAGGCTTTATAAGACGGGAATATTTAATTCCGTGAGCATCAAAATAGATGAACCCGATAATATAAAGCCCGATAAAAACATAACGGTCAGCGTGAAAGACGCAAAACCTTTAGATTTAAGCTTCGGCGCAGGCTATGGCACATATACGAGATATAAGGGTTTTATACAGTTGGAGAACAACAATCTTTTCGGCACCGGCAAGTCTTTATCCGCCCGTTTTTCTAAAAGCGCGATATATACCAACCTTCTTTTGGACTATTATGACCGCGCCATATATAATTACAGGGGGCTGGCTTTTAATGCTCAGGGTCTGGATACCGACATAATTACGCTTAATTATACTATGCATAAAGAAGGGGGCTCTGCTTCTCTTATAAGGAGGTTTAACGACCGGTTAAAAGGACTGCTTTCTTACGGAATGTTTTACGATTATCTTTCGGGACTGAATCCAGGGGCGCAAATAACGCCTCGGGATACAGGTTTTACAAGGATAAGCTCGGCTTCGGCTTCCGTTATATATAATTCCAAAAATAATATATTTAACCCTACCTCAGGAAATTTGACGACATTCAGGTTTACATATTCGGATTTTTTAATAGATTCGCAGGTTAATTTTTTTAAGATTTTTTTTCATACCGAAGAATACATTCCTTTTATTTACGATACTACATTTTTGTACTCCTTGCGATTTGGCTATATAAGACCTCTTTCGCCTACGACCCAGGTACCTATAAACGAAAGATTTTTTTTGGGCGGCAGAACGACGGTAAGAGGTTTTCCGCAGGATTCTATAGGTCTTGTAAATCTCAATCCTTACAATTATCCGATAGGAGGAGATGTTATGGAAAATTATAATTTACAGCTTAATATTCCGGTTTATAACAGTATTAATTTTTTTGTATTTCAGGACGGGGGAAATGTATTTTTGAATACCTCGGATATAAGACCGCTTGCGTTGTATAAATCAGCCGGAGCGGGTATAATGTATTTATCTCCGATCGGTCCTATAAGCTTTTCCTATGGTTTCATACTTACAAGGGAGCCTTATTGGCCGGCGGGAGGGGTTAATTTTACCGTAGGGACGTCGTTTTAGAACAATCTGTAAAACCTCTTCTTTTTAAAAGGAGAGATGAAGGAATAAATGAGAGGCAAAATAAACAGCCCGGGTATCGATACTAAAATTAAAAACAGGTTAAGAAAAGGGTTTTCTACCGGAAGCACGAGCGCCGCAGTTATCAAGGCGTCGATACGGTATTATTTCGATACGAAAAAATTTTCTGATATAAAAATTAAAATGCCCGGCGGAGAAGAAGCGGTTTTAAACATCGCCGAATTGGAAAAATACCGTATCAACGAAAGCGGAACGGCAGTTTCAAAAGCCTCTGCCGTTAAAGATTCAGGAAGCGATGACGAATACGACGTAACCGGCGGTATAAAAATATGCGCAGATTTTACAGTTTTAAATAAAAAAAATAAAAATGAAACAGCATGGTTGAAAAAATATTATGAAAAATTTTCCGTTTATAATATAATAAAATGTCCGCTGAAAGGCGGAACCGTTTCCTTGATACTGGCGGCATCAAAAGGGGTCGGCAGGGTGACAAGACCGGGTTTGCCGGTGAGAGCCGGTTCTCCTGCCATTAATCCCGTGCCTTTTGCTATGATAGAGCTTGCCGTAAGAGAAGAGTTATGTTTTTGGATAAACAAGCATATATCAGAGGATTTATCAGGATCGGATGTATTAAATAATAAGATATTTATTTCAGTATTGTATATACCGGAAGGAGAGGAGACGGCAAAAAAAACCCTTAACGGGAGGCTCGGAATAGAAGGCGGAATCAGCATATTAGGGACTACCGGCTATGTTATGCCGGTATCTGCTAAAGCATGGTTAGACACAATAAAGGCGTCTTTAAATTTTTTATCGGAAAATAATATAGATACTTGTGTTTACACTCCGGGAAGATACAGCGAAAAAGCAGCTTTAAAAATCCTTAATGACCTGCCGCAGGAAAGTTTTATAGAAATAGGCGATTTTATAACATATTCTATAAGAAAAGCGGTAAAAACGGGCATAAAAAATATCATTTTAGCAGGTCAGTTCGGAAAAATTATAAAAATAGCGCAGGGCGCAAGAAACACAAACGCCAAGTACAGCAGGCTAAATTTAAATTTTCTTGGAGAAATTGCTAAAAAAACGGTTGAAAACATATGCGGAAATGAAGGCAAAGACGGAAACAGACCCGACGAACACATATATAACCTTATTGTTAACGCAAACACGTCAAGAGAGGCTTTCAGCCATATAACGTCCGACGAGTTTAAGCCTTATTCAGATACTATTTTTGGAAATATATTAAAAATTGCGTCAGAAAATTTAGCTAAAACTGCAGGAGAAAGCGTAAATATAGAGATTATTCTCATATCTTACGGCGGGAGCGTTGTAAAAAGAACGGCGCTTAAAGCAATGCAATCAATAATGTAAAACAGTAACGGCAGATATTAAATATATATATAAATATATAAAGAAGGAGGATAAAAACTTTATAAATGGCAAAAAAAGTTCATATATTGGGCGTATCTCCATGTTTTTTAGAAACGGCAAAAAAACAAATGCTGGATTTATTTACCGATAAAAAAAACAGGCTCGACGCCGTTTTTGCTAAAAAAGAAGATTTAAGCCTGCTTTCATGGGTAAGGGAGCAGATTTCTTCAATAAATAAAAGCATAATGTTTGAAAACAACGGAAATATAACCCGATTGGGCAATGCCTCAATATTTTACGACAGCAAAATAAAATTTATAACCGATTATATAAAAGGAAACCTCGGCAAAAAGAACATCTTAATTCTGGCGAACGGAGACCCCAATTTTTTCGGCATAGGCGGAACGATATTAAGTTTCTTAAAAGAAAACGAAAAAAGATTCATAGAAGTTCACCCCGCAGTAAGTTTTATGCAGGCAGGTTTTTCCAAATTAAAAATTCCTATGACCGAGGCATTGATAATAAGTCTGCACGGAAGGGATTTTAGAAATATCTACGAGGCTTTATATTCAGGAAAGTCTGCAATAGGCATATACACCGACGATATAAATACCCCGAATAAAATATATACCGAACTCGAAGAAAGCGGTTTATTAGAAAAATTCGAGTTTTACGCATTGACCGAGTTATGCTCTAAAAATGAAAAAATATATAAAAGTTTTACAAAAGAAATTTTAGAAGATATAAGCGGTAAAAAAAATATAGTCGTATTAGCCGATAAAAAAAAGAAAGTTCATAAGGAAGATGACGATGCGGTTTCCGGCGACGAACTTAACAGGCTTGTCTTAGGGATTGACGACGATAAATATATTCATACGGCGGGAGAACCGACAAAAAAAGAGATTAGGGCTGTAAGCCTGTCTTTAATGGACTTAAAAGCCGATTCTGCAATTATCGATGCGGGGTGCGGCAGCGGAAGCATAAGCATAGAAGCGTCCGCTATAGCACATAAAGGATTCGTCTATTCAATAGATAAAAACAGACATAAAATAGACAACCTTAAAAATAATATAAAGAGATTCGGAAGACATAATATCGAACCTATTTTAGGTGAACTTCCCGACGCATTAAAGCTTGCGGCGAAAGCTGGACAGGTTGATTCAATATTTATAGGCGGCGGAGGCAGTAAGGATTTGATAAAAATTTTAAAAGAATCGCTTCATATTCTAAAAAATAAAGGCTCGATAGTTATTAATGTTATAACGATTGATTCGTTAAACGCCGTTTTGACGTTTATTAAAAATTATGATCTGAAAGGAGGCGACAATATAGAAATAAAATACGAAATTATTTCTGTTAACGTGTCAAGGCTGAAATCGGTTAATGTTAATGAAGATTCTTATTTTCAGGCATTGAATCAGATATATATAATTAAAATCATAAAAAATATTAAAAGTACAAATATAAATATAAATAAAAATAAAAATACAAATACAAAAAATCCCCGCTCAGTCCGCGGCAGAACCCTTACCTTCAAGATTGAACGGGAACATAATGCGGATATGCCAAGCGTGAAAATAAAAAATAAAGCGATCGAAACAGGTAAAAAAGAAAATGCGGAAAATCCCCATAGCGGCGTCCATATAGAAAGTCCCGAGAAAACCGAAAATGATGAAAAATGAATTATTTATCATAGGAGTAGGTCCAGGAGACCCTGAACTGATAACGGTAAAAGCTGTTAATGCGCTCATCAAAAGCGATTTTATATTCTATCCCGACGTTTGCGGAGGAAAAAATAGAATAGCTTACGATGTTATAAAAAATGCCCTTAAATTTGCCGGCATATCCGATATTCCAAAAAACAGACTTATTCCGTTAGAAATAGAAATGAAACTTTCAAAGGGCAGGAATAAAGATTTATACAGGGAAAACGCCGTTAAAATAATCGAAAAGCTCAGAGATGGCACATGTTCTTACGTTACGCTGGGGGACCCTATGTTCTACAGCACATACTGGGGATTACACAATGCTATGCATGAGGTTTTTAAAAGCAAGGAAAATGGCTTTAACATAAATGATGTTAATATAAAGCTCGTAAACGGAGTTTCTTCTTTTAATTATTCCTTGGGATTAATAGGAGAGCCGTATGTTATTAAAAACAGTTCGGTTTTAATATCGGTTCCCGTGAAAAAAGATTCAGCCGAAATTGAAAAAGAAATAAAGTTTATTGCGGATAAGATTCCTAAACCGCAGGTTATTGTCTTTATGAAAGCCGGCGGTTACGTCCAAGAGATTTTAAAGGCGTTTAACAGACTGTGCGGCAGGCAGATTGAAGACGGAAATCTGAAACTCTATCTAATAGAAAAATCTGAGCTTATAAAAGATTTTGCGGAAAAGAAAGAACGCATCTATGATTATTTTTCGATTTTTATAGGAGTTTTTTTATAATTATAATTATATAAAATGAATAAACGGAATAATATGGTCAAGCCAATAGGAACGAAAATATATTTTGTATCGGCGGGTCCCGGCGATCCGGAACTTTTGACGGTAAAAGCCGCTAAAATATTAAAAAAGTCCGACGCAGTTTTTTATGCCGGTTCTTTGATAAATCCCGGGCTCTTAAAGGTGATAAAAAAGGGCGCGAAGTTAATAGACCTGAAAACCCTTAATTTCGAACAGATCAAAGAAAGGCTTGAGAATTTTATAGAATTTCAAGCAGAAGGGAGCGTCCGCGCTAATATTATAAATATTATATCCGTTCTTCATGCGGGAGATTCCTCGATATATTCTGCAATAAACGAACAAATGCATTATCTTGAAGATATGGGGATAGAATATGAAATCATACCCGGGGTCACTGCCGCTTTTGCCGCCAGCGCCGCCAATAAGTCTATTTTGACATTGCCTGATGTTTCGCAAACGGTTATATTCTGCAGAGGAGAAGGAAGAACAGGAAAACTGCCGGACGGGCAGGATATAAAGAGCCTTGCAAGCCATAAGGCAACGATGGCTATATATTTGAGTTTTGGATTAATCGACAGCGTAGTTTGCGATTTAAAGGAATACTATCCGGAAAATACTCCATGCCTGATTGCTAAAGACGTATCCCTTAAAAGCCAGATCTTAATAAATTGCGAATTAAAAGACGTAGTTAAAAAATCAGAGGAATTTTCCGTCAAAAATATGGCAGTATTAATAGTAGGAGACGCGTTAAGGGGAAAGTATTTCAAAGAAAACAGGTCGAAACTTTATGATAAGAGTTTTTCGCACGGATTCAGAAACGGTGGAAATACCGTCTGACGCCATATTTAAAATTACGAATATCGCCCTTATAATAACCTCGGAAAATTCTTTAAATAAAGCGGCTAAAATTTACGGCGGTATGGCAAAAAAGATTAAATCCCGCAACGGGTCTGATATTACCGGTACCTCCGAAATTATTAATCTGCATTTTTTTATCGGAGAAGAAGGAGAAGAAAAAGAAGGATTAACGGCGCGCGCCTATTGTATGCAGGAGGAAGCGGCGGCATCGGAAACCCTTTCCGTTAATGGAATAAAACTTTTGAGCATAGATGTAAAAAGATATAAAAAATTATCGGAAGATTATTTTATTAAAAAACTGTTCAGATATGATTTCATCGTATTTTTTCTTGCTGCCGGCGCATCGGTCAGGATTATTGCACCTTTTCTTAAAGATAAATTCAGCGACCCCGGCGTTATAACGATCGACGAAGCAGGAAAATTCGTCGTCAGCCTGCTTTCAGGACATATAGGAGGCGCTAATAAATTTGCCGAGGAAATTGCAGGTTATATAGGAAACGGAGCAATTCCGGTAATTACTACCGCGACGGATGCAACCGAAAATTTTTCTTTAGATATGTTTGCGGAAAGATTCGGCTTGTTTATAGAAGACGGAAAAAGTAAAATAAAAATATTCAATAAAGCATCCGTCTGCGGAGAAGAGCTCAGAATATACATAGACGAAGACATTATTTTTAGCATAAAAGAAATAGAGTCTTATATAAAAGAGTTTAAGAACGCAAAGCAAATAATTTTGACGCAAGGTTTAAATGCATCAAACTTAGGCTTAGGCGCTAAAAAGGCGGCAGTCGTTTCTTTAAAAGAAAACCTGAAAAATATTGCGGAATCAGAAAATATTGTACTTTTGAGACCGAGATGCTTAACCTTGGGTATAGGATGCAACAGGAATACCCTCTTTGAAGAGATAGAAGATTTTATATCTTCTGTATTTAAGGAAAATAATTTATCGCTTAAAGCGATAAGAAACATTGCTACGATAAACTTAAAAAGAAATGAAGCCGGATTGCTGGAATTCGGATATAAATACGGTAATTTTATAGATTTTTACGATAAAGACGAAATAAATGCCTTTATGGATTCGAATAAAAATGAAAAAAACAATAAAAAAGATTTAAATTTAAATAAAGATACAAGACGGTCGGCAAGTTTTAAATATACCGGCGCCTATTCCGTCTGCGAACCATGCGCGCAGATGTCGGCAAAAAACGGCGCAAAACTGCTGATACCTAAACAAAAAAAAGGAAACGTTACAGC
>Ga0078972_1011437_pt1 | contig 15911 bp, 15 predicted proteins | sample YelNatPaOPGAMG01_FD_67568 | JGI IMG/M metagenome (GOLD analysis project Ga0078972, IMG submission 67568) | Hot spring thermophilic microbial communities from Obsidian Pool, Yellowstone National Park, USA - OP-RAMG-01 (SPADES assembly) (version 2) | ecosystem: Environmental > Aquatic > Thermal...
ACAATTGGAAGGATCGCTACGGCCTGGCTAACGAGCACAATGCGCCGGTGCCGCGCGATCCCGCAGTTGCGGGACTGGTGGCCGTGACACATCATGCTTGCAGTTGGACGAATGGCACCTTCTACGCCCACCACAACCATCGTGGCGACATCGTTGTCACACGGACCGGCACAACGACGGTTGGGACTTACGATTATTCCGCATTCGGCAATTTGAAATCTCAAATCGGCTCTGACGTCTGTCGTTTCAAGTTTTCCAGCAAGGAACTGGATCGGGCTACCGGCTTTTATTACTACGGCTACCGGTTCTACGCACCCCAGTGGCAGAGGTGGGTGATTGGCGATGCAATTGGGGAAGTTGGGGGAATTAACCTTTATGGTTTTGTTCGGAATGCACCGATTGCGTATATTGATCCGAGAGGGGCGGTTGCCATCACAGTCATTGCCGAAATGGTCGCCCAAGTGCTGGCCGCCTACAGCGGCGATATCATGCGAGCGTTATGTGGCGGATGTGATGTTGTCGCACGGTTGGCGTGTTGCGACCGAGTGATGAAGCTTGCTGCCTTAGCAATAGCAACGGCTACAACCGTTGCGTACCTAAGTTGCGCCCAATGGGGCTGGGGAGCACCTGTGTGCGTTGCTGCGGTGACAGCTCTTCTTTACGATCAAGGAAGAGATCTCCAGCGAAATTACGATGACTGTAGAAGCGGAGCGCTTTGGAAAAAATGACCAGTTGGAACTGTTTCTATGGAACCAAAATACATGTATGTCGTCATTCTGGTTCTGTTTTGCGCAATGCTAGGTATTGCGCAAAAAGCGAAAAGAGCGAAGGTGCTGCCCGCGTCGCGGTTTTGCCTTCTTATCAATTCCGTGTCTGTGCTTTCTCTCGCTGGTTTAATCGCCGGCAGTTACGAGTTAGCGAAAAGCGAGATCGTATTTGGAGTTTTGATTGCTGTGTATTCTTTATGCATATTGATTCTTGTTCTGAAAAGAAAAAGGTGTCAGTCTCGGCTATTGTAGAAAATAACTACCCTTTCAAACATTTGCCTACGCTTTCGATCCGGTCGGCAACCTGACCAACCGCACCATGACCGGGTTGGAGGGCTTTACTGACACAATCCAGACGGGGTATGAGTATGACGTGATGAACCGGTTTACCAACGTGGTGCAACTGACCAACGGCGTGCCCACGGCCAGCGCGTGGTATCAGTATGACGCCGCAGGCTAGTTGTGGAAGAAAGGCTACGGCAACGGCGACGTGGTGACGCACGCCTACGATATCGAATCCCGCATGCTGAGCCTGGGCATCACCAATGACTCGACACTTGTCACTTGTTACTCTTACGGCTGGGACGCCGGCGGCAACATCTTGGCCATCACCAACAACGGCACGAACGTGAGCCTTTACGCCTACCTCTGACAATGGCAAGTTGGGAGTTTGGAAAAGTTTTCATGCTTAAGGGCATATGGGTCATTGGTTTTTGTGTGAGTTAGTGGCGCGCTTGATTATCTGTTGTTTGCCCAGAGCGGATACGAATTCAGCTAGACCAATAGCAGCAATTGCGCGTTGTTCTGCAGGTTTGGGTGCCCGTATAGGCGGGAGGCCTTCGTACTGGTAGAGCTAGGGCAGGGCTTTGATTGTGTGGGCGTAAGGTAGCCGCGCTCGTGAGAGCGCGGAAAACTGGAGCCGGGCCTGGTGCGACAGAGTCAACCCATAAACTCAGCTCTTGGCAAGCGCTCATGCCATTGTCATACCCGATACCAACGCCATTGGTAGGCACATTCCATTCACGCTGGAGCAATGTGCGCGCAACTGAAAATGGCATGGACGCCTCGCCGAGACGTCCGGAGACCAATTTCAACTGCCGGCAAGATGCCGGCAGCACGTTGCTTTTAAACTATTCAAATCAAATCTGCGCATCCACGTTTCTGCGGTGGAGATTTCGACGCGGGGGTTTGTGCCGGAATTCCAACTACGGTCCAGTAATCCCGGCACCGTCACTACAGAATTCTGCGTAGGATCAAGCAAACGTGCGCGTGCAGCCTTGTTACACCGATGCCGGGCGCCAATACTCGTGTTGGCGGTGCCGTCCAATATTTGCGGGTGCGCGGCCGAGAGAAAGGCTCAACTGAATGCTGAAACTCATAATGCTCGGTGGCGTCTGAAGCGAATTCAAAAGTAGCGGTCGGCAACGTTACGGATTCACGAAGCAACCACGGCTTGGTGCGGTCGGAAGCCATTTACGCAGTCAATCCAAGGGGCAAAATGCGCCGGTGCTGTTGCACCGACGAATAGGAACACATTGGTCGAAGATTGCGTTGGTTTGAAAATCGCGTTGCCAGGACAGGGTTTGGCATGTAGTGTGTACGCAAGTTGGATGCTCGCGCGCAAGTCGGCCAAATGGTGCTGAGACTGGATTTCCATTAGGTAAAATGGTTTTGGCGTGACGGGCACCGGACTGAACCGGCAACGGAATATTTTCTGACAATTAAACTGCATTTTATGGAGCCTGAAAACTTGTCACCGGACTTGAGTGGGCAAACGCCCGAGCAAGCGCGCTCAGAGCAACCTGCTAGGAAAACTGCGCGCCGTGCAAAGCGCAAAGCACCCGCTGCTGCAAAAGAGCGGAAACCGCGTCGCCGTGCCAAACCTGCGAAAGTCGAAGGACCGGAAGAGAGCACTGCACCTGTGAAAACAACCCCACGCCGCCGCGCGGTGCGCAGTGTTGCAGCCAAAATACCGCCAATCCTTCTCGAAGGCGATGTGCCTCCAGTTGAAGTTCGCAAAGTGCTCGCAGGAGTTCCTGGCCAAGACGCGATCCAATCCGTGGTGGAAAGTGCAACCGGCGCAGAAGCTCAACCGCGTTTCGAGGTTGAAGGGACAAAAGAAGTTATACTTGTTGCGCGCGACCCGCGCAGTCTGTATGTACACTGGGATTTGAGCGGCCGACAGGAACGCGAGTATTGTGCGCTTTCGGCTGATGGTACTCTTGTGTTGCGAATTTTTGCCGGTTCACTAGATGGGTCGCTAATCACACAAGTAAAACTGCCGGCAGGCGCCTTCCATTGTTTTGTTGATGTACCGGCTGCGGGGACACGGTATCAGGCTGAGCTTGGCTACAATGATAAAGCCGGTCGTTGGGTACGGATTTCGGCCTCAGGCATAGTTGTGACTCCACCTGAGGAAGGTGTGGTACGCGAACCGATAAAGTTCGCCACCATTCCACTGGAAACACCACTAACAGCATTAGCCGGGTTAGCAAAGAAACCGAGCCTTGAATATGTCACGCGCACAGAAGCAGTTGACGAACTTGGCACCGGCAGCCTAGTCGAGAAGCTTGGTCAGGTTGAAGCCGGTCCCGAAACCCGAGCCGGTGCACCCGAACATCGGCCAAGCATCGAATCGAGTACAGCTAAGGCAGCCGGTCAACTCGGTTCTGAGGCAGCCGTTAAGATTTTACCAAGTCAGGTCGAACTGGGTATTTCAAGCCCAATAAGCGAAGCGCAAGCGGGCCGGCGGTTCTGGTTTAACGTTAACGCCGAGCTTGTTGTCTATGGTGCCACTGAGCCGGATGCACAGGTTACTTTAGGCGGTTTGCCAGTGAAGCTACGGCCAGATGGCACGTTTAGTTATCGGATTGCGTTGCCTGATGGTCAGCACCAGTTGACCGCTGAAGCTGTTTCAGCGGATAAGATTGAGAAACGAACTGCACGGTTCATATTCACACGGGCGACCGAGTACACTTCACAAAGCCAATAGCGCAGTTACGAACGTATTGCTGTGATTGATCGTGGCTGAGCAACAATCAATCGGGCAGGACGAGTACCAGCTTCGGTTGCTGACGATTTTTCATTACGTTTGCGCCGGGTTAGCTGCGCTGTTTGCGTGCCTGCCGTTATTCCATGTGATTTTTGGTTTGCTGATGCTTTTTGCCCCCGGCGCATTTGAAGTAGAGCCGGCTGATGCAGCGCGTATGATGGGGTTGTTTTTCGTTATTTTACCCGGGTCAATTGTCCTTCTCGGCTTGGCTTTCGCGGCATTACTGGCTTGGGCAGGCCATTGCATCGCGCAGCGCAAGCATTACACATTTTGCCTTGTGATGGCCGGGGTGGCATGCATGTTTATGCCTTTTGGTACTGCACTGGGCATATTCAGCATAATTGTTCTGACATGACCCAGCGTAAAAGCGCTTTTTGGAGATTGAAACCCGCCAGCTTGTTCGCGGTTTGTGTGGGATGCAAATGGCGGTTTAGAGCTCGAATTCAGTCCTAAAACAGATGCGGGCCTACATTGCAATAATTCTACATGCGCATTTGCCCCTGGTACGACATCCGGAATACGAGAAATGCCTCGAGGAACATTGGCTGTTCGGGGCAATTACAGAGTGTTACCTGCCACTTGTCCGGGTCATAAGCAGTTGGGTGCGAGATGGCATTCCGGCGCGGGTCACGATTTCAATCTCACCAACCCTGTGTGCGATGTTATGTGATCCGTTGCTGCAAGCGCGCTACGAACGATATCTGGCCGGTCTTATTGATTTGGCCGAGCACGAAATACATCGCACCCGTTTGGAACCCGGATACCACCGGCTTGCCAAGTTTTACAAGGCTCAGTTCGAAACACTTCGTGCGGCTTACGTCGAATCCGGGCGGGATATTGTCAGCCAATTTCGGCAACTACGTGACGCAGGCGCAATTGAAATCGTCACCACTGCTGCAACACATGCAGTTTTACCGTTACTGGTACATCACCTGCCGTCGCTGCGTGCGCAGGTGATGGTGGCGCGTGATTGTTATCGTCGGTATTTCGGCGGTGACCCACTGGGTTTCTGGCTGCCTGAATGCGCCTATGCACCTGAGATTGAACCTGTGTTACAGGAGGCAAATGTGCGATGGATAGTTGTTGACACGCACGGCTTGCTAAACGCGCGGCCAAGACCGCAATACGGTATTTTCGCCCCGGTGTTCACGGAGAATGGGATTGCCGTGTTCGGGCGCGACTCTGAATCTGCGCGGCAGGTGTGGAGCCGGCAGATGGGTTACCCTGGCGACCCACGATACCGCGATTACTACCGCGACATCGGGTTCGACCTGGATTTCGAGTACCTGGCACCTTACCTGCCATCGCATGTTTCGCGCAGTCCGACCGGTATAAAATACCTCGCTGTTACAGGAAAAACGTTGGCAAAAAAGTGTTACGACCCCGATGCCGCAGCTCGAGCAATAGACGAGCACGTAACAGACTTTTTGAAAGCGCGATTGCAGCGGCTCAGAACTGTTGCTGCAGTCACTGGCCAGTCGCCGATTGTTGTAGTGCCTTTTGATGCGGAACTGTTCGGCCATTGGTGGTTTGAAGGCCCGATGTTCTTGGATCGGCTGGTGCGCGCCCTGGCTGGCTATAAAGATATTTTGGCTCTCTGCACACCCACAGACTACCTGCGCATGAATTTCACACACCAGGTTGCTCGGCCAGCCATGTCAACTTGGGGTAAGGAAGGGTACCTACTACCCTGGTTAAACGAAAAAACCGGCTGGATTTACCATCATCTACACGCTGCCCAGGCGCGAATGACCAAGCTTGCCACGCGGTACCGTCAGCCGAGTCCAGCCCACCGTAAAATTCTTAACCAGGCAGCGCGCGAGCTGCTTTTGGCTCAATCGAGCGATTGGCCGTTTATGATTTACACAGGCGCAAATCAGGCTTACGCAATACGCAGGTTGACTACACATTTGGAAAACCACCTGCAACTGTGCCATCAACTCGATGTAAATGACCCGAACGTTGGACTGGTTGAAACACTTGAAAACCGAACTGGAATATTCGGCCCGGTTGATTACACCTATTTCGCCCAAAGCCGGTAACCAACACCCTCCCCGCAGCGCTACGTGCCCTGAAAAAACCGCCTGTTCCCACACAAGGGCGCATTCCTTCAGCCCGAACATTTTCCGTGCCTTTTCGCGAAAGCCACCTTTTTTACTGCGGCAAAACCATTTCGCTTAACCCTTTCTTGTCTTTATAACGCCACGAGTCCGCAGTTGAAGAACAAAGACGGCCCACGCTAAAACCGCCCACACAACAATGTAGTGCTATTATAATGCCTAATAATGACGAACGCAAATGCTTATTGCACTGCAACTTTGTTTCACGCTATAACGCGTGTTATTTTACACGCGCGTTAAGCATGGTCACGTACCCAAAACAGTACGATGTCATTGTTGTAGGTGCCGGGCATGCTGGGATCGAGGCGGCCCTGGCTGCGGCGCGCCTTGGTTGCCAGACGCTGCTGTTGACAGCGAATCTGGATACTATTGGGCAGATGTCGTGTAACCCTGCAATTGGCGGTACAGCCAAGGGCCAGCTTGTCCGTGAAATTGATGCATTGGGAGGCGAAATAGGCAAGGCAGCGGACATGTGCGGATTTCATTTCCGGATGCTCAATACCAGCAAGGGACCCGCGGTATGGTCACCGCGGGCGCAGTGCGATAAAAAGGCGTATCAATTCCACATGAAATGGATTTGCGAACGCGAACCGAATTTGGATTTGAAACAGTGCTTGGTCGAAGAAGTCATTGTCACCGAGCAACAAGCTGTCGGTGTAGAGACCAATTTAGGCCTACGATTCATGGGGAAAACAGTTGTATTGACAACGGGCACATTTTTGCGCGGGCTAATTCATATCGGGTTTAATCGGATACAGGGCGGCCGGCTTGGGGAAGCAAGCGCAGAAAAACTTTCTGAGTCGTTGAAGCGTATTGGGTTAGAAGTTAGGCGATTAAAGACAGGCACACCGCCGCGATTACTAAGGCGAACGATAGATTTTTCCAAAACACAAGCCCAGCATGGTGATAATCCGATACCGTTCTTCACTTTTTGGAAAGAGGACTTGTTCCACATGGAACATAACCTTGGGCACGTACAGCAGAAAAATAGCCTGTACCCGCCGGGGTCTGTATTGTCGCGGGCAGGCGGTCAATTGCCGTGTTATATCACGCGAACGACAAAAGCCACAGCTGAGATCATCCGAGCCAATATTGATAAATCACCGTTGTACGCGGGTGTGATTGTCGGCGTTGGGCCACGCTACTGTCCGTCAATTGAAGATAAAATCATGCGGTTTCCTGACCGTGAAACGCACCAGATTATCCTCGAACCTGAAGGAATCGCAACAGATGAAGTATATGCGAATGGGTTCTCGACTTCGTTGCCAATTGAAGTTCAATTGGAACTAATAAAAACGATTGTCGGATGCGAGAATGCTCAAATGCTACGACCAGCCTATGCAATCGAGTACGATTATTGCCCACCAACGCAATTGTATCATTCACTTGAAACGAAAGTTTGCCGAAACCTGTATTTAGCAGGCCAAATTAATGGCACGTCCGGATACGAAGAAGCTGCTGCGCAAGGTCTTATGGCTGGGATAAATGCAGCTAGGCGAGTTGCAGGTTTGGACCCCATCGTACTGCGTCGTGACCAAGCTTACATCGGTGTGTTGATTGACGATTTAGTCACAAAAGGGGCTAATGAACCGTATCGAATATTCACTTCCATGGCGGAGTACAGGCTGTTATTGCGGCAAGACAATGCAGATTTACGATTGACACCCATCGGGTACCAAGTCGGGTTGATCACGCGCAGCAAGTTCGAGCGCGTTGAAGAGAAACGAAAGTTGATCGAAGCTGAACTAGCACGATTGCAAAAAACGCGCGTCGGTGGCGAGACACTCGCAAAACTCCTGAGCAGACCTGAAATAACGTATAGCGACTTGCCTGGTGAGCCAGTTATTCGCGACCCAGACGTAATCCAGCAGGTCGAAATTACCATCAAATACGAGGGTTATATAAAGCGGCAACTAGCTGAAGCTCAGCGACTTAGAGAAATGGAAAGTAAAGAAATCCCGTCTGATTTCGATTTTGCTGCTGTCCCGAGTCTAAGCGCTGAGGCAAGACAAAAACTTAATCGTGTCAGACCACGGACGATTGGCCACGCAGCTCGGATTCAAGGTATAACCCCTGCAGACATTGCGGCATTAGCCGTTTGGCTTAAGGCGGCGCGTTAATCCCAAATTTTACGGTCAGCACCAACTCACGGTTGTAATTCTTTCACCACGGTTAAAGTCCACGCTTTGTTTTCCATATCAGACAGCGCCGCTTAATTGTGACGGTTTTGGCATCCGCCGCGGCAACCTGCAAACGAGGGAGCCAATCCTCAGCCTCCTTGATTATAGGGATCATGGTGTGGAGTGCGTTAGTAAGCGGACGTAAAGCGACCGCAACAGTGCTTAAAAATAAGCTCACTGCGTAACTCCAGCACCGAAAAAAGCGCTGTCGCCGGACTGCGCGACCCTTCGCCTTCTGGGTTTAAGCAAGCTCGGCCAGTCCCGAAATGGCCTATCGCGGAGTCACCTCGCCTATTCGCCAGTTAGTTCCGTAGTTTAGAAACCGGGTAGTTTTACATTCGAATTTTCTCATGAGCGAAAGGCAAAAGCAGAATCTCAGTTGATTTCGGCAGGGGCGAAGAGGCGTGCGCCGAACTGCACCATAAATTGACAGTCTCGCGTCCAAAATCTTGCACTTAGCAGGGTGTTGAAAAAGTCATTTTCGGAGGAAAAAACACGCAAAAATCCCAATGTTTTCGAGGGTCGTTTTTCCAAAACAGCCATTTTTCAACAGCCTGTTAGATAGCCGAGTACGGGATACGATTGCGATGACGTTTCAGATCGTGTGCAATACGGCAAGGATTTGCCCTCGCCCTACAATGCAAAGCTGGATTACCACGCGCCAGCCCGCGCGATGGAAATTCGCAAGCTGCGTGCTATGCCCTAAAAGGAAGTCAAACGCGCATCGTTTGTCCGGGAAACGGCAATGCCAAGACCGGCTTTTGCGGTTTGTCAGTGCCGTTTTGAGGCATTAAGAATCTCAGCCCGCTCTCGGTGCATGCCCTTGAAAAGTCCTTATCAGAAATGTCGGGTCAGTGCTAACTGCTGAATGGTGCACGACAGGCCAGCCGAAAAAATTCATAACACATTTGCCCACAGGATGTTACGGCAAAATTATGGCAGGGTGACTCATTAAGTATTTGGGCCGCGTAGTACTGCTCTTGATTGTGCGGTGACTGAAACCCGGACACGTGTGTCCATATGTTGGGCATGGCCCAGACAGTCAAAATTTTTCATTCAGTCCGGGGCTAAAGGTTTACTCCATTGGCACGGTTTTAGTGGGTTTAGGCCAGTGTATTTCACAATTTTCGCTCCGTCGTTGGGTTTAGTGGCGAAACTGCGTCCAGGTTTCTAAGGTGCTGTTGGCGTAGTCGTGTTGGCAAGGCGTATGCTGCCATACTCATTTGCCAGAGCGCACTTGGAGGTGTTGTTGTGGCAGGTGTTGTGAGACAATGAGGTGTTTTTTCAAAGCAGCGCAAAGGAGGTTTAGCTCAGCGGCGTTCACGTTGGCCGAGGTGTGCATTGGTGCTGTTATTGTGCTGATTGTGTTTGGGAGCATTTATGCGGGGTTGACGATGAGCTTCAATGCCACACAGGCAGCGCGCGAGAACCTGCGCGCTACGCAGGTGATGCTCGAGCGGTTGGAAGGTTTGCGCCTGTACAACTGGGAACAGCTTGTTTACAGCAACTGGATGCCTTCGACGTTCACTGCGTACTATTTCCCGTTAACAAACCAGAATCAGTCACCCGGCATTTTATATTTCGGCACCGTGACATTCAGTAATGTGCCTTTTCCGAATCCGGCGCCAAATTACGCAAATGACCTACGGCTTGTGACCGTAACGGTTTATTGGACGAACACTTATGGCACAAACAAGATCGTGCGCACTCGTCAGATGCAAACTTTGGTCGGCCGGATGGGCCTGCAAAACTACGTGTACTACAACTGACTGGAGCAGGCACAACATATGAGACTGCACTGTCAACCTGAACAGATGAGAAGCTCGGCACAGGGACGTGCATTCACCCTGACCGAAATGATGGTTGCGATGGCAGCCAGCACGATCATCTTCGGTGCAGTGGCGACCTTTTTCATGTTCGGCAATCAAAGTTTTGTAGCAATTGGCAATTACATGGACCTGAACCGGCGCAGTTGCGCTGCATTGGACAGGATCACACGCGACATTCGGCAGAGCGTTGCTTTAACTGTTTATTCCACAAACATGATTGTGCTCCGAACAGCCGGGACAAACGCTGTCGGCAACCAAGTGACGAACTTCGTCATGTTTGTATGGAATCCGGTTGACCGTCAGGTGAGCCGCGTCAGGTTCGGTCCCGGTGTAGCATTCACAGTAGAAACACTATTAACCGAATGCGACTATTTAAGGTTTGAGATTTACCAGCGTAATCCGATCCCGGGCCAGTTCGGTTTTTACCCAGCTACAAACCCGCCCGGGGTGTACCGACCCGATTTATGCAAGCTTGTGGATGTGAGCTGGCGATGTTCACGAACAATTAAAGGTACAAAATTACAAACTGAAAGTGTGCAGACAGCCAAGATCTGCATGCGCAACTAAACCGGAGAGCGAGGTGTGGTATGAAACTGATACGTTACACAACAAGAAATTCGGCTGGCAGCGTTTTGATAGTGAGCCTGTGCACTGCACTGGTGCTAGGGATTTTGCTGGCCGGTTATTTGGTTTACACACAGACACAAAACATCTCTGTTGCAAAGTCACAGAGTTGGAACGCAGCAATTACGGTTGCCGAAGCGGGTGTTGAAGAGGCGTTGGCGCATTTGAACCGCAATGCGCCATATTTTGATCCTGTTGAAGGCACGAACAACCTGGCGTGTAATGGTTGGACGAATCTCGGCAACAACAGGTACGGTTGTCCGCGCAGGTACCTCGGGCAAAACTTTTACGATGTGACAATCACACTTGTTGGTCTTACACCAATAATTGACTCGATTGGGTACGTGTACGAGCCGGGTTTGCAAGCATCTGCCCCACGAATCATGTTCGCGTCTGCAGGTGTCGAGATACCAGCCGGCTACCAGGCACGCAAAGTCCGTTTATTCACAAAAATTGATTCAATGTTTTCTGTTGCGATGGCAGCCCGGTCAACAATTAACCTGAACGGCAACAATATAACGTGCGACAGCTTCGATTCAGCCGACCCGAACTACAGCGAAAATGGACGTTATCCGACTGGCAACGTTAACAAGACAAAAGATAAAGGTGACGTAGCCACTAATGGCGAGATACTCAATACACTTAACTTGGGTAACGCTAATATCAAAGGCCAGGCTAAGACCGGCCCGGGGGGCACAATCAACATCGGCCCGCAAGGCTCGGTCGGCAGCCGCGCTTGGGTTGAAGGCGGTAACAGAGGTATTCAACCCGGCTGGTCAGCAAATGATATGAACGTTGTTTTCCCGCCTGTTACACTGCCAAACACAACTTGGTATCCGAAGAGCAAAGACAATAAAAACATTAACGGTGTGTTGTACGACTACGTGTTTACTCAAAGCGGGGATTTCTGCATTAGCTCAGGCGGTAATATCTTAGTGACAAACGGTGTAACTGTCAGGTTGCGCGTCATTTCAAACTTCAAGATGACCGGAAATGACGACCGAATCGTGATCAAGCCAGGTGCAAGCCTTAAACTCTATATGGAAGGCGCAAGTTTCCAGGTCAGTGGCCAAGGAGTCGTTAACGAAACCGGTAATGCAGCCAATTTCTATTATTACGGCTTGCCGAGCAATACCGAACTGAAACTTAGTGGTAACGCGGCATTTGTCGGGGCAATCTACGCGCCGAACGCAGACTTCAGCCTCGGTGGTGGTGGAAACAATAATTACGACTTTGTCGGTGCCAGTGTGACGAAGACTGTGACGATGAACGGGCACTTCAATTTCCACTATGACGAAAACCTTGCGCGGATAGGCGCATATCGCGGTTTCATACCTACGCTCTGGACAGAGGACTAATTGTCTCGACAACCAGCCACACATAATCGAAGCGGGGCGCAGGTTCGAGTTTGGCTGCGCCCCGATTTTTTTTGCGTGCACGCGAAAATTCAACCTGCCACTACAACCGGCCCACCAGCGATTCACGTTCGAGTTTCGGGAGGAACAGGTACTGCGATGCTCGCGCATGACTCCCCAAAGGCCTTTAATTGCCATTGCCCACCAACGGTTCAACGATTTAACGATTCAACGATTTAACGATTCAACGCTTCAACGCTTTAACGCTTTAACGCCTCAACGCTTCAACACTTTAACGATTTAACGAGTCAACGACTCAACTTTGCTGCAAAGTAATTTTTAGCTCGACGCTGCCACCGGCTTTCGCACCAAACTTGGCTGTGCCGATTTGCGTCATATTCAATCCTGCAGCGAGGGGTTACAAAGCCAACCGGTTCAGAAAGTTCATCGAGTTGATCGGGCGTGAGGCCGTGCTCAGGTCAACCTCGGCACCGAACTCGGCTGTTGCACTTGCCGCTGCGGCTGTGCGCGAGGGGTTCGACACAATTGTTGCCGCTGGAGGCGACGGTACACTTAACGAGGTAATAAACGGCATCTGCAGTGTGCCGGGCGGGCGTGCCAAGACACGACTTGGCATTTTGCCAGTCGGCACAATGAACGTGTTCGCACGTGAGCTGGGCTTGCCATTGGCGGTGCATGCTGCCTGGCAAACTATTCAACGTGGCTCGGAAATTTGGGTTGACCTTGCCGCCGCTGAGTTCGGCACAGGTGGCATAAGCCAAAAACGGTATTTCATTCAAATGGCCGGTGCCGGGCTCGATGCGCGTGCGATTGAGTTGGTAGATTTCGGGACGAAAAAAGTTGTCGGCCCGATTGCGTATGTGTTGGCCGGACTGAAAGCGCTGCATAGTCCGCAGCCAAAAATACGGGTTAAAACTGCCGAAGTTGAGATTGAAGGCGAGCTTGTGTTGTTGGGAAACGGCAGGCTGTACGGCGGCCCGTTCCGCGTTTTTCCTGAAGCAACGCCGTTTGACGGGCTGCTCGACGTATGCGTTTTTCCGAAGGCGAACTACGGCATGTTGGCTTTGTGCGGCCCTGTCCTGCTCGCCACAAGAAAACTACCCGCAAATGCAGTCCGCAGGTTCAAGGCAAACACTGTCAGGCTCGAAAGCGCCGCGCACGTGCCTGTTGAAGTTGACGGTGAATTTGCTGGGCAACTGCCGGTTACTTTTACGGTCGAAACCCAAACCTTGCGTGTAATAGCGCCTTAAAGAAAGCTTTTGCACTCGCAAACAGCGCTGCCTAAAACAGTCAACATCAATCTTGGTTCAAGATTCCCCTGCAGTGGCAGTTACATCCTGCATGTGCACGAGTTAACCCCAAAATGATCCACGTCAATGTTGTGAAGAAAGTTGCAGGCCCGTAATTGCAATTAACTTCGCGAATCGCGCTTCCGATTCCGCACCGGTAGAGACGCTGAGGCGTACAGTGAGGTTGGACGCGCTGTGCACTGCGCGCCGGAGCTGCTTGCGCTGGCCCAGCATATCGGCTTGAATCTTGATTATCCGCGCCCTTACGGGCGCGGCTACGCTCATCTGCAGTGCTGTAGCGGCGGTCTGTGACCGCCAGGTTTTTTCTCGTCCCACATTTGCGGGATTGTCTTGCTGCACCCGTGCTGGGGAAAAACGGACGGCGTTCGCGGAACGCCGCTACAAAAGCCGTGTACGTGGTAGCAGCCTCCACGGGTCCCGGGTTTGCGGGGCCGTCGAAAATTTCTAATCCAATCCTTCGCCGCAGGGAGACGTAGTCGGCAGGCCAGCCAGTTCTTATGCGCCGTGCTGTACGATGTGCATCCTGCACATGCAAAAAGGCGGCCTACCCGTGATATTGGAATTTCAAACTGGAATTGATGAAACAGCCCACAACTACCCGTGGTCTGAACTGCAAATAGGGTTGCCTACGATCGAGCGTTCTTTGCCGAGGCGCGAATCCGTCGCAACAAACGATTGCATTGCAGAACTCAGACTGCTGAAAAGGCGCTTTGCCAGACAGATGTGTGACACGCAACGGCTAGAAATACCGCACGAACGCTTTTGTCTTGAGCTTTTCAATCCACTTCTTACGCAACGTGTCTTGTGCCTGTGCCAAAAGGGTTTTCTCGATCTGGTCCCTGACCTCGCTGAGCGGTCGTATGTGGGTCGGCGATTTTTCTTCAACCAGCACAATATAAAAGACGTCGCCTGGGGCTGATTCTGCTCCGACGCCTGAACCTTCCAGAGTCCGCTCTTCAATTAGGCGCTCTTTTTTTGTGTCGGGATCGGTAACGAAATGCCGTATCAACAGTGGTTGGCCGGTGTCGCTGTACAGGCAGATGCGATAATCTGTCGGTTGACCAGCATAACCTATCAACGGACCGGGCTTGCCCGGCTCAAGCTCGAATGCAATGTCAGACAGACCCTTGAAAAGTTCAGTTCGCGTCGCCCAACCCCATTCGCCACCCCGTGTCCGGTGCGACCCGCTTGAGTAGGTCGAGGCCAAATCGGCAAATGCAGCGCCGTTTTTGATCTTGTTGAGGATTTCGCACCCGAGGGCCTTGCGTTCTTCGTAACTTGACGCTGCTGTCCGATCCAGCACGATCAACCGCAGCTTTACCCTGTCTTCGACTCTGAACTCTTCGAGATGTTCGTTGTAATATGTCTCGACCTTGTAAGGCGACACGATCAACTGCGCCGAAACGTTCTTGTCCAGCATCGCATTGATAATGATCTGCTCGCGCACCTGCCGACGCATTTTCTCGAGTGTCGTCCCTTCAGCACGCAACGTCCGCACAAATGTCGCCCTGTCACCGTACCGTTCCTTGATTCGCGCCTCTACAACTTCGTCAACGACTTTCTCAGGCAAGGTGTATCCTTTCGAGTTGAACTCGTGCACGATCAACTGGCGCTCGACCAACTGCTCAAGCGCATCGGCAAGCGTTTTGGACGCCTGTTTTTGAAACTCTTCAGGCTGCGCCCTAAGTCGTACGCGCAGCAGGTCAATCGCCGGCCCAGCGGTGACACGCACCTGGTAATCCGTGATGACAGCGTCACTGACAACTGCCCGCAGGCCGTTGATCAACTGGCCCTGGGCAAAAACTGCCTGCGCGCTCGCCAGACCGATTACAATGCAGAACAGAACCTGTCGCATTTGAATTGATACAAAACCTAGTGTGTTACACTCCGCCTGGTCAAGCTAAACACCCCTGAGACCGGATTTTTCGCCAAAGCCATACTCGCACCCTGGTGAATCTGCTGACCGGCTGGAGTCAGCCGCCAATTCAGGCGTGCGCGACATTCACCAGTTAAGATTCAGCCGTACCAGGCAAGACTTGACCGGCTCAGCAGGCTGATTTGTTAGATGCAAGACATTAAATTTTTCAAAGCCAGAGTGGCTCGGGATTGTCAAACTGAGTAAAAGTAACGGCGCATGGATGGGTCGGCCAACGAAGGCGAGTTAATTGGCCCGAAGCCAGGAACGACCACCATGCCGCCTTTGAGACTTTGGTGCGAATGTACCAGCAAATGGTCCATGGCTTAACACATCGCATGACAGGTTCGCCCGATGATGCAGCCGATCTAGCCCAAGAAACGTCCGTTCGGGCGTACATGGAATTAGCAGGGTGTTGAAAGATGGCTGTTTTGGAAAACCGACCCTCGAAAACATTGGGATTTTTGCATGTTTTTTTCCTCCGAAAATGACTTTTCAACACCCTGTTAGGATTAGTTTGAGGTCTTTGTGGGGTGTGGAAGTGCCAGACCAGTGGGAATGGTGATGTAGCGGTGTTAAGCGCAGTGTTGTTTCTGCGGGCGTGGACGCCCGCGCGCCGTCCCAATTGCATTGGTAGGGCGGGCAGTCCTCTGCCCGCCGCGATTCGGCGCGCAACGGAGTGCGTGCCTTACCTACTCTTTCGTAGCCGCGCTCGTAAGAGCGCGGATAAACAAGATT
>Ga0078972_1011439_pt1 | contig 15910 bp, 9 predicted proteins | sample YelNatPaOPGAMG01_FD_67568 | JGI IMG/M metagenome (GOLD analysis project Ga0078972, IMG submission 67568) | Hot spring thermophilic microbial communities from Obsidian Pool, Yellowstone National Park, USA - OP-RAMG-01 (SPADES assembly) (version 2) | ecosystem: Environmental > Aquatic > Thermal...
ACAAGCTCAAAAGCTACAAGGCTGCTAAGAGAACAATCCTAAAATCCACAGAACATAGGTCTCATAAACGCCTGAATAATCGATGTGAAAACTCCCATCAGCCAACCCGAGAAAAAGAAAGACAAATGCGGAAATTCAAATCCCCGTCTTCAGCTCAGAGATTCCTGTCATGCATGGGTCAAATCAATAATCTTCTGAAAGTGGGCAGGTACAAACATTCTGCACAAGACTACAAATCCAAACTCAAAAATTCACTAAGCATCTTTGACGAAATTGTACTCTCACGCCACCAGTCTGCCTAAATTTCAGAGAGCCTGAACTTCTCTTGCGGCGTCCTCAAACAACTTGACGGTGCCGTTGCCACTCATCCAGTTTGTTTTCAGAGTTAGGTTTGGTTATGCTTATCGGGCAGGATTTGCCAGATTGAATTTGGGATTCAGTTTGCCAATGCCATTTTAAGAACTCTCCAAAACCCTGTGCAACTTTGGGTGTCATGATATGGCGTCCGTAAGTGCCTTCAGAGATAATGGTATTTGCGATTTTATCTGCATCTGCTAGCAAAGAAGTAACGCGAGCACTATGGGCCTGGATCTGAAGCCCTGGATCTGTCTTGCAGGTTTCAATGATATCATCCCATTTCAATCGCAGGTTGGTGATTTGTTCCGAAAACTCTTGATAGGAAGCACGGTAGGGGACTACCACTTGTGTGTAGTAGAATCCATACCCTATTGCCAAAATCAGAACTATGATACCCATGCTTTTAAAAAACATACCAATATTCATGTGACCCTCGCATCTTGCGTTTGTTTAGCGACAATTAAAAACGGTTACCCCCTACTTTTTTCTGTGTTCATCGCTTGCAAATAACATCCTGAAGAACTTGCCCGTATAAAATGTGACATATTCTGGCAAGCTATTGGGAAAGGCTTTTAAGGCATTGCCCTCGGCTTCCCAAAGTTGATCTTGAGTGGGGAGAGGTGTCGGGCATGCGTTTGTTTTCGTAATTTCACTGACAATCTTGTTATTGACGACGTCAAAATGAGTGAGTGCGTCGTTAATTTTGGGTCCTTGTCTGTGGAGTTGATCTCCCATTGTCACCAATTGAGCGAAGTTCTCAATGTATCTTTGGCTGTATTCATTAAACTTGGTGTGAAAGCCGTTTTGGATCTTGTCTTCTTCACTGGCTTTGTCAAAGGCGCTACACAAATCTGTCATCATGTTTAAGGAGACACGGGTCCCCGTAATTTGCTCTCGTAAGTCATTCAAATACATATTGGTTGGAATCACATCCAGAACAACCACATTCACAAATAGGAAAAGCGCCAAGCCAAGAATCCAGTGCACTTTGCGACATTTGCATTTTTTCTTGCAAGCTTCATTTAATTCATTTGTTTTCATTTCTTCCTCCCAACATTTCTCTAAAAGAACCAATATCTCGGAAATGAATGAGTTATGGCATTCTGCCATGTCCTCAGTTTTGCTCCATCTTCCATTGTCCTGAGGTCAGCGGGGCATTTGTGATGGGCCTCGATGAAGTAGTAGTTTTTCCAGTGCCATTTTAAAAACGCATCTATGGCTTTGTAGTTTTTTGCAGGGATAGCGCGTGAGCTGTACGCCATTTGTTCAATATAGGGGTCAAGGATTCTGTTGGATTGCTCTTGTAGCCTCTCTATTTGTGTCCAACTGTGGGTCTCTTTTAATTCAGGGTCTTTAATGCAGAGTGTCAGTTTGTCTTCCCAATTGAGTCTCAGTTTTGAGAGCTCTGCGGCATATAGCCCAAATTGTTCTCGGTGGGGGATGATGACTTGTGTGTAGTAGAATCCATACCCTATTGCGCTGATTAAAAAAGCCCCCACCAAACCAGAAATAATATAGCGCATGTACATGGATTTAAAATACCTATTACCAATATAATAATAATTATAAATAAATCATATTAATATTATGATAATATTTGGTTAATGAAATACTAATCAACATTGGGGAATTGTCGGGGAGGGGAGGGCGGTGAGTTAGAACAACCGACCCTAAGACCCCCTGCTGTTATGAGGGTCTTTGCTTCTCCCCGTAGAAGCGATGAGGCATTAAAGCCCAACTCTTTTCTGGATTCAATTTGTAAGAAACTTGTCATTTCAACCTGTTAGCGATTTTGGTTTTGTATGTGCTGTCGCTGGTGCCAATCGGATGGGGCCTGTCCGAAAAGGATCCTTTTCGGACAGGGAGAGAAAGTGTGTCCGAAAATTATATTGATAGAATTTCGGACGCCTGTCATATTTCGGACAACCTTTTCGGACATTCACTAGCATCCATTATACCAGCAGACATTTTGAGCACCTGAGCAATTATATTGTGATGATTTATTGCAAAACACTCCATTTCCAGGAGCGCCACCACTACAGTCTTGATCTGTCTTACATGGTTGTGGTGGATTTAATACAGATGAACACGCACACCAATCATCCTTAATTTTGTTTCTACCTTTTTCAGCTAAAAGATTTGATGGCGGTTGGAATTGGAATGCTAGAATTGTAGCAGCTAAAAAATAAATGCGCATATGAGCCCCCTGGTTCTATAAATAATTGTATGTTAATCAATAGTAATTATGTGATTAAACTTGTGTTAGCGATTTTAAGTCCTAAAAATATAAATACTTTTGGACAGGGAGTCTACTTTTAGAAACTTTTTTCGCACAACTGAGGTGTCTAGGCATGACAAGGTGTCCCAATTAAAGTAATGTCTATTTCATACAATAATCACGCCAGTAAAATCTTAGGCTCACAAGGTTAAATTTTAAGGAGGTTCAATTGGGACAGCGTGCCGCCATCTATGCCAGGGTCTCGACTTCTGATCAGTCCTGCGAGCGTCAAATCATTGAACTCACGGATTTTGCAGAACGAGGTGGTTTTGAGGTAATTGGCATTTTCAAGGATACAGCTTCTGGAACAAACATTAACCGTCTCGCACGTAACCGTATAATCGAACTTGCTCAGACACGAAAAATAGATGCTGTGCTAGTCACGGAACTGAGTCGATGGGGCCGTTCAACACAGGATCTCCTGGAAACATTAAAACGCCTCTCGGCTTGGAAAGTTTCAATAGTTGCTATGAATGGAATGACATTTGAGCTCAACACACCTTTTGGGTCTATGATGGCGACCATGTTATCTGGAATTGCTCAATTCGAGCGGGACCTTTTAAGTGAGCGTGTAAAATCTGGTCTTGCGGCTGCAAGGGCACGAGGAAAAAAATTCGGACGTCAACACGGACAACGACCCAAATCAAATAGACTTACTCCTAAAGTGCTTAAGGCTGTCGAGGCAGGGAAAAGCTATCGTTGGATTGCTCGTGATCTTGGTATTAGTAAAAATACAGTCACAGAGATCGTCAAAAGAAACAGGGAAAATCCTTAGAGTGTCATTTCGCCCCTTCCCGGAACGGACCCCTTCTGCTGCAAAAAGAGCTGAAAAGTTAGCTAGCAAGCATCCTGAAAATTATAAAATTTATAATGGGATACTCTGGAAGAAGAACTAAGCCGTTCTTAAATGGGCAAGGAAGCATCTCGATTTTTTGAATTAGACTGGCAGGCATTTTTTTTGTAATGACTGCAGCTTACCCTGCTGATTGGCAAGGCATTATCACTTCCACTACGGTCTATTAAAATATTTTAAAGGTAATTTTGCCAAAAATCGAGATGCTTCCTTCAACAGGTGCGACAGAACCGTCTGCACTACTCCTCCGCCTACCCTCCCTAGCAAAGCCGATATTGTTGTGCGCAGCATCTTTGATCAGTGAGCCTCGAACTTCCCACCCAGCATGACATGCAACTTTAATATTTATTTTCAACTGCCTGATACTCAGCTCGGGTGTCTATTCTTTTGGGATTCTTCCTCTCTCCCGTGGAGGGCTTTCATGAGTCCCTGGATTAACACCTCTTGATTTTTGGCGTTCTCTTTCTATAGTGGCGGGTCTTTAACAGGTTGGTTTTTCAGTATTTAGGGAATGGATTTTATGTTTCGCAAGTGGTTGAGTGGTTTTCTTGTTGTTCAACATTTTTATGTTTACACCCTCCACGGAACCCTTGCGGATCTGAGGCAGGATACCCTTGAAGTCACCCCCGGACGCAATGGCCAGTCCCTTCATGTGAAGCTTTCTTATAAAGACATTCATAATCGCCACCATGTCGTTTGGGATGATTCCGTTAGCATTCATAAATCTCTCTTTACGGACGGTGGAATTCGCCAACAGCCGCTGGGAAATGGCTACAAACTGAGCTATGCCGAGCGACACAAGTACCTCACGATTGAAAAAGCCATCGGCAAACAAAGCTACCTCTTTCATATCGAGACGAGTGGCGATGTGACAGTCGGGCGCCTGGATCACACGCAGGAAGTTCGCCTTCGCATTCCGGGCAAGTTCTCAACAGGAGATCAAGGACTGTATAAAGCGGACGCCCTTTCTGTCACCGCCTCTGAAGTGTATGTTCTGGGCAAGATCAGTGCCGAGCGGTTGAAGTTCCGCATTGATCAAAGATCAGGGCAGCAGTTAAAAAACTCCCCCATCATTAATGCGCCCACTGGCATGCTCATGATCGGACACCGTCTGGATATCGAGCAGGTAGAGGGCGAGAACAGCCCCAGCTACATTGAGAATCTCTTTACCAACCAAGGAAAAATACAAAATCGGCTCGGCAGTGCCAGCACCTCTTACACCATTGATCTCCATGGCAATGACTTGACCCTCCCACAGGTGGGACGCAACGGAAAAGGGCAAAGTCTGAATGAGATCACCTCAACAGGGGGTCTGACGATCACCCGGGTGAGACACCTCTATAACGCCGCGCGAATAAGCTTGGACAGTCAAGAGCCTTCAAGAGCTCCCGGACATTTGAAGATCGAAGTGACGCAAAGCCTCACGAATACAAAAGACATCCTCTCTCAGGGCAGCCTTGAGATTTTAGGGACGGTCGGAAATAGCCGCTTTCACAACACGGGCCTCGTTCAGTCTCGAGGGAACTTAGGCGTTTTAGGATTTCAGAAATTTCTCCAAGACGGGCACCTGATTAAAAAAGGTCTCGGGACTTTGACAGTCAACGTCAATCATTTCTCTCAGACCGCTCAGTATCAAGAGCGTCTCATTAATGGGAAGATGACAACAGTCCTTACAGAGGGCAGGCTTCTTTCAGAAGGATCTCTCAACCTCTTCGGCAAGACTTACCGCAACACCGGGCATATCATCTCTTATACCCCAGGAACCCTCATTGATGTGGAAGACTTTGAGAACAGTGACCGAGGCCTGCTGAACCTGAAGGGCGGGGGCACTTTAAAGGGTCAAAAGTTTGACAATACCGCAGAGGTGATTGCCAGAGGCAAACTTCATTCGCAAACCCTCTTCTTTACCAACTTCAACGAGATCACAGCGGAATCTCTCAGCTTCCATGGCAATAAAGCGCTCACCAACTCAGGAACGATTAGAGCCAAGACCCTCACCACCCAAGGGATCAGTTCCGCTAGAAACACAGGCGTCATTGAAACTTCCGCCTTCATGAAGTGGGGCGCTCAAGTCTTAACAAACCTGGGGTTTCTTTTTTCGAAAGGGATGTTCTCTTGGGGCGGGACTCTTTTTGAGAATACAGGCGAAGCCCAACTTAGCAGCGCCAGTCTTGTCGGAGCTCAGTTTACCAATGGGGGCACGTGGGCGATCTCCCGGTTTCTCAAGGCGCAACTGGATCAGTTCACCAACTCAGGAACCTTAGAGGCCCGGAGTTTCATTGCCACACGTGTGAGAAAGTTTTTAAATACACAGACGATCCAACTGCGCAAATACCTCTCCGGTCAGATTGATCATCTCAAGAACCTGAAAAGCCTGAGTATCAACGGCACGGCCCAAGTGAGAGGAAAAGACTTTGAGAACAGGGGAGAGGTCAGAGTTGCAGATCATGTGAGATTGGCCTTTGCTAAAACCATTTCCAATACAGGAACATTGACGGGAAGTCAGAAAGTCTGGCTTGAAACCGGTCATTTCACTCAATCCCATTCGGGTCGACTGACAGGTTTAGCGGGCCTTTCCTTGGAGGCAGACCTTTTTCACAACGACGGTGACCTTGAGACCCAGAAATTAGCGGTCCTCACTCTCAAAGGGGCCAAGACAGGCCAAAACGTCTCTCAAAACGCAGGCATAATCACAGCCAAGGCGCTAAAGATTGATTTAGGCGGGCACCTCCATCACACACCCACGGGTCAGATTCACGTCCCCGGCGCCATTCATATCACAGGCGGCGGACACTTTCTCAATGGGGGACACATCATAACACAGTCTCCTTTGACTGTGGATGTGGGAACATTTGAGAATGCGAGCGACCTGATCCTCCCCAATCGGGCGCGTTTTGCCTCCCGAGTCTTCAGCAACACTGCCGAGATCCAAGTGCAAGGACTTCTGGAGATGGTCAACTTTGACTCCCTTCAGAACACAGGAACAATTCAGGGACACCAGGACGTTCTGGTTCAGGGAGACAGTCTTTTCAATCAGGGACAAACGGCGCAACTTTTAAGTAAAGAAAAGTTGACCCTGACCTTGGCCAAAGACGTCACCAATGAAGGCATCATTCAAGGCTTTCATGAGACACACATCACAGCTAAAAGTCTTTTCAATCACCACCTGATGGGCACGCTTTTGGGCGAGCTCAAGGTTCATGCCCGAGAGTTTACCAACACTGCCCTCATCACAAGTGCGGGCGGAACCCTTTCCCTCGCCATCGGGCGCGGCACGCAAAATGGCACTTTGTTTTCTAAAGGGGAGATGACCCTTGAGGTCTCTGAACTTTTGAGGGTTTTCAAGCGCACTTCCGGCAACACTCCTGATATTGAGAGTCAAGAAGGAAGCATTCACTTTTTTGGGGCGGGGAGTGTGCGAAATGAAGGGGGGATCCTCTCCCATCAAGACCTTAAGATTCATCTGTCTTTTGACAATCACGGGGCGCTGCAAGGGGGACGAGTTGCCATTGCAGGGACACCGCACAAAAAAATCGCTTTTGAAAACCAGAAAGAGGCATCTGTCATTAGCCAGAGTACGCTGGAGATACAAAACCTTGAGATGTTCCGCAATATGGGTCATGTCATCAGCGAGCATGCCTTTGGGATTGAGACACAGAATTTTGTCAATGAGAGCCAAGTCCTGTCCCGTCAAAGCACAGGTCATGTCAATGCTAGAAATTATAATAATACGGGGGATATTGTGGCGCGCGAGGGCTTAAGTCTTGTGGCCTCAGAGTCCTTTGCGGATCAAGGTACCCTTCAATCTCCTAAAACAATCGAGATTCAAGGCCAAGGGGCCCCAGGCACCATTGCCGGAACAGTCTCAGGTGGAGAAGGTGTTGAGATCAAAAGCTTGGGCGAGAGACCTTGGGACGTGATTCTGACCAATACGGCCAACATCGTGAGCCATCAGACTCTTTGGATGCATAGCTTAGGTACGCTTACGGTTGCGGGGAAAGCGATGGCCGAGACCCTAAAGCTTCGTGACATCAGGACGCTCGTAACCCAAGCGGGATCTCTTCTTCAAGGAAGACGGGCCGCTGACTTAAGGGACATCGCAACGATCCACCATGAAGGCGATCTGATATCCAAGGCTCTCACCGCAAACTCTCTCGGGACTGTCTCTGTGGGATCTTCCGGATCTCTGGGATTCGCTGAATCCGTGTCTTTGAAAGCCATACAGGCATTCAGTCTTTTAGGGAAATTCATCTCCGGGGGGTCAGGATCCTTTGAGGATGTGAAGGCCATTACCATTGGCAAAGACGCTGCTCTTCACGCCAAGGGTCTTTTGTCTCTTCTCAATACGGACTCTTTCACAGTGGGGGGCAAAGTCGTCAGTGACAGCTTTTTAGGGCGGGCCATTCAAGACGTTGTTCTTCTGGCCGGATCCCTCTTTTCAACTGACAAGTCTTCTCAGTTTGAGGACGTCCACGCCTTTACCCATAAAGGAAAATATCACTCGGGCTCTCAGTTTAACATTCAGGCCCGTCAGTTTTTAAACGAAGGGGAGATCCTCTCCACCCTGGGGTCTGGCACTATTACAACAGAAGGCTATGCGAACACCGGCACAGTGGCGGCCCATGAAGGACTCTATCTCAGCAGCTCCCATTCCTATAAAGAATCGGGAACCTTCCATTCTCCCAAATCCATTGTGATCAAGGGTCAAGGGACACAAGCCCAAGGCACCCAGGGCAAGATCTCAGGAACCATCTCCGGCGGGGAAGGTGTTGAGATCAAAAGCTTGGGCGCGAGACCTTGGGACGTGACCCTGACGAATACGGCCAACATCGTGAGCCATCAGACTCTTTGGATGCATAGCTTAGGTACGCTTACGGTTGCGGGGAAAGCGATGGCCGAGACCCTGAAGCTTCGTGACATCAGGACGCTCGTAACCCAAGCGGGATCTCTTCTTCAAGGAAGACGGGCCGCTGACTTAAGGGACATCGCAACGATCCACCATGAAGGCGATCTGATATCCAAGGCGCTCACCGCAAACTCTCTCGGGACTGTCTCTGTGGGATCTTCCGGATCTCTGGGATTTGCTGAATCCGCGTCTTTAAAAGCCATACAGGCGTTCAGTCTTTTAGGGAAATTCATCTCTGGAGGGTCGGTATCCTTTGAGGATGTGAAAGCGATCACCCTAGGAGAAAGGGCCACTCTTCAAGGCCAAGCCACGACGGTGAAGAGGACTGAGACCCTGTCCCTTGCGGGCCAGCTCCTGAGTCATACCTTCATAAGTGAAGCCATTCACACTTTGAGGGTACTCGTCACCGGTGTCTTCCAGTCTGACAACGGCGCCACTTTCAAAGGCACAGACACTTTCAACGTGGCGGGCCAGCTCCACTCCAAATCTGATCTTAAGGTCACAGAAGTCTCCCGGACCTTCCAAAACACAGGGAGCCTCTCCGCTCAAGGAAAGATGGAACTTCAGGGTGTGGGCACCTTCACAAACAGTCGCGACATTGTCTCCGGTGGAGACCTGAATATTGCCGAGTGGACTGGACAGCTTGAAAACCTCAAAGACGGCCAGATTGAAAGCCACTCACAACTGGTCATCACCAAAGCCACCCATGTCAAAAACTGGGGTCTCATCCGGGGGGCCAAGAGTGCAAGTCTCACAGCAACCACATTGGAAAACGAAGCTGAGGGTGTAATTGTGGCACAGGGCGTTCAGAGCCCGGCAGACTTAACGTTGACCGTGGCCCAAGGACATAACAAGGGACAGATGGAAGCCAGTGGGGCGATAACACTCCGTCTTGATAACACCTTCACAAATCAAAAGAAGATTGTGGGTGGGAAAAAGCTGACTGTCATCGGATCTGGTGCGGGATCCACACTTGTGAATGATACCGCCCAGGCTCATCTTCATTCTCAAGAAGGAACTGAATTTAAGGGGACAGGCACCAACGCCAAACTGACAATCAAAAACACTCACCCGGACGCCAAAGTGGAGGCGGAGGGAGAGGTGCTCTTTGGGCCAGGGACACAGCTTGAAAACGCGGGTCAAGTGCTGGCCAAAGGAAAAGTCACACTGTTCCAAGAGACTTTGGAAAATAAAGGTGTTCTCTCAGCTTTAAGCTTGGCTTTTCCCCATCTCGTGACACTAATGAATGCCGCATCCAGTCAGCTCTTAAGTCAGAGTGACATCTCTTGGCCGAAGCTTCAGTCCCTGACAAACGCGGGCCTGATTCAGATTAAAAAAGCACTCGCCCTTACCAATCTCAAAAATCTGGTCATTTCTGGAAAAGTGATCAGTGAAACGGGGCTCATTGTGATTACCCATCTCCTCCCTTGGACAAACAGCGGACAACTCCAAGGGGCTATGGGGATTGCGATTACCAGTCCTGAGATGACCAACAAGGGTGTCTTAAGCAGCCCCCAAGGAACCGTGGGTATTAATAGCCCAAAGCTCACTAACTTGGGAACCATGTCGGGACAAAAAGTGATTCTCAATGGCAAAGAGGGCACTTTACACAATGAGGGATCCTTAAAAGCCACCAGCGAAGTCAAATTGTCATCCAAGAGCTTAATCTTTAAGCCGGGACAAACCATCGAAGCCCCTGAGATTTCTCTAACCTCATCCGGGCAACCCCTTGTCATTCCAACAGGTCTCAATTCTTTAAACCGCCTCTCCCTAACCTCCCCACAAGGGATCAGGTTAGACGGTTTAAATGCCGGGTACCTCCTCGATATTACAGGCCCCTTGACGCTGACAAATACCCTCACGTTCTCTAAGGGCTTAAACCTTAACATCCCTGGGAACTTCACCAATGCCTTTGGGATTTGGGGCGAAGGACCTCTTACCCTCAGAGTGGGCGGCACCTTTACCAACACTGCCGATTGTTACTCCTCGACCAATGCCCTAACCCTGACCGCAGGGACGCTTGTCAACACTTCTTTTCTCTATGGGCATCTCCCCAGCACCATGGCGGTCACAGGAGCCATCACCAACACCAAGACCCTGGCCTCAGGCAGTCATCTCACCATGACAGGTCAGAGCTTGTCGAACGCCAAAGATGCTAATGTGGATGCCCTTGGGAATCTGGCCATCACCGTCAGAGGGAATCTCAATAACACGGTCGGCACCCTCACGGCAGGCGGCACTATGGCTCTCAAAGGTAATCGTCTCTTTAACCAAAGAGATGGGTATCGCATGACCCGACCCATTTGGACAAGTTCTGTGCACCGGACAGAAGAAGTGGCCAATTCTCAAAACGGTGGGTTAATCCAATCCCAAAGCCATATGACACTGGACTTCAACGATTTTGAAAACAATGTCAGCAACATCACCTCAACACAAGGGGATGTCATCTTAAAGTATCGTTCCTTCAGAAACCTGGCCAAGACTCTTTACAGATCACAAAAAAATAGGGTTTGGACGGTGGTAGGGACTTATAAGAAGCATTGGAAATCACACTGCCGCTATGATTGGGCGTGGGAGAATAAAAATATTGCTCAAGGGCACATCTCTTCTTACATCTCCGCCGGCCGTGATGTCATCTTTGAGGTGAATGGAAGACGGGCCAATCTGCCCACGTCCGTCCCCCAAGCTTGGGAAAACTATAGGCAACAAAAACTGACACAAGTTCAGAGCCGCCCCACCAGAGTGATTCCAAGAGGAATCAAAACCATCGACCTTCCAACCGTAGGATCAACGCTTGTTCCTGACTCAGTTCCTTGGAAGTCTCCAAACTCTTTTTTGCCCAATCCTGATGAGATTCGGGAAATACAAATTCGATACGAGACACCAAGCAAGGGCAATGCCGCCAAAAAACAGAATAGACGCTACCAATCTCCACGAGCTTTTGCCCGCAATGGACTCAGTATAAAGCTTTCTGAAAATGATCCTTATAGGTGGGAAAAAATTAAAATCACAAATCCGCGCAAGGTGCTGTTGGAGTCGTTGTTCCCAGGCCTGACGAACACAGGCACCATTGTCGGACGGACGGTTACGGGTAATGGTAATGTGGGGCACCTGCGGCATGGACTCAAGGCCTCCCAAGCCCAAACGCCGCAAGAACGCCTTGCAAATTCTGTCATTCAGGCTGTGAACTACCTCATGGGGGTCGGGCCCGGTCATCTCTGGCGAGTGAATGCCAATGGCAAGACTGTGATTCAGAGTGTGATTGCCCCCAATGAGGACTCTCTCGAATTGGCGGCTAACACCCCTTATATCGGTGGCCGGGACTTTTTGAACCTTCTCGGCACCTTGGGTCTCCCTGTCCCCCACGCCACACCAATGGGCGAGTCGACGCTTCTCCTCGACACCCCCTTCCATGGCGGTCCTGTGGGGAATCTGCTTTATACAGATCAAGTGCGTTATCTCACCAGCCGGAGCATCTCCTCTTTGACCTCTCGCATTGTCGTTGTGGAACACCCTCATCTCACGGGTCGCGAGCGCGTCATCATTCCCCCTCTCTTAGGGGCCTCAATACTTCAACGGATGTTAATCAATGAGTTCAAATCCCCTTTTATCTATGCCAACGTCAGAAATATGTATCAGCAATATAAAGTATTGCATGATAATGCCCTCAAACAGGCGCGTCAGATCACAGGATCTCAATCAAATATTCCAGATGAAAATGACAATGAAAACGATGTTTCTCATCGTGAGATCATCACACCTGAGCAGCTTGCCCGCTTCCAAGATCCTGCCATTGTATATGAGCTCGCCCGATATGAAAGGGAAACAGGTCTCTCTCCCACCTTTAAGATAGGCGATGAGATTGCCAGTCGCCTCTTCCGTCCCACAGACGGACAGATTGTCGGCAATGCAGTGGATCTCTCGACCATCAGCTTTGATGTCTCCAATGATATGACGGCGGGTGAGATTTCTCTTTCTGCAGCAACCCCCAGCCGTGTCAATGGTGCGACCCTGGAGGCGACTGAAGGTAACGTTGACCTTGAGGCTCCTCAGCTTGAGATCAAATCCAAAGCCAAAGTCACTCACTCAGGCTCAGGAAGCAACTACACGCATAATGTCGTTCAAAAGCGTGCAGAACTGAAATCCAAAGGCCAAGTTAAGGTGAGTGCGCCCCAATCTTTGGCGCTCTCCAGCGCAACCCTCAAAGGGCAAAAAGGCGTTCATGTCAAAACTGGCCATATCACTCAACAGGACGCCGAAGACGTCAGTGTCGCCCACAGTGAATCCAGCAAGAGAAAAGGCTGGTCCAAAAAAACCACCGTCACCCACAATGAGACCCACACCACAGTGCGCACTAAGATGGATGGTGGTGACACAGGCGTCCTCATTGAAACTGAAGAAGGCGGATATCTCGAAGCCCCCATCATTGAAGGGCCCAAAGGTGTCACGCTTCTTAAAAAAGATCCGAAATCCAAGTTTATGATTGGAACGTCGCAAGACAGCCACCTCCATTCACAATCGACACGGAAGAAAAACTTTGCAACCCAAGCGTCCCGGGACCAAGGCCGTCACACGACCCAAGTTCACACCCTGGAAAGCAAAGGTGGCGTCCGCGGAGATCTGACCAACGCCCACGTCCAAGTGCCCAATAAAGGCGGATCTTTGTCACAAACCTTAGATGCGCTTGAAAAAGACCCCAAAACCGCCTGGGTCAAAGACTTGCGCAAAAACCCCAAAATCAACTGGGACCAAGTCTCTGAAATCCACAATAGCTGGAACAAGAAGTCCTTTGGGTTGACGCCAGGGGCCTCTTTATTAGTATCTCTTGCGGTGGCCATTGCGGTTGCGGGTCCTGCGTCCAGTCTTGCCACCAGCTTGGTGGGAGTCCCAGGTGCAACGGCCATGAGTGCGACGGCCCATGGGATGGCTACAACGGCTTTCAAGACCATAGCCTCCCAAGCGGCTTTGTCATTGGCAAACAACAAGGGAAATATCGGCACAGCCTTAAAGCAACTCGTCAGCACCCAGAACATCAAGCATCTGGCTGCCACAGTAGCGGCTTCTGGAATTATTGGATCATCACCGGAGCTACCGGCTACTCCAGATCTCCTGGATTACGCCCAAACGGCAGCAATTCAAACTACAACCCAAAAAGCGACTCAAGTGGCCATTGAAGGCAAAAGCCTCAAGCGCGCCCTCAAGGAAGCGCCTTTGGAAATTGCGGTCGACTCTCTTTCTGGGTATGGGGCCCAAAAGATTGGGGACATGAAGGTCGGGATGATGAAAGCCCAAGGCCAAAGTCCCGCCTTAGGTCATAAGATCGGTGGCGAACTCATCCACAAAGGCGCCCATGCGGCCTTGGGGGCAACCACTGGGGCGGTTCTCTCCAAAGACAAGAAGAAGGGAGCTATCTCAGGGGCCATTGGTGCAGTCGTTGCCGAAACCGTGGCCGAGCATTTGCCTACCGCATCTATACCTGGGCAAGGAATTGATACTCAGCTGACACGACCCACGCTGCCGCAGCACACCGAGGTTGCAAAGCTCGTGGCCACCACCGTTGCCACCGTCTCAAATGGTGATGCGAACATCGCCCTCAGGGCTGCAGATACGGCCGTGAGGTATAACAACCTCGGTCACCATTTTATCTCCGGCTCTGAAGAGGCCAACGAAAAATCGAGAGAGCAAATCAGTGCTGCATTTGAAAAGGCCTGGGAAGAGGCCAACACTGAAGTACCCTCGATGCTACAATTTAGAGACAGAATTATTGAGGCCACACAAGATCCCCTCCTTGACAAAGCTCCTGGCCTGAAAGCGGAGTTTGAGTCCAAGTCTCAAAAGTATATCAGTCTGGTCCCGACCACACGGTTTGACGTTGCAACTAACATCCCTGGTCCTGGAACAATATTAAAATCCGGTGGCATGGCCGTTGGGCTTGGAGTTAAAGCTCTGAAAATGGGTAAGGCTACAGGAGTTGTTGAGAAAGCCATGAAAATCAATAATATTCCTAAATTGTCAGCCCCAAAGATGGCAGATCATCATATTTTCCCTCAGCAATTCAGGAAGTTTTTCGAAGCCAAAGGCATTAATATAGATGAGTACACCGTCTCAGTGGGTCAAGTTACACACCTTAAAGGGTTGCACGGAAAAGGAAATGCTGGCTTGCCAGGAGGATGGAATAAAAAATGGAGAAGTTTTATTGAAGAGAACCCCTCAGTTAGCAGGGAGGATATTTATAAGTTTGCCGGAAGGCTTATGGACGAGTACAAATTAAACGATTTACAAATTCACGGGTACAAACAATGAATATAAATAAGAAAATACCACCTTTTAAGCTAGTCCCTTCTCCATTAAATAAAGAAGCAGAAACCGTTAAAAAATTTAAATGGGCTCCCGATGAAATTGGAACGAGACACCAACTTGGAGGAACGCCAAATTACATTCAAGCTGAAGAATGGCCCCTATGTAAATCATGCCAAAATAAAATGTCTTTTTATGCACAATTGGATTCAATAAATGACGATTTTCAGATTGGAGACTGTGGGATGATATATGTATTTTTTTGTTTTGATTGCAATGAATCCGCATCAGTAGTTCAATCATATTGATGCCTAAAATTAATGCTATACCTTTATTATATCGAACCCTATTCAGCACCCAAAAGGCAATGCTAAAGGTGTTGGCCTGACTAATGAAAAACGTGACGATTGGAAAAAATAAGTATTGAGTTTAATAAAGAACGTGCACGACAAGAGTTAATAAAAAGGGGGGTGATGGATGATAAACAATGATAATGCATGGAAAATGCTAGACGAATATTATCATTTATATCCACAAGACCAGAGAGGCGCTGTTGATGCTAAAACACTAAACGCCTTAGAAAGTATGTTAAAAGTGAAATTTTGCTGCCCAATATAAAAAGTACATCTCTAAATATGGGGGGGGGGTTATTAATGCTCAACCTCTCTATGGTGTTATTGGTCATAGCCAAATGGGAGATCATCTTAATAACGTTTTAAACGTCACTAAATTTTATAAAGCAGTTCAAGGATGGCCGAGTATAGAGGATTGGTATATTGTTTCCGATGATGGATTTGGAAACCCAATTGGCATTGACCCAAAAGGAAAGGTTTGGTTATCAGATCACGACTCTGGATTTGAAAAGGTCAAGCTCGCGGACTCCTTTGATGAGTTTTTATATAAGGTGTTAACCGAGACCCTTTATGAATAATGATGGTGTCTCCTAAGTTATAACTCAGTAGACAGATCAGTTTTCTTGTGTTGAGGTGTCTCCTAAATCGTTTTTTAACTACTTAATAGACACTTTTTCTACTAATCCATTTAGGAGACAAACATTAACCCGTTAACCGCGTAGAAAATCTTCGAAGCCCTGACCCTGTCTAAGATTTTGTCTTAGCCTGCTTGGAGATCGCGTCTGTTAGAGCCTTAATGTGTGGGTTAGTGTGTTGCCATCGCTTGCCTGTGCGTACTAAATGTTGGGGAGGGATGGACCATAGCA
>Ga0078972_1011441_pt1 | contig 15909 bp, 7 predicted proteins | sample YelNatPaOPGAMG01_FD_67568 | JGI IMG/M metagenome (GOLD analysis project Ga0078972, IMG submission 67568) | Hot spring thermophilic microbial communities from Obsidian Pool, Yellowstone National Park, USA - OP-RAMG-01 (SPADES assembly) (version 2) | ecosystem: Environmental > Aquatic > Thermal...
TACGGAGGTGTGAGATGTTAAGAAGAATATTTTCAAAGAGCATAGATAGGAATATTGTATCTCAAAAACCACATGGCTTCACGCTGATAGAGTTGCTGGTAGTGGTGGCAATCATTGCCATCTTAGCGGCAATGCTTCTTCCGGCATTATCACAGGCAAGGGAAAGGGCAAGGCAGGCGGTATGTATGAATAACCTGAAACAGATAGGTCTTGCAGCTTTCATATATGCAGAGGACTTTGATGGATGGATTCCAGCAAATTCTAATCATAGTGGTTATCTTCCATTTGTGATTTTCTGGAGGGATAGTGGAGTAATAAAAAGTAAAAATACATTCGTTTGTCCTTCTGCTCCTCCATATAGATTTTGGCCTGACGCTCCTTATAGTGAGGGATGGCAGAATACTTATGGGGTAGATGGGGAATTCTGGTATTATAGAGGAGAGAGTCCGAGGGTAAAAGCAAGAGCAAAACAGTGGAAGAAGGTTCAGTTTGATAGTACTTACTGGATAATGTTTTTAAGAATTTCAACAGTTGAATATCCATCAGATTTTGCCTGGTATGCAGATACATTGGATCTTACACCTGGTTCATGGGCTTATGGGAAACAGTACCATGTATATTATCCTCAATATATTCCAGGAACTTACAATGCAGATTTACTTCATGCAAGACATAGTGGATTTATAAATATGTGGTTTGCAGATGGACATGTTGAAGCAGTTTTAGGTGGAGGGACAAGAAAAAGGGAAGTATTAGATGGAGGAGGATGGAGATATGACTGGATTGATACAAATCTTCGCATTCGCAGTGATTGATATTTATAACTAATTTCTAAAAGGGGAGAAAAATGAAAAATTGGTTAAAGTGGTTAAAGAGAGGAGTTTGTTTTATATTTCTAATTATAAGTGTTTTTTTGTTTCCGGAAGAAGAAAATTTATTACCTCCAATAGAGACACTAAAAGGTCCATCTTTACATTGGGAAGAGGTAAAAACTAAAGAAGCAATAGTTGAATTTAAAATTGATAGAGATGTTAAAATTACTAATCAATCAGGTTCCCTTTATATAAGAAAAGAAAATAGTGAAGGATATGCAGAATGGAGAGTAGAAAATCCAATGATAAAACTGGAACCAGGTAAAGAGTATACATTTTCTGTATGGGTTAAAAGTAAAGATGTAGAAAAACCACCGTATTTTGAAGGATATTCATTTAACATAAATAAAATTCCAAAAAGAGTAGCAGATGGTTATGGTAAGATAGGAACTGCAGATTGGTATAACATTGAAAAAACATTTAAAATTCCAGAGGATTCTGTAGAATTTAGAATAGGTATTGGGATAAGCGGAACAGGGGGAGAAATATGGTTTTGTGAGCCAAGATTAATAAAAGGTAAACCAGAAAAAAAGGAAGAGGTTGAAAAAATGGGTAATTTACCAAACTGGATATGGATAAAAAATGATCCTGGAGTGCCTCTTGTGATTTTTAAAAAAAGGTTATATATTGAGAAAAAACCAGTGAAAGGGATTTTTCAAATTACTGCGGATAATATATATGAAATTTTTATAAATAATGAAAAGGTGGGTGAAGATAGTGATTGGCAAAGTATAGAAAAATATGAGGTTTCAAAATTTTTAAAAGAAGGAGAAAATGAAATAAAAGTTTATGTTTATAATATTGATGGACCTGCAGGATTAATTTTAAAAGGGAAAATACTCTGTGAAAATGGAGAAGTAAAAGATATAATTTCAGATGAAAACTGGGAGATAGAAGTCCCTAACTATAAAGAAAAATTTGAAATCTGGAAGATAGGAGCTCCACCTATCTCTCCATGGGGAAGAATTTTAATACCAGAAATTTCCTTTCCGAAGGTCCTTAAAATTTTACCTTTAAAAGTTCCTTCAAAAGTTTATTGTGGAGAAGTGCTGAAAATGGAATTTGAAAGTTCAGAAGGAATCCCTGAAGAAGAAATAAATTGTATTCGTATATCTTTTTTAAAAGATGGTGATGTAGTGTGTATTAGTGCATATGATAAGCCCATTGTAAGTTATGACGAAAAAAATTTAAAAATTGAAGTTCCGATTTCTTATTATGCTATTGGTGGGAAATACGAATGGAAAATAGAAAGTGCTTCTTTAATGTTTATTGCTGAAAATTTGAAAAATGAGATTGAGATTTTAAAAAAGGATTTTCTTCCAAAAAACACAATTAATCTTGACAACTTTCGGAAAAATGAGAATAAGATTGAGGTCTCCGGGAAATTTCAGTCCCCATTTTTTTATAATACAGTTACACCAAGTGTAGAAAGTTATCTCAAATGGCATATAACAGAAGGTCATTTATATGAAATATATTATCAAATTGATGGTTTATGGAAAAATGAAGAAAAAATGGATATTTATCCTGTTATGAGACACATTTTACAGATATTGGAAGCAGATGAGAAGGCAAACATTATATTGGGTATAAGAATTGATATGCCATTCTGGTGGTTAAAAAAGAATCCGGAAGATGTTTTTATATCAAATAAAGGGAGAAGGGGTCTTCAATCATTTGCATCTGATAAATGGAGAGAAGATGCATTAAAAGGTATAAATCTATTATTAAAGAGTTTAAAATCAACTCCAGTTGGGAGCCATATTGTTGGAATTACTATAATGGCTTTTAGGGGTGGCGAATGGCAGTTATGGGGAGAGGATGTGGGAGAATATGATGTAAGTGCAGTAGCAAAAGAAAAATTTTTGAAATGGCAGAAAGAAAATGGATTTTCTGAATTAATTGAGATACCACATCCAGCACTTGAATATCCTTTCCAGAGTGAAGAAAAAAATGGTTATATAAGGGAAAGGTTCTTCAGATTTTTAGCAGAAAGGCAGGCAGAAAATATAATCTATTTTGCAAAGGCGATAAAAAAAGAATATGGAGAAAATTTTCTTGTAGGTGTTTATTATGGATATATCTTTGAACATGCATGTTCTATTAACAGGCTTTTATATGGAGGACATCTTGGAATTTATAGAGTTATAAAAGACCCATCAATTGATTTTATATGTTGTCCTGCAAGTTATGGATTGAGAAAACCTCATCAATCTCATGCATTTATGTTTCCGTGTGATAGTGCAGTATTAAATGGGAAAAGGCCTGTATTAGAAGATGATGTAAGAAATTATCTGACACCATATCCGGCAGATAGTTCAGGTTCAAAACTTCCGGATTTAAAGACGAGCGTTTTAAGTATGAGAAAAATAAGATTGCTTGCTGCATCCCATGGTGCAATGGTAAGATGTTTTGCTCTCCTGGATTGTATTGATTTTTTTCAGGATACACCCATCTTAATTGAGATTAAAAGATTAAATGATGAAATAATGAATTTAAAACCAGCAAAATTGGGAGAAAAAAATCAGGTTGCGTGTGTTGTTGACCCATTAAATTATGTTAAAGCATACAAAATAGAACCTCAGGTAGTAAGAACTTTTCTATCTGATATTCGTGATATGCTTCAAAGAACAGGAAGGTCAATAGTGTATATAACAATGGATGATTATATTGAAAGAATGAATTTATGGGAAACAGTCGTTATTCCTTTGCCAGGATTATTATCAGAAGAAAGGATAGAAAGAATTAAAAAAGTTTGGGGAGATTTACCGGAGATAAAAAATGATACAGGTGCATTAATACTTTCCAAAAAAGGCAATTATATCTGTAACGACCTTGAAAAACTCTGGGGAATTTTAAAGATTAAGTCAGATAAAAATGTAGTATATGTTGGAGAAAACTTTGTTTCAATTTTTGAAGGGGAGGATATATGTACAACCATCAAATGAAAAAAATTATATTTTCTTATGTAATTTTATTCTTATCTTTATTCTGTGGGGAAAAAGGTAAGGTAATATTTGAAGAAAATTTTGATAAAGGAGACGAATGGGTTTTTATAGATGCAATAGATTATAATGAAGGTTCTCCTCAACCTTCTGCAAAAATGTTTAGTTCAAATATTTATGCCTGCACAAAAAAACTTTTTGAAATTAAACCAGGGTTTTGTTATGAAGTATTTGGTTTGGTAAAAACAAAAGGAGATGTAACTTCGCAGAGTCAAATTTATGCAGAAATACTTGATGAAAATAAAAAAAGAATAAAAATTTTGGAAAGTGAAGGGACGAAAGAAACAGAATGGGTGCCTTTATTTATCAAAATTTCTTCTGATAATCTTCCAAGTAATGCATTTTATTTTAGAATTTGGCTCCAGTCCGCTGCAGGTAAAGACCAAAGAGGGACTGCATGGTTTGATAACATTAAAGTAATTGAATATCCTGAAAAGGAGGAGAATATGGGGAATTTGATAGAAGAAGAAAAAACAAATATTGATATAAAAGTTTCTTCAATTAAAGGCAATTTTAGAAATTATGATGGAAAGAAAGCCATAGATGGTGTAATAAGTAGTGGTTGGATTTCAAATGCTGAAAAAGAAAACTGGTTTAAAATAAGTTGGGCAAAACCAAAAGAAATAAATGAAATTTTAATTATTCAGAATCCAGAATACAAAAGTGATGCTCTTGAGATTTTAATATGGGATGATTATGAGACAAAATGGATTAAATATACAGATGTAAAAGAACTGAAAGAAGAAATAAAAATAAATATTTCTGATTTAAAAACAAGAAGACTATGGCTTATATTTAGGAATGAAAAACCAAAAAGTTCCTCAATAAATGAAATCCTTATTTACACAAAAGAAAAGGAGGAAGAATACTGGTCTGCATTTTGGATTGCTTATCCTGAAGATAGGGCTGAAAGTGAATATCAACATAGATTTTTTATAAAAATTTTTGATATTGAAGAAGATATTGAAAAAGCATATGTTCAATTTTTAGGAGATGATAGATATGATGTATTTATAAATGGGAAAAAAATAAATAATAATTGTGGAGAAGTAAGGGATATTTTTAAAAAGGGAAAAAATTTAATCTGGGCTGATGTTTATAATGAAAGATATGCTACGGGTTTTATTTTTGAAGGAGACATATATTTAAAAACAGGCAAAATCTTAAAAATTATTACAGATAAAACATGGAAAGTTTCAAAAACTCCTCCAAGTGAAGAGGAAATGAATAATTTTGTTCTTTCTTCAAAATGGATAGAACCCCAAATTATAGCCAGACCTCCAAAAGGTGTTTGGGGAAGGGTCCCTTATGTTTATTTTGGGAAAAAAATTAAATGCGAAGTAAAAAAAATAGGCATTCCCGATGAAATTTCAGCAGGAGATGAAAAAAGAATAGAAATTGGCTTAGAATATAAAGAAGATTTTAAAAAGGATGTAGAAGGGAAGTTAGTAATTGAAAAGGGAGATATTGAATATTCAATATATGACCTGAAAATTTCAAAACCTTTTGAAAAAATTGTAAAAGGCGATATTTTAGAAATTACAACAATTATTAAAATAAACAAGTATTTCCCTTCAGGAACTTATAATATTCGTTTAAAAATACCCTTCACTGAAATTTTGCCAAATGGAGAAATTATAAAGAGAATAAATATAAAGAACCAAAATTTCTCCCCAAAAATCACAATTGCAAGAATTATAGAAAAAAATGGAGTGCCAACAATTTCAATTAATAATACCCCAACTTTTTGTATGATGTATAAAGTATATCTAAATTTTGATGAATCCTATAAAAAAATAGAATACAGGTCGCTAAGCAAAAATGGAATAAAATTTTATATTGTCCAAATTCCTCCAAAAGGGGATATATGGAAATCTTATGAAGAATATAATTTTTCCCTTATAGACAGGGAAGTTTTAAATCTTCTTGAAATTAATCCTGAAGCATACCTCTTTTTGGATATTTGTTTAAGAGACCTTACACCAATGTGGTGGATTGAAAAGAATAAAGAAGAATTAGTGGTTTTTGATAATGGAGAAAAAGGCAGCAGACCTTCCTTGTGTTCTTCAAAGTGGCATAATGATTCTTCTCTTTTTTTAAAAAAACTATTGGAATATGTTGAAAATTCACCTTATGGAGATAGAATTATAGGTTATATTATAGGAGATGGAGAAGAAGGGCAATGGTTGCATTGGTGGAATGGGGAGGCAGAAAAAGTTGGAAGTATGGGAGATTACAGTAAACCAGCCCTTGAGGGATTCAAAAATTGGTTGAAAAGAAAGTATAAAAATGATGAAAATTTAAAAAAAGCATGGAAAGATGAAAATCTCACATTTGATTCTGTTAAAATCCCAACAAGAGAAGAAAGAATTCAAACAGAAAAAGGGCTTTTGAAGGACCCTGTGAAAGATAGAAAGGTTATTGATTATTTATTATATCTTTCAGATGTTATCTCAGAAAGAATTGTTAATTATGGAAAACTTGTAAAAGAGATGACATATGGAAAAAAATTATACGGAGTTTTATACGGACATCTACTTGATGTGGGAACATATTTTCTTGCACAAAATGGTGGCTATTTATCCATAGAAAAGGTAATAGATTCACCTTTTGTTGATATATTAATAGGTCCAGTATCATATGCGAAAAATTTTAGAGATATTGGAGGAGTTGCAAGTATAGATTTTCCTCCTCCTGGTTCTTTGAGAATGAGAAATAAACTCTGGATAAATGAAGAAGATATAAGAACTCATTTAACAATAGATGGTTATAGATATTCAATAGATAATCTTCAAAAAACAATCTCAGTTTTAGAGAGAGAATTTATAAATGTTTACTGTAACACTTCAGGGTTATACTGGTATGACATGGGAAGAGAAAGAGGATGGTTTGATGATGAAGATATAGAAAAATTGATAGGCAGATTAAATTTCATAGCAGAGAATAATTTAACATACAGCAGAAAACCTGTTTCAGAAATATGTGTTGTTGTAGAACCTAAAAGTTTTCTTTATTTAAAACCCTTATCTCCTTACCTTTCAAATCTTGATTTAATAACAGATTTAATAGGTCACCAGAGAGAACAGATTGCAAGAATAGGAGCACCTTTTGATTTTCATTTAGCAACTGATTTCAATTTAAAAAATATGCCTGAATATAAATTTTATATATTTCTTGTATCTTTTTACATTGATGAGGAAACAAAAAATTCAATTTTAAAGAAATTAAAAAATTCTAATGCTATAGTTTTGTGGCTTTATGCACCCGGATTTATTACAGATGGGGGTTTCTCTTTACAGAATATGGAAGAAATTACTGGTATGAAAATAAATTATATAGAGACGGAAAGTGTGGGAGAAACTGAAATAAAAAATGAAAAATTTTATAAATTTTGCAAAAGTTTTAGAACCACTAAACCAACTGGATTAATTTTCTATGTAGAAAATCCCGAAGAGACATATGGTCTCCTTTCAATGAATAAAAAACCTAGTTTTTGCAGTAAAAAAATGGATGGGTGGGTCTCTATATATTCAAGTATCCCTGTAATTCCTGCTGAAATTTTAAGGGAAATAGCAAAAGAGGCAGGTGTTCATATTTATTCTGAAAGTAATGATGCTGTGTATGTATGTGAAAATTTTTTGGGAATTCATATAAATAATACAGGAGAGAAAAAGATAAAATTTCCAGGATTAATGAGAATTTATAATTTACTTGAGGATGAAAATTTGGGAATTAAAGATAAAATAGAATTTTACTCCTTGGATAAAGGAACAAAAATTTTCTTATATAAAGGAGAAAAAGATGGAAAATAGAATGAATTGGTGGAGAGAAGCAAAATTTGGAATGTTCATCCACTGGGGAATTTACAGTGTTTTAGAAAGAGGGGAATGGGTAATGTTTATTGAAAGAATTCCAAAAAAGGATTATGAAAAATTCGGAAAAAAACTTAAACCAAAAGAGAACTTTACTGATGAATGGGCTTCTCTTGCAAAAGAAATAGGAATGAAATATATGGTTTTGACAGCAAAGCATGGAGATGGTTTTTCTCTTTTTGATAGTAAGGTGAGTGATTATACAGCCCCAAAATATATAGGTAGAGATATTGTTAAAGAATTTGTAGAAAGTTGTAGAAAATATGGGTTAAAGGTTGGAGTTTATTATTCTCTTCTTGATTGGTCAAGAGAAGAATATTTTAAAGGTCCTCAAAAATGCCCAGAGGGTTGGAAAACTTTTTTAAATTATATCCATACACAGATTGAAGAACTTATGACAAATTATGGAGAAATAAATATTTTGTGGTATGATGGAAAGATGCCATATACACCAGAAGAATGGGAAGCAGAAAAATTAAATAAAATGGTAAGAGAACTTCAACCCAATATAATAATAAACGATAGAAGTGGATTACCGGAGGATTATGATACTCCAGAACAAGAAATAAAACCTTCAGAGAGAGATTGGGAAACCTGTATGACTCTAAATGACCACTGGGGTTATTATAAATACGATAATAACTGGAAGACGCCAAAAAATGTAATAATTAACCTTGTTAAATGTGCAAGTATGGGTGGAAATTTTCTTTTAAATGTTGGCCCAAAATCTGATGGAACTATACCCACAGAGAGCATAAGGATTTTGAAAAAAGTGGGAGAATGGATGAAAGAAAATGGAGAAAGTATATATGGAACAGAAAAGTGTTTTTTCCCTGGCATGTTAGAATATGAACTTTGCCATGGAATAGAGAAAGAAAAGATTTCATGGTACAATTATTTTCAGGGATTTCCAACAATGAAAAAGAATAAATTATATCTCCATGTTTTTTATTGGTATAAAGAATTTGCAATCAGCAATTTGGAGATAAATATAAAAAGAGCATATTTTTTGAGAGATGGGAAAAAAGTAGATTTTGAAAGAGAAAAAGATAGAATTCTCTTTAAAAATTTACCTGAAAAACCACCAGATCCAATAGATACCGTTATAGTCTGTGAATTTGAAAATACAATACGTAAAATATATCCTTTACACAAAATATAACCATTGAGAAGTTTGGATACAAATAGCAAGTTTAAACTTTTTACCTTGTTTATTTTAGCATTTTTGAGTTTTATCCAGTATATTTCACTCCCCTAATTAACAATTTTGTCTAATCTACAATTCTCTTTAAATTTTGAAAAAACAGTCCAGTTTTTTTAATTCCTCTGGAATATATGGTTTCCGTATCTCTTTTTCCAACCTGTCTGCAAGCAAAGAGAGTATTTTGTGTGGAAAACTGGCAAGATTCCTGAAAGATGTTTTGGGAATAGTGACTAAATAAAAGATGTTGCCTTTGTTTTCTTTCTCTATCGTCTTGAGGTTTTCTCTGTTACCCATACCCTTGTCCATCGCCAGACAGACATCTTTTACCTTGAACTTCTCCCGTAGTGTAGAAACCATCTTTATAATCACTGTTCGGACATAACGCACGGTTTATTATCAACACTTCTGCTATATCTGCTAAATTCTACGCCTCTTTCTCCGTTAACCTGCCAAATGTCTTCAATACCTTATGCCGAACCTTACCTGTCTTCTTATCTCTATAACTCTTCACTGCTACCCAATAACTATACCCTCTCCCATATCTGTCCTTCCGCTTCATCTCCCTTAAAAATCCACCCATTGTTGCCTCCTTTTATATTCACTACAAAATATTATAAAATACTTTTCTTAATTTGTCAAGTGCAATTTTATGTTCACTACATAAAATGAAAAAGAAAATGGGTAAAGTATAGATGCTGTAAGGGATTAAGAGTTATTTATAAAAAAGTTGGTGGCGAACTTGACTTGTCAAGAGGGGAAAGAATAAAGGCCATTCTGCTATTTCCTTTATCTTAAATATACCAAAATGTGAATATATACTCCATACGGATTTATTATAGGATTTTTTATTCCAGTTTTACTACTGAGTAATACCTCACTGTATCTTCGGGAATTTTAAGAATGCTTATTTTGTTCTGGAATTTAATCGGGATGCTGACCGGTTGTGAATAATCTGGTGAAAAGATGGTTGCCTTTTGTAAAGAAAGCCCGCGCACTCTTACCTCTATTTCCCCCAGAGGAGAAATACGCCAGGTTCCTTTCTGATAGAATACCTCTCCATGTTTGCGGAGGGTCTTTGTGGCATTTAGGATGTGGAGTGTATGAAATCGCTGGTGCTTAAATAATCCTACAAGTGTGCCAGTAGGAATAGGAGAAGTCTCCAGCGTTAAGCGGTTTGCAAGAAGTTTTTTGACCGACTGGAGCAGCAGTTTGATAATCTCCGGCTCACTCTTATTAAAACCGTAAAAAAAATTCTTGCCCTCAGGTCCGTAGAGGTCCCCCTCAGGGGGCCAGATAGGATGGGTAGTGTTCGCCTGGTTGCCGAGATATCCGGCAAAATAGATAACTTCACCCGCGCCATAATGGTTTCTCACGCATACCGGGTCCCAGATTGACCTCAAAAGAATTTCGGACGACGGACTGGCTTTGATTCTGCGATAAGGCCGGCAGTTAGCAATATAAGGTTCCAGATTCTCAAAAAATCGACTGGTATTGGATTGTCTCCACCAGTCATGGCTGTTTATCACCCCTCTATCTTCCACACCAAAAAGATCTTCCAACGCCGGCCGCTTCCGGCGGTTACCGTTCTGGTCAAAATGGCCGGTTTCAAAAACAGCAATAAGTTTCCCGCCATTTTTTACGAATTTTTTGATATTTGTAACTTGTTTATCACTGAGGCAGGCGGTGTTCGGCAGAATAAGCAGGTCGTATTCCTTATTATCCAGCCCATCTTCTAAATCCTCTTCCAAAACAACATCAAACAAAAGATTGTGCAGAAATAGTTGTTGACACCAGCCGGCGTATTCGTAAACATAGAAATCTTCTCGGGTTGCCTGATAATTGGTCCTGGTCCTTCGAGAGAAGAAAAGAGCGATATTACCGCAGTTCTTTGGTCGTTCAAAGAGTTCCGGATATTTTTCTTGAAAATTATTACCTTTGGCGGAAAGTAGAGATTCTTCTTTCGTTGTTGCTCCCCATCGGGTATTCCACAGGTTCTGTCCCAGAAGTTTAGAGAATGCCCAGCAGAAATATCCCTGAGAAGGGTTGAGGGGATAAAAGAGGACCATAGCAGGCACGCCGTATAGACGGGATAATGCTGACCTGTGTTTAAACTCCATTATTAACCAGGACCAGCAGGCTAACGGGTTTTCTACAGAGCAGACCTCGGTAAAAGCGGTATTAAAGTACGGCATGCCCTCTTCCAGATTGAAGCCGGTGCCTACAGGGCCAAAGATGGTTGTATCGCCGGAAGAGTAGTTGGGCCGTGCCAAGATATACCCTAATCTCTGGAAATGTTCATTAACCCGGCGGGGAAAGTCGGAAGAACACGTTTTAATTCGGAAATTAATAAATGCCCGGAATGCAGGGTTATCAAAATTATTAAAAAATCGTTCGTCTGCAAAACCGTTCTCTGGGATAAAATATCCGGTCTCTTTCGTAAAAAGTTTCCGGCACCAGACACATCCACATGAATACATTCCGGGTAAGAACTGAATGTCATCGGTCATTATTCCGTCAACTCCGCAGCGATAGATGTCTTCCAAATGCTTGAGATAGAGCCGCTGATAGTCCGGATTGTTAGGACAGAAAGCATAGGTCTGATATTGTGTCTGACTTGATTTTCCGGTACGAATATCTATTTGGTGCATAGAAGAGAATTTAACTCCCTCTATAATTGGGTCGGTCAAAAAGTTTTTGAGGTACTGGGGATGGCGGGCAAGATTAATATTATACTTTCGTAAATATTCCCTGATTTTCTGAGGGTCGGAAAGACGACCGACAAGCACTGCACTGTGGTGCTCAACAACTCGGATGTTAAATTTGTGGCATGCTTTCACAATAGAAGATAAAACCTCCAACAACCGGGGCCAGAGATGGTGCCAGTTCCAGCGGTCATGGAAACCGCCGAAGGTAATTACTGTATTGATTCCGGCATCTTTCAGGAGTTTGGCTTTATTTTCGTAGTCCCTCTCTGAAAATTCAAAAACTTCATCATCACTTATCCACCAGGAAGAGTATCGAGTATCCCACAACCATTGTAATTCTTCCGGGAAATAAGATTGCCTTTTTGATTTAAAATGACCCTCACCCATCGAGCTTCCTTTTTATACCTGGTTTTTGAATGTAATGTTTTGCCTTTTCTTTTTCAATTAAAGAATTTGTCCAGTTGCCCTCATTACTCTCTTTTACTTCGCCGATAATACCGCTGGTGTCACCCGGACCCTAAATGAAACCGATTCCTCCGGTAATAAAGTGAATGAGTCATTCCTTTTTTTCTCCACATTAAAACAACTGGTAGTGTAATAAAGGTGGTAAATATAGTAATTGGCGCAGGAAATGAAGGCATACGACAAAGGGTATCTATCCAGCGAAGAAAACTCCACCTTCCACTTTTCACTATCACAAAGATAGATAAAAGAAGAAGGTTCTGTCATAAGCGCTCCATGGAAACGGGGTTGGGATTCCGGAGTAAAACTCTCGCTTTCTATCTTACCAGCCTTATTGTCCATAATCGTAACCCGATTCGTCTTGCCTGAAGGTGTGGCACCCAGGCAGATATAATAAAAAGTAACACTATTCTCTTTGTTGCTATTGGTAAGGGTCGCATTGAAATCAAAATACGGTTGGTCTTTGTAAAAATGAGCCTCGGTAATCAGGGAAAAGGCAAGTTTTTTCTCTTCATCTTTGTAGTTTTTTATCTGCTGGGTAATAATCTCTTCTGGAGATTGTTTCTTCAGTATCAATCTCTGCGTCTCCCATTTATCATCAATAAAAATTTCCTGTTCTTTTCCACCTATCATTACAAAGAGCTTTATTATACCCAGAGAATCACAGACAAGAACTCTGGAACCATCTGGTCTTATCAGAAAAAGTTGGAGTAAACCGGTTTTGGGCGAGATATAACAGTCATAATTCTGTTGAGAAATAACCATGTTTCCTGATTCCATAAAACATTCCAGGTCTTTTTGTGCACAATAAGCAATAGTACTCACACTTCCAATTAATATCAATACCAACGCCAGCAAACCCATTATCTTATTGACCATTTTAATCCTCCTCTTTTTTATCCCACTCCCTTACCCTTTTTCCCTATCTTTCATTGGGGATAAGATGGAACATCTTACCTCTTTCTTTGCCGGCTAAGGTAACTTTCCAGTTACCACCCTTGCTTACCTCTTTGCCAGTATCCAGGTCAATTACCCGGTACTTCTTGCCTTCTGTTGAGGGCTTTAATTCTACCTCAATATCATCATCTCCGTAATCAGCAAGGTACACAACCAGTTCGCCTTTGTACTCTATTGCCTTCGGTCTTATCTTTACCGGCAGGTTCCATGTAAGATTGGTGGCAGAAACCACTTTTATCAGGCTATCATCTCTCTTCCCGTCATAAAGGATATCTTCTGCCTGGCTGATAATATTATTTGCCTGGGAGATATACATCAGATCAAGGACATCCACACCGCCGAAGGCGTGCCATAGGAAATATCCTTTGGCTCCGCTGGTTACCGCCTCCAGTATGATGTATTTGTTTTCTTCAGGAGGACTATTCTCCCATCCCCACTCCCCGGAATCAAGAGTAGGAAGATACCGTGCTTTTTTACCGGCAACCTCTTCTGCCAGCCAGTCAAACTTGGTTCTTGCCGAAGGCATCGTCTTATAAACATTATCGTAGACCATTGGCGCAACAAAATCAAGGATATCAGCTAGTAATCTATGGTCTTCCAGATGCTGCCGTTTATTCTCCATATTGCTTTTTTCTGCGTAGGTGTTAAGTCCGAACTTTGCCTTGGGATACTCTTTCCTTACCTCTTTGATAACCGTATTGATATAATCGGCAAACTGCTGGCACTTGAAGTCTATCCAGATTTCTTCCTGTTTGGGATATTTACCGGGATTTTTCGCTATTTCCAGAGGTTCCACATATTCTAACCCGGGATAATTCCTTTTGAAATATTCATAGAACATCTTTACTGTCCTTTCAGTAAAACTTATTCTATCTCCGCAGTCGTAAGGTTCATAATCGGAAAAAATTGTGTCAAACCCAAGTTGCAGTCCAATCTCTATCAGTTTGACCACATCATTCTTAATCCATGGACCGCGGTTGGTAAAATCAAAATTGTCTGTCTGTTTTCCATCAATATCTATCGCTTTCAAGTCCGGGTCTGCTTCACAGGGTGGACGGAAATATCCTGCTCCCATAATACTTGTTTCAAACCCTTCCTTGCGCAACTGGTCAAGAAAATTTTTGACTTCTTCCACCGTAATGAAACTCTTACCCTTGTAAACTTCGTTTGTCAGGATATACCCGATGTTGTAATTAAGAGATATCGCGTTGAATCCCAAATATCGTAAGTTCTTAGCACTGTCCGGATAATGCTTCATCAGGATATAGTCCGTCCCTTCCAAACCCACTAGGAATCTTTTGGGTGTTTTTATCGGAGGAATCCGAACTATTTCTACCGGTAAAATATTCGTTTCGCTCGTTTTGCCGTTTACCATTCCCCAGTAATAGATGTTAAACCTGCCATCCTTTTCTCTGGTGCTAAAAAAGAGCCGGATATGGTAACACCAAAGCAAGTTGTACATCTTGGCAGTAACACTGAAAGTGTACCGGATATACGGTTGACCATCACGGGTTATCGGTGTCTTTGACAGAAGTTCCATCTTCTCATCTTCAAACCACCAGTATCCGGCACAATAGTCGGCGATATTAACCTTATCCGGTATCTCAAATATAACCTGTGGTAAATCTCCTTTTTTATCTGGTGGTTCTGACTTAAAAGCGAAATAGGTAGGAGCGATTATGTCCGGGGAAAGGTATAACCGGCCGGTGTAGTGTTTCACTTCTATGTTTCCACCTTGTCCCTGGTTATAGAAACCAGCAAGTTCACGAAAGGAAATTGTCTTTCTCTTCACTAACTTAAGTTCTGCTCCCTGTTCCGGCAGTGAAGGAGATAACGTAATTTCCAACCCGGAATTTTGAATCTCTCTCTTATCCAGCGAAGTAATGGGTACTATGTAATAAGTAATTTTGTAGGAAGGAACTGGCTCTATTTCCGGATAGAGCATTTCCAGAGTGCCGATGTTTTTGTTTCCAACCCAGTTGTAATAGAAGGCCGGTTCCGGTGAACTGACTATAAAAACTCCAGCCCGTTTTGCTTCATTAAAATAAGCACACCAGTTCCCTTCCGACGGTAAAACTGTCTCCTGTATACGAGTAAAGTCCCAGTTGGTTGGATGTATCCCCTCTTTGCCGGAGATAAAAAAAACATTTTTTTCTTTATCTGTCGGGTCTATCCTGACCACGTTGTGGACCCATGGAATTATTTTGACCGTGCCAGCTAACGGCATCGTATTCTCAAAGACTGCTTCTACCTTTAAACTGTTGGGTAACAGGGTAAAAGTTTTTGTCAATTTAACCCGGTCAAACGGTGGGTTTGTCCCTTTGGTCTGCAGGATTACACTATCCTTCATCTGGTTTACCAGTTCAAAAGAATGCCTGATAAATTCATCCTTATTTTGACCATAAATCTGTTCCTTTGCCATCCCGAGATTACTTGTTTCGTCAGAAAAAGTAAGGTCTATCCCTTTAGATTTCATAAGGAAAGAGGTAACTTCGCCACCTTGACGGTAGGAGATAACTACCTTGAGGTTCGGATTCTCTAAAATCACTTCTTGAGCGATAAGCATACCTGTTTTTAAACCGAGAGCCATCACCAGGCTACATAACCATAAGATTTTCTTCATATCTCTCCTCGTATAATTTTGTAAAACTTTTAAAAGTTCTTAAGTTGTCCTGGCTTCAAGATGTATGTACAGATTTTATTGCCAGAACCTTCCTTTCCCCTGAATTCTATATAAAATCCCTTCATTTACAAGTTCATTTAAGGCACGACTGGCAGTCACTTTAGTTACTCTGAATAATTTTGAAATCTCATTTTCTGAGAGTATTTTAT
>Ga0078972_1011443_pt1 | contig 15907 bp, 11 predicted proteins | sample YelNatPaOPGAMG01_FD_67568 | JGI IMG/M metagenome (GOLD analysis project Ga0078972, IMG submission 67568) | Hot spring thermophilic microbial communities from Obsidian Pool, Yellowstone National Park, USA - OP-RAMG-01 (SPADES assembly) (version 2) | ecosystem: Environmental > Aquatic > Thermal...
ATGTTGGTTAGTTCGCTTGCTGCATCAGTGCCAACAACCCAGCTTCCTGCATCGCCAGAGACCTTCGGGAGTACATCGGTACGCATTTTCTCAACCGCCCCTTTTGTGTTATTCACTGCAATTTTCTTTCCACATATACACATATCCCTCATGCATCTTATCCCCCACCTATTATCCACCTAAATACCTTCCGTATCACCAGAACTACTATAACCGCAATTATAATCACAATTGTGATGGGCAATACCAAACATTCAAAGTATCGCCACCATGTTGGATATACTGGCCCTACTGGTGTTGCTTTTGCAGATAATACTTTCCCTGTATGCCCATCTATCCTTATTTCCGCATAATATGACCCCTCGCCAACGGGAACAGGATAGTCGAACTTAAACCACCACACACAAGAATATGTTTCGTTCGGTCGTAAACACATATCAATACTCGCTTGGGGGCATTTAGAAAGATATTCAGCAATTGTTTTATTCTTCTTTGCGATTTCCATTGCTTCATCGCTATCAATAGTCCAGTTAGGAACAAAGTTAAGCCCTGGTGTAAAATTGCCATCATAGTATTCCTCTGTATTCACATTTCCATTTGAATATATCTTTATCGTTAACTCTCCTCGGATTCCTTTCGAAAATGGAGCTTCGAATATATATACCCATTGTTCGCTTTTCCCATCTTGAGAAATATATCTCGGATACACAATACAGAGATTAGATGCATTATTCCATTTTTTTGCTATTGGCTCTGCCTTTTCAAATCCCTCTTTTGCGGTAATATATGAAGGTTGTTTTTGTGTCACAAAAAACACAACAATTGCACTCACAACTATTATGACCACCACTATGCAGCATATCAGAATCCTGGTTTTCTTTCCAGTTTCGTGAAACATAGACGCAAGTTTCATGGTAAACACCTCGTGTGAGTGCCTGGGTTCTGGACTGTGATAGCCCCTGCGGTGTGCCAGCACAACACAGAGACTGCCGTGGAGTGTCTGGAAGCAACATTCATCCCAGAACCAGCATCCACCCGCACATTTTTCATTCTCCACCTCATCACCATATCTCCTGCGTGCTATATAAATCTCACTGAGTGCTCTGCCTCTTCCTCTTTTTTCTGTAATAGTACACTGCCAGTGCAATTATCGCCATAATTATGATTATCACAGGAATTGTGCAGCATACAAAGTAAATGTTGTTCATAGCTGGGTAATACCAGAGAGTAGGTGGTGCGTCTAAATCCGCACTAGAAAAGAGAACTTCCCCTGTAGTAGCATCTATCTTAATCTCAGCACAATAGGATCCTTCTGCAAAACCTACAGGCTCGGACCAAGAGATGTACCAAAATAATGTTTCATTGTACCATGTAAGTGCAAATGTTTTAGGGTCTGGGGAATGCTTCGAGATAAATGTAGAGATGTTCTTATCAGACATTGCGATTCGCTCTGCTACATCACTATCAATACTCCAGTTGTAAATCGGTTTTGCCTCCCCAATACCAATATCATATCTTATTTCAGTATTGCGATTTGAGATTACACTAATAGATATTCCTTTTGATAAGTCAGTGCTGTTTATCGTATATGTCAGCTCCCATGCGGACCCATATTTTATAGGTATATCCATGGTACCTAAATGTATACTCCAAAACACAGGTACCTTTCTCAGACTTACCAGACATGCAGTAGGGCTCCAATTTTTTGCGATTGGGTCTGCAATTTCTTTAGCTTTCATTGCTGTGAGATGCGTTGTGAATTCGTAACTAATATAATAAACTCCAACCGAACCTGCCAGAATTATAGAAATTACAATGATTAACACCAAATATCTCCTTTTAACCACCGATACTCCTCCTTATGTAGAGTATTTAGTAAGGATATAGTATGTCATGTATTGATAATGGAGAATATGAACAGTATCTGGATCAGAATATTCCCCAGGTGCGTTAATGTTTGAAGTTGTAACATTATGGAAAATATGATTTTCATGTTTATGCCCACTGAACACTGCCTCAACCTTGCAGTTCGCTTGGGCCAGGAAGTTCACCAGTTCGGTCCGGTAGTGCAGAATACAGTAATCTCCGCCGAAGCCAACAACTGATGCATGCGTGAAGATAAACGCGTGAGCAATATCGCTCCCACTGACCTGTGAGACTATCCAGTTATACTGATATGCTGTGAGACCTTCTGCTCTGACATGTCCCGTTAAATCAAAAACAGGCCCTGTGTCTACACAAAGGAATCTACAACCGCCATAGTCAAAACTATAGGAGTAAATATAATCAAGATAGGTATAGTACGGCGGGATGGGGACAAAGTAATAGATGAGTTCCGCCGGGTATGGGTCAATCATTCCACAGTAACTCAATGGTGTAGTGGGCAGACCGTACCAAGTCATCCTATCGTGGTTTCCAGGTATGATAAATGTAGGAATGTTGGAGTGCATTACACAACCCTTGAATGCCTTCATACTGTCCCCATCTTCGTAATCCGTGAGGTCCCCAGATATCACAATAAAATCTGGTTTTTCATAGAGATTCATCCGATTGATTAGCGCATAGAGATGAGCAGTATGATATACTGTTGTACTATGATAAGCAAATGCAAATGCCCATGCTCTTCCCACATGCGTGTCTGTAATTTGCACGAATTTAAATACCGACTTGAAACCATTGTATATCGCAAGACCATGATAACAGATTTCTTCCCATTCGATGCCGAAAACATTTACACGAACTTTTATATCGTACAAACCTGCAGGTGTCCCGTAGCCAACACGGACATGGTAAATCCCACCTGTTTCTTTCCACCAACACTCTACATTTTGCCAGTTTTCACCAGTATTTGCTTTTTTTATCATTATTGAGTTAATTGCTGTAACGGGTATACTGAGAATCAGGGTATGTGTCCGTTTCTCATTCTCCGTTGCACAGCCATCCACAATTGCTGGTCTACCTATTGAGGGATATAATATCAAATCCCCTAAAGCAGGTACTGTGTTTAGATCTACAGGCCCAAACAATTCATTCGCACCCGCCTCTCTTTCCCATCTATCAATCTCACCGACCTGGAGAGATTTCACATCGGTTGTAAAGTACCCATTTTGAGTATCTACAGTCACTACTCTGTAACTCACAGACCCTGTTGCAGTGCTACTTGGGTTAGAACCCAGCTGATACTCAATCAGATTAGAGATGCCATCTCCGTCTTTATCTCCACTCATATCGCTTTTATCCTTCGGATTTAAGCCATAAAATACTTCCCAGCCATCTGGCATTCCGTCACCGTCTGTATCTCCATTCAGCACATCCGTGCCTTTTTCAAGTTCTTCTGGGAAGGGCAAATAGTCCCAATCAGGGTCATTTGTATATATCTGGAACCAGAGGATACAATCCTCATCATCGATTCCTACTGACCCGTCATCTTCACCATTTGCACAGCCCTTTCCGTATGGATTCTCTTGGGTATATTTTTGGGTATAAGCTTCATGCCACAAACCAGTTCCTAAATCATAGATGAGAGTTAAATTTCTGTCCCCAGTGGGTGAGATATCTACCCTATCATCGAACAAGAGATCTGCATCCCACAATTCGATTTTTATCTGTACAAATGAAACCAAATCAACTACATCCCATGAGTGAACCCAGTTTGGCGATTCGTGTCTTTGATTATGACCTTCGCCAGGTCTACTGCTCTCCTGCCATATACCATTTACACCCACCTTTACATAGAAATCGCCATCACCAAAACCCCACACATCAACAGGGTCAACTTGACACCATTCAGACACCTTTACACAAACGAACAGATTTACGAGCGGGTTTGCGTCTTCAGCATCGGGTATCTCGTCTCCATCTGTATACCAGTTCACAGGGTCTGTTTTAGTATAGAGTTTCTCATAGGAGTCTGACCAAGAGTCCCTATCCGTATCAGGTACATACGGGTTTGATGTCACATACCAAGACTCATACCATGGCCAATACTCCCATATTATCCCATCCCCATTTATATCTGCCTTTACCTTCCACGGCGTAACTTCTTCTGCATCTGGTAATCCATCTCCATCTGTATCCTGAATATACCATAACTCTCGTTGGGCAGTAACAGTCCATGTGTCTTTGGTAAATTTCGCTACAATCTGATATTTTGTATTCGGCTGAAGATTTGTGTTTGAACTTCCTGTTGAATCCCGTAACTTTTGGGTCCAGAATGTATACGACTGAGTTGTACCAGTAGGCGTGACACTACTATACCATACCTTTGTGGTAGAGTAATAGACCTCTAATGTAATTGTAGTCGGTTTTTCACTTACTCGCCATGAATATACGGTCCCCCACTCCTCTTTCGGTGTTGTAGGCGGGGTTTTGTAATACTGAGTCACGCCATCTCCTAGAAAACCCATTTTTGTGGTAAATGCGTCATAGTCGGGTGGTGGCTTATACCAGCCAGTAACTGAATACACACTTGATGACAATCTAAATCGGTATTGCGTGGAGGGAGACAGTCCAGTAAGTGTAAATGAATGGGAGTATACCTGCTCTTGCTTTCCTACCGCATACCATTTCCACTGCCATTCCCAATGGTCATCCACAAACTCCTTCTTGTATACTGCATAGTACACCGTTGTATTTGTCTTCCAGTTGGTTTGCCATGTGACTGTTGCACTCTTATCTGTAATACTTACCTGGATGTTGCTAAGTGCTATCTGGGTTGTTGTAAAGTATGCATAACCACCTCCAACTGGATACTGAGAAACATAACTATCACAGGTTACACGGATATAATAAGAATAGGTTTTGTCTTTGTTCAGCCCCGTGAGAATTAAACTGTGTGCAGTGGTAGGTGTTGAGCTCGTAGATTCTTGCGTTGGTGTAAGTGCAGAAGTGCTTAGCCCATAATATACCCAGTTATTTGCAGGGGCTGTTGGTATATTTGTAGACCAGGTAATCTTCACACTAAATGTACTATCTGTGGCGTATGGGTACACCTCTACATTGGATATCACAATACCAGTAATAAATTGCCCCGTTGCACTCGTCTCATAATTTTGTGTCTCAGTCCGCTCCGTTGCTACGAGTTTGTAATAATATACCCCTATTGCAAGCCCGTACAATGTGTACTGGGTGCTTGTTGGAGACAAAGATACCGTATTCCCATAACTTGTAGTTGTACCCCAGTAGAGTGTAAGCGATCTTGTTATCCAGTCTTGCACCCATGTGATTGTCCACGAGAGTGTTGCACTATTGCCAGTTGTTTGTGGTGTATTAAGCGTGATTGTAATTCCACCACCGCTATCACTCTCAAGGATGTTTGTACTGGTTAAGAGTTGAGTTGCATATGCGCTGTTTTTCACCCATGAATTGCCATCACCATTTATCTTTGGCTTTATGTCATTTTCAATCTTCTGTGCAATCCCCTGGGTATCGTTTGCTTCAATCATGTTAATCAATGCCTCATACTTGTTTGTTAATGCGGTTCTGCGTTCCTCTGGGTTTTTATCAAATGCATCATCTGGCATTTCCTGGATTTCACCGATTATACTCTCGGTTATCTCTACAGCATCCTGTCTGTTCGTTGCATGCAGCACAATACTGTTCTCACCTACATTCTGGAGATAGCACATATGAATTGCACCGAGTTCGTCAAATACAATGTCTGCGCTTCTTGCACCCTGCACGGGGTATCCGTCTTCATATGTCAGATTTCCTGCAGTGGTTACATTGCTAACGCACTCAATCTCTGCAATGCTCTCACCAATCAATTTACCGCAGAATATGTTCCAGTAAAATGTTTCTGTGCTCTCCCAGCATATATAGCTTTCCTCATTCATACCCACTGCAATTCCCGGGTTAATTGCAATTCCAGAACTCTCAGTTAACTGTATTTCCTTCATCGTGTCCTCAATTTCTGAGTAATACCGCATGTATATTTGATAGCTTCCGCTACGATTATCTGCCCATATCATGTAAGGTATACCAGCATAGAAAATTAAGTCAAATCCCATCTTCCAGCTCCCATTTGTATAAAACTCCTTTTTCAGTGTCCCCCAGCTCGCATTTTTCAGCCCTGCATACACATTTCCATCCCAGTTACGCACTGCAAGATATTCCGTGCCTGCATTTACAAGCACTACACGCCCGTAGAGCACTGTGTTATTTTCACCATGGAGTTCCACACTGCTTCCATTCCACACAATTACCGTATCTGCAATCCTGCACACAATCTGCATGCTCCATACACCAGGTGTTTCGCTCGGATTTTGCGTCCGTAACTCAATGCGGTAATGCAGATTGTTCCAGTTTGTAATGTATTCCTTTCCGCTCTCAATTTCCATCATCTCAGCAGTGTTATCGCCTGCAAACACACGCACATTGCCCTCGCAACTATAATTGAATTTTATGCTTGCGATGCTCGTGTTCGTCGTGTACAGCAAATTCTCGTAACTGCCATGCTCGTAATACGCCTCTACATACTCAATTCTCGGCTTTGCACTCGTGTACTCCTCAACATGGATTTCGTCAATGTAGAATTCTGCCCAGTTTGCATCCTTATGAATCCAGTCCTCGCCGATGTAGAAGTGGCACTCCGCCTGCCAGTTATGGAGCATGTTAAATGGTCCATACTTTACTCCATCGATGTACACAACCATGCTGTCATTCTGTATGTCGCTGTACGCCTCTATGAAGTACCAGTGCTGGGCATTCAAATTGCATATATGGTGATATGTAGCATAGTACTCTGTAGCGCCTGTATGTGATACCACAAGGAATAGTGCGTTATAATCCAGTGCAAAACCAACACCGCCATCTACCAGGATCCATGGCCAGTGCACATTTGTACTTGGGAGATATAATGCAAAGCTGAGTTTGTATGTGCCAAAGAACCTGTGATACTGGTTCGGTGTCTCTACCCAGCAAAAGCCAGGCGTATCTCGGTCATACAAATAGAGAGCATGTGTGCTTTGGTATCCGAAGTCGCTGATCACTGCATAATTATTGCCTTCAGTTGTGATGTTGTAGCCCTCAAGTCCATGTTCGAAATCCTCGTGCCATGTAAAGTTAGATGGAAAACTCTGCCAGTAGAACTTAAGAATCTGGTTTTTCATTGTAGCATCTCTACCGCCAATAAGATAGATTGTGCGATTTATCTCTGCACATGCCATGCCCTCAAGTACCGTGGGCAGTGTTTCTTCCAACAGCATGGGCACACAGGTCGTGTATGCATATACCTTCTCGCTCCCTGCACCACCGAAAATGTATATTCCGCCAGTTGTAGCAATGCAACCGGAATTTATTGCATTACTGCTAAGTGTTGCCTCATGCACCACATTGGACCATGGCGGACAGAACCAGTATACATTTCTTAGTGGTGTTTCTGAAGCGGTACCACCAATCACATATATCCGCTCAATCCATGAGAGCATGCTGAAGTACGCATAATTCAACGGAAGACCGCTGGGATATGGCAGTTCTGTGATGCTTTGTGTGATATAATCAAATCTGAAGAACTTGTTGGGATATGTGGAGTTGTTGCTGATGCCTGTGAGTATGTAGATTGCATCTCCGTATCTTGCAGCACCGCCGTATGCAAACCCGACAGGAAGCGTGACGTTCAGCGTTGTGAGTGTTGCGGTTGTGAAATTGTATGCGAAAATCTGGTTGCTGTAGTATTCCCCGTACTTACCACCAAAGATGTAGTAGGTATCGTTTACAAGCACGCCAGAAGCACCGTAAAACGGAAATGTGAGGTTGAGGTAGAAGGATTCTACACTCAGTGTTTCTGGGTCAAATACGAATATTGAGCCCTCGTGCGTGTCTCGCATTCCGCCAAAGATGTAGATTTTACCAGCATAGGCAACTGCCAGTGCGTCTGAGATATTGCATGGGAGCATGTCCCGGTGCTTTGCAAGGGTTAATGCACTACCTGCTCGGGTTGTGTTCTCATGCGTTCCGACAGTGAAATCGTCTGTGAGGTGCACATCAATCATTTTCTGGTATGCAACTTCGGTTTTATTGCCCCCAGAAATGAGAACTGGTTTTGTTCCATAGCCAATGTACTGGCTTGACCATGTAGTTCCGTAATCTGTGCTTTTCAGCATTTTTATCTCAAAGTTCTCCTCAAATGCAATTACAAAGGTATACTCGTAAATCTTGAAGTCCAGTGATTTTATTTGTGAATTGCCAGTGTATGCAATCTTTTTTGTCCATGTAGTGCCATAGTCGCTGGATTTTGCAAAATAAATGATGTTTCCTTCTGCCCAGGCGATGTAAAGCGTGCCGAACCCGAACTGGATTTTCGGTGAGATGCTTGCATTTGCAGTGAGGTTCTGGTATTTCCATGTGTTTGGATCGGTTGCATCGGTTTGGGTGCTCTGTGCCCTTGGCTGTGGCTTTTCTGCATTTCCATTATGAACTGGAATTGCAGTAATCAGCAGTAAAAACACCGCACATACGACAACTAACTCCCTAATTTTGCTCATGCTTATCTGTATGTCGTTTTTTTGATATAAAAGTTTCGGCGGTTTTTTCTCGCTATCTGCCTGTAGAGAGTATCTGCCAGATATTCGGCGAAGGTATATATACCAGCATGCCATACGCTCTACCATGCGATATCGATTGCTCGTTCTTGGCGATGTGCAGCAGGTTGGGTTTCGTGAACATGTGAAGAAGTGTGCACAACAACTGCAGGTAAAGGGGAGTGTAAAGAACCTGGATGATGGGAGTGTGGAGATATACTGTGAAATCCAGGAAAACGCTCTGGACAAATTCAAGAAGCTGATTAGCAAGCCGCCTATGGGTACAGTTAAAGAAATAAAGGTATACCCAGAAGGTAGCAGTGCGTATGGCACGCCAGAAACGGACTTCTCGAAATTCAAGGTAATTCGGGACGAGGATGAGGTAGCAGAAACGCTCAGTGTGATGGCAAGAGCTGGACAGCAGATGCTTGCCACACAGCAACTCATGGTCCAGCAGCATGAAAAGATGATTGAGTTGCAGAAGCTAACGATTGAAAAAATCGATGCGATGCACCAGGATATGAATGAGCGATTTGACCGCTTGACTGAAAACATAAACGAAAGGTTTGACCGCATGGAAGTGAAGTACGGGGCGATCTCCGAAGCCATAAAGGTATTTCTTGAGGAGTTCCGCACATTCAATGCAAAATTAGATGAGCATAACCGCAAGCTGGATTTAATCCTTGAAAAATTGGTGGCAATGGAGAAGAAGTAGAGAAAACAAATTGGGCAAAATTACATATATCTGTATGTTTTAATACGGTTCATGTTCGGAAAAACCGTGTTGATTGCGTTTCTCCTCCTTACTACCGCCTGTGGTGGTGCATGCGGAAATCTGTTCGTTACTGCTGAATATGACTACACGACTTATACGCCTGTATTTCAAACTGCACAAGACAAGCTGAATCAAACGCTCTTGAATATCCAGTACTTCCTTATTGGCGTTGCGGTGCTTCTTGCAGGTATCATGATTGCAATCTGGGGTATCACATTCATGGTCGGTTCTGCTGAAGACATGCCGCCGGAAAAAATCGCACAGCGTAAACGCCAACTCATCTATATCCTCATCGGATTAATCATCGTGTTGCTCTCCACTGTACTCGTGGAAATCGCAAAATCACTCATTGTAACATGACGATGATTGGTTCATTTAGCTCTCCATCTTTTCTTTTTTTGGTGTTCTTCGTGATTGCATGTGCATCCCCAACTAGCGCTGAACATTCTATGACTGGCTCACAGCAAGTTACTATCACGCATTCTATCTCGCTTGATAATGGCACTTATCTCAATAACACGACACTCGCAGTGTTTGCGTTTCAACATGAGAATTACTCTGGTAATTGCTATTTCGCAGACCACATCACAATTGCAAATGGGACGATAAACGATACCTGGCACAATATCTACACCATCCCTGAGAATTTCTCGTTTGCACAACTACTACTCGTGCCTTACTGTAAAGTCAACAATACCACGCTCTCTACTACCCTGGATATACTTATCACTGGGAACACATCCTACTCGGTGAATATCACATTTCCTGTGTATGCGTATTCCAATCACTCTACTAACGCTTCCGCTAACTATTCGTATGAGTTCACAAATCTCATCAGTTACCTGACACAATTTGTTGGGATTGGTGTGTGTATCCTTGCAGTTCTGATGTTGTTCTGGGGTTTCAAACAGATACTCGCACCGCTACGGTAAGAGTTGGGTGCACATGCAGTGCCTTCATGGGTGCATGCCCCAGAGGTGAGAAAAAATGTATGACAGAATTGCAGAAGAACAGCGAAAATGGGTGTGGCAAATACGCCAACTTAGTCCGAGCCAGCCGTTCTTTATTGCGTATCTTACACACAATGGCATCTCAAACTGGGAGAAATTCGAGGATGCGATTTTTCCCATTGACCATCGTAATGTGGCGTACTTCGAGGTCGTATTTGATGTGGATGATGAGAACTGGGAATATGTGCGGAAAATTGCAACCAGGCTAATTGAGACGCTCGAAGCTCGTTGCTATCACTACTATCTGTTCACTACGGGCGGTAAAGGTGTGCATATCTCCGTGTTCCTCCGCTACCCGATTGGGTTTAATCCAGAACTGGACAAGGAAGTGGGCGAAGCAGAAGTGCTACCACAGGACCTGCGTATTGCGTTCTTCGATTACATCCTTTCCTGTGCGTTCTCGCCTGATACGCTGACGCAAGTGAAACAATCGAAAATAATTGATGAGGCGCTGGTGTGTTGGGATGACATGAAAAAAGGGCATTTCATTCGTGCAGAAGGCGGGAAACGCATCAAAGACGATTTGCTAACCTACAAGTCCATGCTCACGAAACTGCCAGCGTCTCGAGTTGCTATCACGAATCCTGCTGATGTGGTTATCCCTACGGAGCAAATTGTTACGAATGTCGTGCCAGATGTGGTGATTCGCAAGGCAATACAGATACGGAAAAAGAAGAACATGTATGAGCAGATGTATCGCACTGGTGACCAACTGGCAAAATTCGAGTTCAAGTGCAGTGCAGATGCCACGCCCGTGCTCGCTCCATGTATCCAGGCACTGCTCAATAACGGTGCGTCGAAAGGCAACCGAAATAACGGTGCACGCGTGCTCGCTATTGCGTTGAGGTATGCGAACATGCGGTATGAGGATGCACTGGAGTACTGCAAGGCGTATTACGAGAAATGCACACATGAGGACTTCAACTTCTATGAAGTCACTGCGTGGCTGGACTGGGCTTATCGCAAGGATGCTGTGTACTGGTCCTGCAAACTGCCGATTGCAATGGGGTTGTGTCCGAAAAGTGTAGTACCTAATATTTAGGGACTACGGTTTTATAACGCACTCAATTTGTACACCACCCCACCCCTCTTTTCGCATACTATTCTCAGCACCCTTTTCATCGTGGTTCAACTAAAGATCTGGGTCTGATTGCAATGCTTTCCGTGTCTAAATCCCCTTCTATGGGGGTTGACTTAGCACCAGTAGGTGAAAGACATGAGACATTGGTCCCAGTTCATCCCCTTCCATAGAGGTCAGACACGGATTCTCTTTGGATGTTCGAGGGTTTTGAACGCAAACCGCATCAACCACGAAGGACGCTCGGAGCACACTCTGGCCTTTTCGGGCGGACTTTTTGCCCTATATGAGACTGAAAGGGATAGGATGCGAGATATACCGTGAGACCTTCCGTTTCCCGAGACCAAGTGCGCTTCCTTTGATATCCATAAAATCATACCGTGCTATAAAGGTTTTTTCCGAAAACACCTTCTCTTCGTCTTCTTGACCGTTAGCCAGTCCTTGCACACCCGCAATCCCTTCCACAAGCCCTAAATACCACAATCATATGCCGTCGATTGGGGAAACGAAACCCCAGGGGTGTGTAGAATGGGCCCAAAGAAGAAACAGAAGAAAGAGGAAGAGCAGAAAACACAGCAGTAGACCCAGCAACAATAGTTGTGTGTACCTTTAACATTTTTCATTTCATTTTTATCACTTCATTTTTCTGGCTTGCCCGATAGGGGTCCCACGAGGTTATAGAATAATTCCTCCTCCCTAAAACCAGGTTTTATGAGCCAGAATTGGAATAACCTGGAAATACCCTAACGCTTGGCTGATGGGAAAGAGATTGAGGTATTCTATAACCCCAGTTTTCATGGGAACCTTTACTCTTTTCGCTGATGTTGTTCCTCTGTGCTCAAATGGGAAGATAATCACACTCAATATTTATTTTCTTTGCACATGTAATGTCAACCGACATCGGTAACATAGTAGCGTTGGACAGGAAAACTACCAGTTTCGTGTGCTAATAAAAACACGAAGCCAGAAGGTAGGCACTCCTTGTTTAATGTCCGTATCACACATTCAACCCGCCCTATACACCAGACAGTTTTTCTTGACACACCGAACATTTTGGCAACAGTGATATTGGATAGCCCCGTCTCACTCCATCTACAATTTTCTGAAGCCAGTAAGAGACAACTGAGTAAAAATGTTACCATCAAGTTGACTTTACAATCCACAACGACCCATTTGTTTGTTTTTAATGTTGAAATCCTGGTTGCAGGATTTAATCATCTCAGTGTTTTCTCTTTTCTCCTTGTGATGGTGCCACCAGTATTGGTGAAACTTGTTTTATAAATGCTCTCCCTAGTTGATTTTCTATAATCTTCACTGCACCAGTTCCTCCAAAAGTATGGGTCGTTGCATGAAATACAGATAGCACTAAGTCCTGAAATATATTATCTTCTTCCAGATTTTCTACCTTTAAACCGATTTCTTTAGCACGCTCTTTATCTATATGTCTTCCATGACTCTTAAATAAAGAGTGGTTTGCTAATGTATCTGCAACTTTTTTAGCCATATTTTCTCCGTTCTTGTCATTGGAGAACATATAGTTATTTAGCCACTCTAACACGAGTGACTTAGATAACTCTATTGCGTGTTCGCACTCTACTATGAGCGCTGGACCATATTGCTCAATAATAGGCAGCCAGACGCCTAAATTTTTAGGATTTTCGTTACATTCTTTTTTCGCTCTTTCAAATTGTTCAATTATCGCTTGAGCTGGTACTCCTCGAATACCTAACCGCGTGTAAACAATTACTTGAGGGTCTATTGGACCTATATACGAATGTTTACCCATTACAATAACATCTGCAGCACATGCAAGCATTGTAGCCGCAGACATCGCTCCATACGGAATTATCGCTCTAATATGATGAAATTTTGATCGTAAATACTTAACTATCGCTTCTGTAGCCTCAGCTGAGCCCCCTGGGCTGTGTATTATTAAATCTACGTTCGGTCCTGATAAGCCGGAAATTACCTCCATAAAACCTTGAATGTCTTCATCTGTGATACTTATCATTTCTGAGGGAATATTGGTAGGCTGAGTCCAATTCGTAGCATATAAGATTGTATCTCTTCCCGTATACTCTGAGAGTTTTTTTAAATATTTTCTTCTAACCATATCAAAAGGAGGTTTGTCCTCTTTCTCCATAACCCCTCTCAATTCCTGCAGAATCTCTCCCCAGGTTGGCATAAAAATGCCTCTCTTTAAGAGGTTCTATCAGTGGTCGAAAAAGTAAATTTCGGTGCGGCCTCCTTAAGGTATTGTGTTGCTATCTCCATTAAACTCTGATATTCTCCGTAAACAGCCATCAGATCCTCTATGCCAGCAACATCACCTAATTTTTTCATTTCTTCGATTTCTTTCTCTTTTTTCTTTATTTTATGATCATCCATTTCTTATCACCACCAGCATTTTAGAGTATAATATGCCACCCATGTGGAATGAGTTCACTTTATGTCTGCACTCTTTGGTAGAGACATCATTTGCTTGAGTAGGATTTTTCTCATTTTTATCCTACACTTCACTATACTATATGGCAACTTCATAATTAAATCTTTCGTTCTTGGTCTGTCAACATACAGATTATATTATGCAGATACAGTTGTCTCCCTCACCGCAACACATTCTCCACGAATTTCCGCTGGAGTTCTGGTGTTATCACGAGATAGGTTTCCATCGTGGTTTTGATGCTGGCGTGTCCGAGTCGTGCTGCAATCACGGGTATGGGCACGCCGTTCTGGAGTAGGTGTATCGCAAGGCCATGGCGGAACATATGTGGATGCAAACCGTCGATGCCAATCATCCTGCCGTAGTCCCGTATGCGATACCAGCCCTGAACCCGACTAAACGGGAACAACCTATCCTGGATATTATACTCCCGAATGTATGCAGCAATTTCGAGCATCGTATCTGCAGTCATTGGCAGTACCAGCGTCTTACGGGTTTTCTGGACACGCAAGTTGATTGCCTTGGCGTGTATATCGATATCACTTGTAGTGAGTTGACACACATCCGAGACCCTGCCACCGGTCTCCCAGAGCAGTCGCAGAAACAACTTATCTCGCTGTATCCAGTATTGTATCTTCCCGTATTTCCGCTTGCTGTATTTCGCTTCCACCGCCTCAAGCAACTGATTGAATTGCTGGTATGTGATGTGCGGTGGTAACTCATTCAGGTTCTTCAACACGATGTTCGCAGGCTCTATCCTCGCAAGCATATTAAAGATATAGACAAAATTATATATAACACTTTCTTCGATGTGTTATTAAAAATGCGAAAAAAGTGGTGTAAACGCAGGGAAAACGAGGTCCGAGAATTGATTTTTGTTAACAAAAGAGGGTATTTTGTTAAGGCGTTTTCATCCCTACCTACCCTGCGGTCCTCCGCTATGCCCGATATATTATTTCACCTTCTATTCCTGCGTGCATTTCACCGTGCATTCATCCGTAGTAATACGCATGAAAAAAGAGTGGGAAATGGGCGATATCAGCATCATCGGTGAGTTTGAGAATATACCCCTATTAATATGCCGAGAAAATGCATTGCGAAACCTATAGTCATTACACATAAAACGGTGTTTATACCTATAAAAAAGAGGCGTGTCCCTTCATGTGAAATCCCTAAGGTTCCTGGAGATATCAATAGGACTACAACGTCAAGGTATGCTAGAATAAATACTACAAAAAACATTAATGCTACTCTTTCTAATCGTGTAATATTCTCTTTTGTCATATTTAATATCAATATCTTACTAAAATTTGTTTGTTTCTTTAATAAATAGTATGCAGTAAAAAACAAAAAAACAAAAACACCTAAAACAAAAAAAAGAAGAAGTGAAAAAGCGATTGCAGAAACTTGAGACATCTTTTATCACCTCACGGATCAAAGTATACATGTACCAAAATCACTCCAATTATGAAGAAAACAATTAAACACCCTGTTGCAGCAACAACTATGACCCAACTTACTCCCTTGCTAATCGCACAAATTAGAGTCTTTATACAAAGAATCAGTATCGTACATAAAGCTGAGTCTATTATAAATTCGGCCGTCAATTCTCCAATGGTTTTTTGGAGATTTGGAAATTCTATTTCTGCTACTTCCTTGAACTTCTTGTGTGTGAGTGTAGTGAAATCATCTGGGAATAAGAGGAATGTAGTGATAAATGGCGAAAACAGCAGGACTATGCCAAGATACAAATCGTTATAGAACTTCGCTATCAGGAATAGGGCGAGATATTGCATCAGATTCTTAAGTATATTCGTAAGCATTTCTTTGTTCTCGATATTTAACTGCATATCCAGATATGGGCTTATATCTACCATAAACTGACCTAATGTCTTTATACTCCTTATCAGACCAGACGCCCACGGCCCTAAAAGTGCTTCTAGCTTCTCTAACAGCCACGCTCTGATTGTGTTATATGCACTTTGTACCGCCTCCCACACCTTCTGCAGTCCACCGAGAAGCATCGCACCTAGCGCCATGATTGCATCCACTACCATCGTCACAATGCCAGATATCTTCTGC
>Ga0078972_1011445_pt1 | contig 15905 bp, 14 predicted proteins | sample YelNatPaOPGAMG01_FD_67568 | JGI IMG/M metagenome (GOLD analysis project Ga0078972, IMG submission 67568) | Hot spring thermophilic microbial communities from Obsidian Pool, Yellowstone National Park, USA - OP-RAMG-01 (SPADES assembly) (version 2) | ecosystem: Environmental > Aquatic > Thermal...
CAAGGGGACACTCTATGGTCAGATGGCCTATGCCAGCGGCAGGTTTTCGGTCGATGGGGACGCACAAACCTCGACCTATGTCCTTCGGAATACGAGCATAAATGCCAGTCCAACCCCCTTGTATCTTGACGGTGGCAGCGAACGTCTCACCGTCGGCAACAATCGAACAATGACCTTCGACATCCTGGTGGTTGGGCGGAGCTCAGGAGGTGATTCTGCGGGATATCATGTTCGGGGCGTCATCGAGAACTCGGGCGGAACTACCTCGTTCGTCGACACCCCCACCGTAACGACCCTGGGCGAGGACAGCGTTTCTTGGAATGTTGCTGTTGAAGCTGACGACACCAACGATGCCCTCGTCATCAAAGTGACCGGTGAAGCCGGCAAGGCCATTCGCTGGGTCGCAACCGTTCGGACCGTGGAAGTCGAATATTAGGCTCCGATCAAGCCGGAGAGAAAGAGCGTCCTTCTTCCCGAACCCCTACGCTGACCAGAGTCTCTGAGTCAGCCCGGGGTTCGGGTGGAGGCCTCTTCACCGCTGGAGACCTCCGAGAAACTGGTCACGGCAAAGGTGACGTACTGGTATATGGATGGGGCGAGCGGAGCAAACCCCGTAGGGGCACGTTGCCACGTGCCCCTACCCTACCCCCCCAACTTGCTGGATCAATATCGGCAGAAGCGATCGGAGGTATAAGGACACACTGCTGCGACCATCGAGGTGTCCGGGAATTATAAGTTTTCGGGAAGACGGAATCGAAGTTCCTCCTGTTTTCCCTCCATCTCGCGGATGCTTGTGGCTCCGTAGGCTCGAAGACGTTCCAGAACCCTCTGGATGACGGTTTCAGGGGCTGAGGTGCCCGCCGTCACACCGACCCGTGAATGTTCGGAAAACCACGCGGGTTGGAGTTCCTCTTCGTCCTCGATCAGATAGGCACGCAATCCACTCTGCTCCCCCACCTCACGCAGCCGGTTCGAATTGGAGCTATTTCGGGCCCCGACCACGAGCAGGAGATCGACGATCCCGGCAAGATGTCTCACCGCATTTTGGCGACTCTGGGTGGCATAACAGATATCGCTTAGCCCCGGCCCTCGTACGGGAAAACGTCTCTTCAGGGCAGCGATCACGTTCTTCGTGTCATCGATGCTCAAGGTGGTTTGCGTGACGTAGGCAAGGCGATCAGGTCGCCTCACCCTCAGATCGTCTACCTCGGAGGCTGTAGAAACCACATGAACCGGCCCTTCGACCCACCCACGGGTACCCTCCACCTCCGAATGGCCCGGGTGGCCGATGATGATCACCTCAAACCCCTGGCGGCTGTATCGCTGAGCTTCGAGATGAACCTTCGTGACCAGGGGACAGGTCGCATCGATGATTCGAAGTCCTCTCTTTCGTGCCTCTTCGACCACAGCAGGAGAAACACCGTGGGCGCTGAAGATCGTTACTGCGCCCTGGGAAAGCCCCTCGAGGGCCTCCACAAAGACAGCGCCTTTTTCGATCAGTTCCTGAACGACGTGACGGTTGTGAACGATTTCATGAAGGACGAAAACAGGAGGACCATGGACCTTCAAGGCCCGCTCCACGATTTCAATCGCCCGAACGACCCCCGCGCAAAAACCACGCGGTTGGGCAAGAATCACCTCCATCGCTTCCACCTCTCTCGGAGCGCAAAAGCACCCTTCCCCTAAGCCCTGCTTAAGATCGTTTCTTCAGCCGGGCCACAAAGAAGCCGTCCATGCCTCGGCTTTCGGGAAACGTCTTGAGATAGTTCCCTGAGGATAGGTCTTTCAACCTTCCCTGAACGAGGGAAACAGGTTCCAACTGAAACTCCGGTTTCTGGCGAAGAAACGTTTCGACCACGTCTTCGTTTTCCTCGCGAAAGACCGTACAGGTGCTATAAACAAGAATCCCTTCTGCCTTCACATATCTCGAAATGTTTTGAAGGATGGAGAGCTGAAGCCTTGCGAGCCTCTCGATATCCTCCTTCTGCCTTCTCCACTTCAGATCGGGATTCTTCCGAAGGGTTCCATAGCCGGAACAGGGGACATCGGCTAATACCCGATCGAAGACCAGGTCTGCTTTTACGGGCAAGGGCTTCGCGGCATCACCCCAGAGGGTCTTAACGATTGTGATGCCGAGCCTCTCCGTGGCCTCGCGAACCCGCTTCAATTTCTCTTTCGTCACATCGAGGGCATAGATTCCGCCTTCGTTTCTCATGCGTTGGGCCATGTGGGTTGTCTTCCCGCCCGGGGCGGCACAAGCATCCAGTATGATCTCTCCGGGCTTCGGATCGAGAACCTGGCAGACCAACTGGGACGCCTCATCTTGAATGACATAGAGGCCTTCGCCCAGGAAGGGAAGCTCCGAGACAGGCGGAGCATCCTCCAAAAGAATACCCTCTTCTGAAAAAGTGGTGGCAACAGGGGAAAGCCCTTTTTCTCTCAACCTCTGGATCAGTGTGTCGCGGCTTATTCTCAGGGTGTTCGTTCGAAGGGTCAAGGAAGCAATCCGGTTCATCTCTCTGCAAAAAAGAAGAGTCTTTTCCACCCCCCATTGGGCAATCCACCGCCTTACGGCCCACTCGGGATAAGACTCCACGACAGCGCCATAAGCAGCAGGATCGGCCTCTATGGAAGGGTACGCTATGCTATCTTTCTCCCGAACCACCCTGCGAAGGATGGCGTTGACAAAGCTTGCGCCTCCCTTTCCACGGATTTTTTTGGCCAGCTCGACCGATTCATTGACGGCAGCCGAAACAGGGGTTCGTGTGAGAAAAAGGATTTGATAGAGACCAAGACGAAGGATATGGAGAACCCTTGGCTCTATTTTCTCGAAGGAAAGATCGGCGTAGCGGTGGATGACCCAGTCGAGCCTTCCTCTCCAGCGTAACACTCCGTAGGCGAGCTCTGTCAGGAAGGCTCGATCCCGTGGGGTGAGATGACGGTACCGTTTGAACGCTTCGCTGAGAAGAAGATCAAGATGACGGTCTGTCTTCTCGATCCGATCGAGGAGTTCCAAGGAGATAGCCCTGGGGGTTTTCCCTTTCAAAACCTTCCTGTCCTGGCCATCTCCTCAAGCCGCGCAATCCTCTCCTCGATAGGAGGATGGGTGCTGAAGAGGGAGAGTACTCCACCCCCTCTTAATGGATTGACGATGAACATATGGGCGGTCGAGGGGTTGGCCTCCATCGGAATACGCTGGGCAGCCATATCGAGCTTTCCAAGGGCCCGGGCCAGGGAGAGCGGATGACTGAGGTGAGCCCCTCCTTCATCGGCCAGATATTCCCTCGAACGAGAGATGGCGAGCTGGATGAGCATCGCTGCAATCGAAGCGAAGATCGAAACAACAAGGACCGCAAGGATGTTCCCTCCGCCGCCTCCTTCCTCGTCACTCGAACGATACCCCCCGAACATGGCGCCCCATCGGGCCATGTTGGCCAGCATACCAATTGCGCCCGCCAGGGTCGCGGCGATGGTGCTGATCAGGATATCCCTGTGTCGAATATGAGAAAGCTCGTGACCGATCACACCCATCAATTCGTCTCTTGAAAGAATGCGCATGATGCCCGTGGTCACGGCGACTGCAGCGTGATCGGGATTCCTTCCCGTCGCAAAGGCGTTTGGTGTATCGTTCTCCATGATGTAGATCTTCGGCATCGGAAGGCTGGCCTTGCTCGCGAGCTCCGCCACTATGCCATAGAGCTCGGGGGCTTCGTTTTCAGAGACCTCCCTCGCTCCATACATTCGAAGGACGATCTTGTCGCTGAACCAGTACGTCACGAAATTCATCAAGGCGGCGAAGACAAAGGCATAAACAGCTCCGGTCTTGCCGCCGATGGCGGTGCCAACCAAGATGAAAAGAACGGTCAGCACCAACATGAGGAAAAAGGTTTTGAAGCTATTCATTCCCATAGCATGAACCTCCTCAAATCGTGACTCCTCATAAATGATAGGGACAAAAGGCCGGTTTGTCAAGGTGTCGGAAAGGGGCGCAGATTTGTCTTAGGGTTTTCCGGGACTGGACGGAATCTCCCTATCTCCTTCTCCATCGATGAAATCGAGAATCGCCCTCTTGACCTTCTGAATATCCACCCTGGTATTGATACAGGGGCCGTTCGGTCGGTCGTTCAGGATCCCGATCACCGGGATAGGATAGGCATCCTGGATGCCCGTCGTCAGGTCATGCTCACAGGCCACCGCCACGATGCCTTCCGGCTTGTTCTCCACGATAATCCTCCGGGCAAGGGTCCCTCCCGTGGCGACGGACATCTTGACCTGGTAGCGGTCCGAAAGTTCGATCAACTCCTTGATCTCGCACTTGCCACAACCTTTGCAGTTCTTGATATTTCCGGTGATCTTGATCTGACAGTCGAAATCCTGGATGCAGTGGGGAAGAAGAACCATGAGGCGGCCCGGTCGTGTCCGATGGGAGTTATGAGACCGAACGAGATGGTTGTTGAGTTCGATGAAAGATTGCTGGACTTTCTCTTTCGAAACCCCGAAAAGGCGGCCCATGACGATCATGAGAGGAAACAAAACCTTCGCAACGACTCCCCTCAGCTTATAGGAAAAGAGAAGGTCCTTCCCCCGGACAACCGTGAAAACAAGGAGAAGCCCTCCAGCAGCCAGGATGAGAACGAGTCCTCCCAAAGCCAAAGTGAAGAGGGAGGGTAAGGCGGGGTGAATATTTCGCAACCCCACCATGGGAACATACCAGAGAAGAAAGATGAAAAAAAAGAGGATCAGGCATGTTACCACAAGAAGGCCAATAAAGATCCTCTTTTTGGGCCGAACCTCCAAACCGACCTCCTTCATCAAGGCGGGACGGCTCCCGCTCCGCAAACAGGGCTTCCTATGAGCCCAAAACCGTACCAACCGGGATAGGATGGCCGCAGAGAAACTCCCTGACGCTCATCCTCCGCTTTCCTTCCATCTGGACCTCTTCAATCCGGTAGGCGTCCTTCGACGTCGCCACCTCGATGAAGTCCGATCCCACCCAGACCACTGTTCCAGGCATCGCCTGCTGCGATCTTTTTCCTACGCTCCCTCGACACACCTTGATAAGCTGTCCCTTCCAACGGGTGAAGGCGCCGGGCCACGGAGAGAAGGCCCTCACCTTTCGATCGATCTCCCGAGCCTCCTTGGTCCAATCGATCTCGCCATCCTCTTTGGCGAGGGGAGGGGCGTAGGTTGCCTGACTCGTATCCTGAGCCAAAGGGGTAATCGCTCCCCTCTTCATTTTTTCAAGGGTTTCGATGAGGAGTTCCGCGCCCAGCGAGGCAAGTTTGTCGTGGAGCGTCTCGGCCGTTTCCCTCTCTTCGATAGGAATCTTTCTTTGAAGCAGGATAGGCCCTGTATCCATCCCCTCGTCCATGAGCATCGTGGTCACGCCCGTTTCTCTCTCACCCCGAAGGATAGCCCAGGCGATCGGGGAGGCCCCTCGATAGCGCGGAAGGAGGGAGGCGTGCACATTGACCGCTCCCCGGGCGGGGATGGCAAGGACCGATTTCGGAAGGATCCTCCCGAAGGCGACCACGACGAACAGATCCGGCTCGAGATTTCTCAGCGCGGCCTGGAAGGCGAAGTCCTTCATGGTTTCCGGTTGAAAGATCTCGATCCCGTGCCGCAAGGCGACCTCTTTCACAGGAGGAGGCAAAACCTTTCGCCCCCTTCCCCTTTCTCGATCCGGCTGTGTGACCACTGCCACAACTTCGTCTCCACTCCGAACCAATGCCTCCAGCGTCGGAAGAGAAAACGATGGCGTCCCGAAGAAGACAATCTTCCAGCTCCCCGCGTTCAAGGCTGCCCCTCTTTTCTCCTCTCCTTCTTCAGCCTCTTTTGGTAAAGCTCCCTTTTCAAACGACTGATCCGATCGAGAATCAAGATGCCGTTCAGATGATCGATCTCGTGTTGAAGCGCGATCGCCAAGATCCCGTCAGCCTCGATCTCCATCTCTTTCCCATCCGGTGAAAGCCCCTTGACCCGGACGCGCGCGCTACGCTTGACGTTCTCCGTGAACTCGGGCACGCTCAAGCATCCTTCTTCGTGGTCCACCTGGCCTTCTTCGGCAAGGATCTCAGGGTTAATCAGGGTGAAGAGGCTCTTCTGCGGGTCCATCGGGCTTACGTCCAGGACGATGACCCGTTGGGGAACACCGACCTGGCAGGCGGCCAATCCTATGCCCTTGGCGCTATACATCGTTTCAATCATGTCAGCGATGAGGCCCTTCAGCTTCTCATCGATCTCGCTCACCTCCCGGCAGCGCTTTTTCAAGATTGGATGAGGGTACTTCAAGATTTCCAAGACGGCCATGTTTCCTTCTCCACCTCGCCTTCTTCCTTTTTAGAAATAGAATCGGAATACGCCAAACGCAGGGAAAAAAGAGCGGCAAGGCCTCCGAGGCGTCCTCTCCGATGCTTCGTTATCCAGCGAACGGGTTTATCCACCTTTTTTTTGCCGATCCCAAATCAGGAGCTCCCAAGCCAGAAGCCCTATTCCGACACAGATGGCCGAATCCGCGATGTTGAAGGCAGGCCAATGAAATGAAGAGACGTAAAAATCCAAGAAATCGACGACCTCCCCATGCCGCAAGCGATCGATCAGATTTCCTATCGCACCGCTGAGGACAAAAGGAAGCGGCAGAGTGAACCTTCGGTTCCTCCCCTCCTCCTTGACATAAAAGTAGACGATGGCCCCGATAGCCACCACCGACAAGATCAGAAAGAAAGCAAAGCCGCCACGGCCTTGGCCCGCCAAAATTCCAAAGGCCCCGCCCGTGTTTCGCACGTGGGTCAGATTGAAGAATCCCGGGATGACGGCAACAGAATGATGAAGGGGAACTTTTTGCAAAATGAGATGCTTCGTCCACTGATCCAAAAGGAGCAGCCCCAGACAGATCAGGCCCGAAACCCCGTATGTTCGTATCGACATTCAAATCCCTCTTGACCCTCGAGCGGCTCGTCCCTGTTCCACAAGGACGAAGGAGATCCACTTCGAGCTCTATCCTTTGATCGCTTCAAAGCACCTGGGACAGATCGTGGGATGATCCTCAATTTGGCCCACCCCCAAATCGTAATTCCAGCACCGCTCGCATTTCTTCCCCTTCGCCCGAGACACGACGGCCCACAGGTCTTTTCGTCCCTGGGCTTCTGAAGGTTGCAGGCTCACCGAAGAGACGATGAAAATCGATTTGAGGTCCTCCTCATAGCGCCTCAAAAGAGGGAAAACCTTCTCGGGAGCATAAAGGTCCACATGGGCATCGAGGGAAAGGCCGATCCGTTTCTCTTGACGAGCCTCCTCCAGGGCTTTGGTGACGACCGCACGAACCTCCCAGATCTGCTCCCACTCATCGGCCAACTTCTCATCGAGAAACTCTCTTCGGACCTCCGGAAACAAGGCAAGGTGAACGCTTTCCGCCTGGTCACGCTTCCCGGGAAGGAATTTCCAAACTTCTTCGGCCGTGAACGTGAGAATCGGTGCCATCAGTCGGGCCAAGGCGCTAAGAATCTCGTAAAGGGCCGTCTGAGCCGACCTTCGACCCAAAGAACGGGCTGAAAAGGTGTAGAGGCGATCTTTCAGGATATCGAAATAGAGGGCGCTCATCTCTACAGCACAAAAGTTCTGAACGCTGTGGTAAACAATGTGAAACTCAAAGGATTCGTAAGCCTCCCGGACCCGTTCGATCAGCTTCTGAAGTCGATGAAGGGCCCACCGGTCAATGGGGTAGAGATCCGGATAGGGAACCGCATCGGTTTCGGGGTTGAAGTCGTAGAGGTTTCCCAAAAGAAACCGATAGGTGTTGCGGATTCGAAAATAGGCATCGGCCAAGCGTTTCAGGATCTCATCCGAGATCTTGATATCATCCCGATAATCCTCTGCGGCGACCCAAAGCCTCAGGACATCGGCTCCCAATCTGTTGATGACCTCCTCGGGGGCGATCACGTTCCCCGCGGATTTCGACATCTTCTTGCCTTCTCCGTCGACTACAAACCCATGGGTGAGAACCGAACGATAAGGAGCCTGTCCCCGCGTGCCCACAGAGGTCAGCAGGGAGCTGTGAAACCATCCTCGGTGTTGATCGCTTCCTTCGAGATAGAGGCTGGCCGGATACTCCAGATCGGAAGCCTTCTCAAGGACCGCGGCCCAAGAGACGCCTGAATCGAACCAGACATCGAGGATATCCGTCTCTTTGGTGAAGGTCGCTCCGCCGCACCGGCCGCACTGGATCCCCTTGGGCAAGAGGTGATCGGTTCCTTCCTGGAACCAGACATCGGCTCCCTCTTTTTCGAAGAGGCGGGCCACGTGTTCAATCGTTTCGGAGGTGGCCAGAACCTCTTTGCATGCAGCGCAGTAGAAGACGGGAATCGGAATCCCCCAGGCTCTCTGTCGCGACACACACCAGTCCGGACGGTTCTCGATCATTCCATAGATGCGATCCCGACCCCAGGGAGGGATCCACGTCACCTCGTTGATCGATCGAAGGGCCTTCTTTCTGAGCTCGTCCTTTTCCATGGAGATGAACCACTGCTCGGTTGCCCGAAAGATGATGGGATCGTTCGTCCGCCAGCAATGGGGATAGGAATGGATCATCTCCTCTTCCTTCAAAAGGGCACCCACTTCAGCGAGCTTTCGGTTCACGGCCTGATTGGCATCAAAAACAAACTGCCCTGCAAAGAAAGGAACGTCCTCGGTGAAGCGGCCCTCGTCATCCACCGGGCTGTAAATCTCGAGGCCGTACTGAACCCCGCTCTCGTAGTCCTCCTGTCCATGGCCGGGAGCCGTGTGAACACAGCCAGTTCCCGCATCAAGGGTCACGTAAGGGGCCACAATGATGACCGAATCCCGCTCGAGGAAGGGATGTCGGCATTTGAGCCCTTCCAGGACCCGTCCCTGAAACTTCTCAAGGATCTTGTATTCTCGGATGCCGAACTTTCTCATCACCTCGGAGAGAAGCTCCTCGGCAAGGATGTAGACCTCCTTCCCCACATCGACGGCCACGTAGTTAAAATCGGGATGAAGGGCGATCGCCAAATTGGCAGGAATGGTCCAAGGCGTCGTGGTCCAGATGAGCACATAAACAGGCTTTCCAGTAAGTTTCGGAAAAAGGGCCCCTACATCCGAGATCATTTTGAACTTCACATAGATCGAGGGTGATCGGTGATCCTCGTACTTGACCTCCGCCTCTGCCAGGGCCGTCTTACAGGTGGGGCACCAGTGAACGGGTTTTTTGCCCTTGTATACCGACCCCTTGAGGATGAACTTCCCGAACTCCCGGATGATCGTGGCCTGATAGTCGTAGCGCATCGTCAAGTAGGGGTCTTCCCAGTCACCGAAAACACCCAAACGCTTGAACTGGTCCCGCTGAATGGCCACATACTTCGACGCATAGGCCCGGCACGCTCTTCGAATCTCGACAAGGGAGAGCTCCCTCTTTTTCTGCCCCAGGCTTTTTTCCACCTCATGCTCTACGGGCAACCCATGACAATCCCAGCCGGGCACGTATTGGCTGTAGAATCCGGCCATGGACTTCGACTTGACGACGAAGTCCTTGAGAATCTTGTTGAGAGCCGTTCCAATATGGATGTTGCCATTTGCATAGGGCGGTCCGTCATGGAGGATGTACTTCTTTCTTCCCTTGGTACGTTCAAGGAGTTTTCGATAAACCCCCTGACTCTCCCAACCTTGAAGGATATCCGGTTCCCGCTTGGAAAGGTTGGCCTTCATAGGGAAATCCGTTTTCGGCAGGTTTAAGGTTGTACGGTAATCCATCTTGATCGGTCCTTTCTTCCTCGCCAAAAGACAGGCTCTTAAAGATTTGAAAACTCGCCGACTTAGAAAATGTATATTAACATAAGACCGTAGCTTCATCAAACCCGATTCCCTTGCAGGAGGTTCGAATCCAACATGGCCGAAGCACCGCAGAACAAATCCAGACCCCGCACATCGTCTCCTCTCCGGGAGGCTTACGAACTCACCCAAAAGGTTTCCGCGCTCGGCTTCGATTGGCCTCATCTTGAAGGCGTGCTGACGAAACTGGAAGAAGAGATCGAAGAATTGAAAGAGGCCCTCTTGCTGGGAGAGAAAGAAAAGGCGAAGGACGAGCTTGGAGATATCCTCTTCGTCCTTGTAAACCTCTCCAGATTCCTAAAGGTCCATCCCGAAAAGGCCCTCTCGAGGACGATCAGGAAGTTTAAGACCAGGTTTCGCTACGTGGAAAAGCGGCTTCAAAGCATGGGGAAATCCTTTGAACAATCGAACCTTGCCGAAATGGACGGCCTCTGGGAAGAAGCAAAGGCCCGATCGAAGAGAAAGGCGCGGGGAGCCAAGGCGTCTTGATCACGAAGGCCCCCTGCCCTTTGCCAATCGGGATCGATTTATTTGTCCGTGCACCCCGAGGGGACCTTGTCCGGAGTGACGCTCGAACCGCTCAGCTTGCAGGAACCGATAATGATCCCATCCTCCATCTCTCCCCAGATGGCACAGGTAATCGTCTTGAGCGTCGCCTTTTTCAAAGAAGCACCATCGGTTGTCACCTTCAGGAAAAGGGTCGGATAGACCCACCAGCTATTGTAACCGTCGTAAATGGGTATGGGAGTTCCCTGGAAATCCCAGATCTCAAGATTGGCACCGTAAATCTGTTCCATGGGGATGGGATCGCTCGCCACCGGATGCCACAGACTTGGATTTTCGTCATCCTGAGAACAGGTGGTCACCGTGAAAAAGCCTCCATCGCCTCCGCTGTAAGTCGTCTTCATGTAAAAGGTGGCCGCTCCTGAAACAGTGCCTGCAACGACATTGTGCTCCATGTCGATGGCGTAACCCTTCATGCTCCCCTTTGCCTTGAACCACTGGCCATTGAGGAGGCTGGGATCTATCCCCAAGGCGGAACTCAACGGAAAGCACACCCATACAGCAAGACCGACCAACCCGAGCCAAGCGACTTTTTTCATCTCCCTCATCGACTGCTCCTTTCGACCTCCATTTCTCTCCCAGCCAAAGGCTTAACCTGCCTCAGCCGGAGAGGATACAATACTTATACAATGCCCGGCATAGGATGTCCAGGTGAAAAACCAAGCCAAAAGAACAGGGTTGGTCTCTTACTCCAGGTTTGCGTCGGGGAGCGTCCAGCTTCTCGTGACCGCGGGGATTCGCGAGGAGGGGTTAAATTTGGCGAGTTTGGCCTCTCAAATTCGGATTTAGAAATAGTCATTGCGAGGGAACCGAAGCAATCTCGCTTTTTACAGCGAGATTCCTACGCACCTTGCAGGTGCCCGCAACGACCCGATGGGAAAAGACTTTCAGTTCATAAACCGGAATTGGAGTTCCTTCTCCCCTCTTGATTTCGGAGGGGCTGGGGTTATATGATATCTTTGTTTCGGTTTTTCATCTCCTGATGATGGGGGCCCCATGAACACGAACACAAAAGAGTTGATCGATTTCAGAAGCGACACCGTAACCAAACCCACGCCCGCCATGAGAAAGGCCATGTTCGAAGCCGAGGTCGGTGACGATGTCTTTGGAGAAGATCCCACCGTAAACGCTTTGCAGGAGAAGGTAGCACAGATTTTAGGGAAGGAGGCTGCCCTCTTCGTGCCCACAGGGACCATGGCGAACCAGGTCTCAATCCGATCCCATACCCAGGCGGGCGACGAGGTCGTGATCGAAGCGAGCGGCCACGCCTTTAACAGCGAAAGCGCTGCAGGAGCCGCCTTGGCCGGTGTTTCGTTCTATCTGCTGAAGGGGGTTCGGGGAGTGATCGAGGCCTCTCAGATCGAGGAGGTCATCCGTGGAACGGATCACCATCAGCCCGTCACGCGACTCGTCTGCCTGGAAAACACCCACAACTTCGGAGGAGGAACGGTCTTTCCGCTTGACAAGATGCGCGAAATCTATCACCTGGCCAAATCTCGAGGCCTCGCTGTCCATCTCGATGGTGCGAGGCTTTGGAATGCTTCGGTGGCTTCGGGTGTCGCTCCCCGGGAATACGCCCAATATGCGGACTCGGTCTCTGTCTGCCTCTCAAAAGGCCTCGGGGCTCCCATCGGTTCTCTCATTGCGGGATCGAAGACCTTCATCGATCGGGCTCACCGATTTCGAAAGATGTACGGAGGAGGCATGCGACAGGTCGGCATCGTCGCTGCCGCAGGCCTCTACGCCCTCGATCACCATATCGACCGTCTGAAAGAGGATCATGAAAATGCAAAGCGCCTCGCCGTAGGCCTTCACGAGATCAAGGGAATCGAGATCGAACCGAAATACGTGGAAACAAACATCGTCATCTTTGATGTGAGCGGAACGGGGATGACGGCTCCTCAGATCGCGGAGGCGATGAAAAAGGAAGGTGTCCTGATCTACGCATTTCGAAAGGACAAAATCCGGATGGTCACGCACCTCGATGTCAACCGAGATGACGTCGAGACGGCTCTCAAGGCCTTCGAGAAAGTTCTCGGCGCAAAATCGTCCTCCAGACAACGTTTGTCAGGAAAACCCTGAGTCGCTTGTTGGAACCGGATCGGGAGAAGCTATGTCTCCGTTCATCGTTGTTCTTGTGTCCTGTGGTTCCGAAGAAGAGGCTCAAAAAATCGGCCGGGCCCTCGTGGAAGAGAGGTTGGCGGCCTGCGTCAACATCCTTTCGCCCGTTCGATCGATCTATCGGTGGGAAGGAAAAATCTTCGACGAGGGGGAATGGCTTCTCATCATCAAGACTCAGGCCGAACGGTTTCGCGAACTTGAACCGAGGATCCGATCCCTTCATTCGTACTCCGTCCCCGAGATCATCAGCCTTCCCATCCTCGAAGGATCATCGCCCTATCTCGCCTGGCTCAAGGAAATGACCGGAAACCCTGAGGTTGCAATGAATCCAACTCAAGAGCCCCGGTGAGGGCGCCAGAGAGGGCTTGGAACGGCACCTTAAGGGGGGCTTCTTCTCCCCTTAGGCAAGACCTTTCGGTTTCTGGAGGTGGAAGTCGGTCTCTTGCTCGAATGTGTAAGCGACCCGCAGAAGGGTCTCCTCATCGAAATGTTTCCCCATGATCTGAAGGCCGATAGGAAGCCCTTCAGCACTGAAGCCACAGGGAATCGAGACAGCGGGAAGGCCCGCCAGGTTGGCAGGAATCGTGAAAATATCCGAAAGGTACATCTGTAAGGGGTCCATCACCTTTTCCCCGATCCGGAAAGCAGGGGTGGGAGCGGTGGGGGTAACGACCACATCGACCTCGCCAAAGGCCTTGGCGAAATCGTTCCGCATCAACGTCCTGACCTGTGAAGCCTTTCGATAATAGGCCTCATAATAGCCCGCCGAAAGCACATAGGTCCCGAGAATGATCCGGCGCTTCACCTCCTGACCAAACCCTTTCGAGCGGGTCTGGGTGTACATCTCCATCAGGTCTCGGCCTTCCCTTGAACGAAACCCGTACTTCACCCCGTCGTAACGGGCAAGATTGGAACTGGCCTCTGCGGTGCAGATGATATAGTAGACCGCGACCGCATAAGGTGTATGCGGAAGAGAAACCTTCTTGACCTTCGCTCCCTCTCTCTCGAAGACGGCGAGGGCTTCTTGAACGGCTTTCTCAACGTGAGGATCCATGCCCGAGATGAAGTATTCTTCCGGAATGCCGATTCGCATTCCATGCACATCCTTGACGAGGGACTTTTTGTAATCCGGAACGGGCACGTTAACGGACGTGGAGTCGTGAGGGTCGTAGCCGCTGATTGCCTCCAAGAGGATGGCGCAATCCTCCACGTCCTTCGTGATCGGACCAATCTGATCGAGCGAGGAGGCAAAGGCAACGAGGCCGTAACGCGAAACCCTTCCATAGGTGGGTTTCAAACCCACCACGCCGCAGCACGAAGCCGGCTGCCGAATCGAGCCTCCCGTATCCGTGCCCAGGGCGCCGGCACATTCGTCGGCTGAAACGGCGGCCGCGGAGCCTCCACTTGAGCCGCCCGGTATCCGCTCCAGATCCCATGGATTACGGGTAATCTGGAAACCCGAGTTTTCCGTTGAAGAGCCCATGGCGAATTCGTCCATGTTGAGCTTTCCCAGAAAAACCGCATCCCGGGCCTTCAATTTCTTCACAGCGGTTGCGTCGTAAAAAGGAACATAGTTCCCAAGGATCCTCGAGCCGCAGGTCGTCCGTAATCCTTTCGTGCAAAGGATATCTTTGATCCCAATCGGAATGCCTGAGAGGTCTCCCATCGGTTCTCCTTTCGCGATCTTTCGATCGACCTCCTCGGCTTTGCGGAAGGCCTCTTCCTCGGTCAAGAGAAGGTAGGCCTGGATTCGATCGTCCAGACAGCGAATCCGATCGTAAAAGGCCTCGGTCACTTCCCGCGACGTGACCTCTTTTCGGACCAGAAGATCATGAAGCTCGTGAATGGTCAATCGGCATAGGTCCATATACGTTTCGCCTTCCTTGCCCTGTGATTCCCGATGGCTCTCCCTCTGCAGCGTTTCGGCTTACTCAATGATCCTGGGAACCCTGAAATATCCTTCCTCTTCCTCGGGAGCCACGCTCAATACTTCCTCCCGAGGAAAGGAATCCGTCTGCTCATCCTCCCGAAAGACATTCGAAAGAGGGATGGCGTGGGAGGTCGGTTCCACCCCCTCCGTGTCAACACCCTCGAGCTGCTCCATATACTCCAGCACCTGATCCAACTGTTTTCCAAAGATCGACTTCTCTTCCTCGGAGAGCTCAAGGCGGGCAAGCCTCGCCACCTTCTCAATATCCATCTTCATAGGCCTCTCCATGGCACGACGTGAAACATCACGCCCAATTCTCTTCTTCCAAGAAAACTCCACCCCGAGCCGTCGCCCCAGAACGATGGGAGCAATCCGTCCGCTACCCCAATACCTCGCGGATCTTTCTGGAACTTTCCTCCAACTTCGCCCGGATCGCCTCGTATTGGGCAGCCTTCTCTCGCTCCTCCTCTACGACGTGGGCCGGGGCTTTGGCGATAAACTGCTCATTCGAAAGCTTTCGGCTGACAAAAGCCATCTCCTTCTCGATCTTGACGATCTCTTTTTGGAGCCTCTTGAGCTCTTCTTCCATTCGAGGTCGATCCATGGGAACAAAAAGCTCCACCCCTCTCACCACGGCGAAGGCTGAAAGAGGAGGTTTTTCCGTATCCTTTCCGATCTCCACCCGATCGGCCTTCACCATCCGTTCGATAAAAAGCCGGTTTCTTTCGAGCCGCTCGAGAGGCTCGTCGTCTTGGGCCCGTATGCTTATGGCGAGGGATTGCGAAGGGGGAACGTTCATCTCGCTTCGGATGGTTCGAAGGGCGACGATGGTCTCGATGAGAAGGCCCATCTCCTCCTCGGCTTGGGGATCTTCGAGGGCTTCGTAAGCCTGCGGGAAAGACGACACCATGATCGAACTTCCCTTTCCCTTCAAGGGCAACTGTTGCCAAATCTCTTCAGTGATGAAGGGCATGAAGGGATGAAGGAGCCGCAAGGTTTGGTCCAGAACCCTGGCAAGCATCTTTTGGGCGATTCGCTTCCGCAGCGGATCCTCGTCCTGATAGAGATAGGGCTTGATGAGCTCGAGATACCAGTCGCAGAATTCGTGCCAGATAAACTGGTAGAGGCTATGGCAGGCTTCGTCGAACCGATAGACCTCGAGGGCCTGTCGAACCTCGAGAATGGTTCGATTGAGCCTTCCCCGAATCCATCGGTCGGGTAGACTGAGCGTTCCCGGATCGATCGTCTCCTCAACGTCCACCGCTTCGTCAAGGTTCATGAGGGCGAAGCGCGAAGCGTTCCAAATCTTGTTCGCGAAGTGGCGGTAACCTTCTGTTCGAGCCTCCGAAAGCTTGAGATCGCTTCCAGGCATGGTGAGAGCAGCCAAGGTGAACCGAAGGGCGTCGGCACCGTAGCGTTCGATCAAATCGAGGGGATCGACGACGTT
>Ga0078972_1011446_pt1 | contig 15905 bp, 16 predicted proteins | sample YelNatPaOPGAMG01_FD_67568 | JGI IMG/M metagenome (GOLD analysis project Ga0078972, IMG submission 67568) | Hot spring thermophilic microbial communities from Obsidian Pool, Yellowstone National Park, USA - OP-RAMG-01 (SPADES assembly) (version 2) | ecosystem: Environmental > Aquatic > Thermal...
TGTGACTTAAATAGTAGCTGAGCATCCGTTGATGATGCGGAATAAATGAGTCCACGCGAGCTGCGCCTGAGAGTAGTTGAGGCCCGCCAAAGAGATGTAGGATATGGGATAGCGAGAATTGACCGGGAAGTCGGGGCCTCGGCGGGGTTCCAGACAGGGGATGTCGTGGAGATTATTGGGAGGAAGGTTACCGCGGCGACCCTCTGGCTCGGCTACATGGAGGATGAGAAGGACGCGATCAGGATTGATGGCTATATCAGGAATAATGCCGGGGTATCCTTGAATGAGTGGGTCACGATCCGCGAGGCCAAGGTTAGTGAGGCCCAGCTCGTTGTCCTCGCCCCGGTGAACTCCTCGATAAAGCCTGATGAGAACTTCACGAGGCTTGTTAAGAGCAGGCTGATCGAGTACCCAATAGTGCAGAAGAACGTGATCCCTGTAATGTTCTTCGGAAATCTTTTCACGTTCGCGGTCTTGCAGACCAAGCCTCAGGGCGTCGTCAAGATAACCCCGAGAACAAGGCTCATAATACACTCGAGAGCGATGCAGGAGAAGGTCCTGAAGACCACCGTCACCTATGAGGACATAGGAGGATTGCATGAGCAGATACAGAGGATAAGGGAGATGATAGAGCTGCCGCTCCGCTATCCAGAGTTATTCCAGAAGCTGGGGATAGAACCGCCGAAAGGGGTTCTCCTTTATGGCCCGCCCGGATGTGGTAAGACGCTCCTAGCTAAGGCTGTGGCCACGGAGGCCGAGGCTAACTTCATACTCGTGAATGGCCCGGAGATAATGAACAAGTATTATGGCGAGAGTGAGGCGAGGCTTAGGGAGATATTTAGAAAGGCCGAGGAGAATGCTCCATCAATAATATTCATCGATGAAATTGACGCCATTGCTCCAAAGAGGAGTGAAGTTACCGGTGAGGTTGAGAAAAGGGTTGTAGCCCAGCTTCTAGCCCTGATGGACGGCCTCGAGAGCAGGGGCCAAGTAATAGTCATAGGGGCGACGAATAGACCTAACGCCCTTGACCCGGCCCTCAGGAGACCTGGGAGATTCGACCGTGAGATCGAGATAGGGATTCCGGATAGGAATGCTAGGAGGGAGATACTCCAGATACATACTCGGGGCATGCCGCTGGCAGAGGATGTTGATCTCGATAGGCTCGCTGAGATCACCAAGGGTTATACAGGCGCTGATCTAGCTGCCCTCTGCAGAGAGGCAGCTATGAAGGCCATCAGGAGGATTCTACCGAGCATAGATTTCTCGGAGGAGAGGATACCGCCAGAGATACTGGACAAGCTCGTGGTTACCATGAAGGACTTCCTAGACGCTTTCAAGGAGATAACGCCGACGGCACTCAGGGAGATAGAGATCGAGATACCGAATGTCCGCTGGGAGGATATCGGCGGGCTAGAGGATGTAAAGCGCCAGCTTGTGGAGTCGATAGAGTGGCCGCTGAAGTATCCGGAGAAGTTCGAGAGAATGGGGATAAAGCCGCCAAAGGGGATCCTGTTATATGGGCCGCCTGGATGCGGTAAGACGATGCTCGCGAAGGCTGTCGCTACGGAAGCCGAGGCCAACTTCATCTCGGTTAAGGGGCCCGAGATCTTTAACAAGTGGGTTGGGGAGTCGGAGAAGGCCGTTAGGGAGATATTTAGGAAGGCTAGGCAGGCGGCGCCATGCATAATTTTCTTCGACGAGATAGAATCCGTCGTAACGAGGAAGGATCTTGTGGAGGATTCATCCGGCGTCTCCAGCAGGGTGACAAGCCAGATCCTTGCGGAGATGGATGGTATCGAGGAGCTGACTGATGTAATAGTCATAGGAGCGACGAATAGGCCTGACCTGCTCGACCCTGCAATACTAAGACCCGGGAGATTTGATAAGCTAATCTATGTGCCTCCACCGGATGAGAAGTCGAGATATCAGATCTTGAAAATATACACGAGGAAAATGCCGCTCGCCCCGGATGTCTCGCTCAAGGAGCTGGCCATGAGGACTGAGATGTATAGTGGGGCTGATTTGGCGGCCCTATGCAGGGAGGCGGCGATGAACGCGCTTAGGAGAAATCTAGACGCCGAGTATGTGACGAGACAGGACTTTGAGCAGGCCCTAGAGATAGTTAAGCCCAGCATAACGCCGCAGCTCCTGAAGGAGTATGAGCGGATGAGCGAGGTGATTAGATACAGGAAAGAGCAGCTGACGATGATAGGATGAGGAGGGGGAGGAGAACATGTCCGGAAGGGATTCTGACCTCCTCCCCATTTGGTGTGGGGAGGTTTGGGCTACATCCCTCCTTCTGGAGGTTTAGCCCTTGGCCGGGTCTCCGGCCATTACCCCCTCCCCTTTTCGGGGCTCGGGGGTTACTGGCATTATTAAATGTTATTCGGCATTATTTAAACGATGTGCTACGGTGAGATCGGCGTGGATGCCTTGTTCAGCCACATGCATTTGAATAGCCTCTCTTCCTTGTTTATTTCTCATTTTTCAGGTTTCAGGATAGAGCCCAAGAAATAAAAGCAAGTTCCTTATTCTTAGACCTATAGGGGGTCATGATGAGGTATAGGGTCTTCCGGGGCGATTATTATGAGAGGATCGAAGGATACTGCCTCACGGACGAATAGGAAACTAGTTAGGCCTGGGAGCGAGATCTACTCGAGGATAATAGAGGTTTTGGAGAAGCTTGGCGGGAAGGTGATGGAGTCGAACCTCCTAGAGGAGCTTAGGAAGAGGGGCTTTGATGTCAGCCTACCCGAGCTGAGGAATATGCTGATGAAGCTCGAGATAAGAGATAAAGTTAGGGTTCTCAGCCTCGATGAGGAGAGGAGGGTTGTCGAGCTACTAGTGAGGCTTAGAGGCCCGGAGAAAGCCTAAAACCATTGATCAAGGCTCGTGACACCCTTAGTCTTCTTGAGAGCTTCCTCAAGCTCCTTCAAGGCTTTTTCAACTCTTTCCTCAGAGAAATCGTGCTCGTCACAGAGCATTTTCTTAACGCCCTCGTAATCGATTTCCCTCCATTCGACCCTGTAATCTCCTGTGACATCCGGGTTTAGGAATATGCGCCTAATCTCCTCGGGATCCACCTCAAGGGTTTTCCCGATGGCCTTTAAAGCCTTCTCAGCCGATCCATAGGTCTTTATTAGCTTCAGCGCGGTCTTTGGTCCAACACCCTTAACCCCCTCACAGTAATCGGTTCCAACGAGTATCGCAATATCTATCAGCTGCTCCCTAGTTATTCCAAGTCCCTGAAGCAGCTTATCGAGATATATTAGCTCAGGCTCAACCTCCACATACTCCTTTCTCCCGGGAAGCTTTCTTCTCCCCACGATTGATAGGTTCCTCACGAGCCTCGGCGACCCGAAAAGGAGTGAGTCGAAATCCTGTGAGCCGGATGCATAAGCATCTCCCCTCATCGCTATATATGCTGCTTGGGCCTCCCCCTCGCTCGGGGCCTGCACTACGGGGATCCCCATAAGGTTCAGGAGCTTTTTCGAACTCTCGACTATGAACTCGTTGAGGGTCGCGGCCTGCTTAGCGTATTTCTGGGCCTCTTCGAGCCTGCCCTCAGCGAGAGCCTGCTCATAGAGCTTCTGCGCCTCCAGCCTCCTCTCACTTCTCTCCTCGACAGTCGCCCTTTTCAGCTCTGGAGGCCTTCCATCGTAGACGAAGATCGGCTTTATCCCGATCTTGAGGAGGTTTATCGTCCTGAAGAACAATCCACTTAGATGGCTCGTGATCCTCCCATGCCTATCCATGAGAGGTCTCCCGTCCTGGCCGCGGATAATTGTGATGAACTGGTAGAGCGCATTATACGCGTCGAGAGCTATTGCCTTGCCGCCAAGAGACTCTAAGGTAACAGTCTCAACCGCGGCCTCCGGGATTATCTCCCTGATTTTAACCCCCATCCCAGCTACCTCAAGTTATATACCGTTTAAGCTTCCTGATAACTTCTTTCATCAACAATTTTAACAATTATTTTTCCGGGTGAATAATACTCGCAAGGCCGTAGAAAGACTTCCCAGAGCAATTTCCTTCTCCCTTTTCTTAGACCTCTTTTACTCTACTTTTCTCAGATCTAAGGCGAAGATGCTCCTCCTCGGGGCAACTTCCATGACCTTTCTGCTAAACTCTATTTCCACTACATGTTTCAGCTCCGCCACCCTATCCACCATGGCACGAGATGCTTCCTCGAGAGACCGGGAGACCGTATAGAGGTGTACGATTCCGCGGTTCTTGCAGACTCTAAGCCCCACATCGAGAAACTCTAGGGAACGATATGGCAAGTCCATTATTACGCGATCATACTCTTCGCGAGAATTCTCGAGCACCTTCCGGGCATCGCCGAGAATGGGCTTCACTCGATCCTCAACTCTATTCAGCCTCAGGTTCTCGAGGAGATACTTGTATGCATCAGGGTTGATCTCCACAGCGACGATCCTCGCGGATGGCTGGAGTTTTGCTATGAGTATCGAAAATGGGCCTACGCCCGCGAACATATCTAGTACCCTCTCACCGGCCGCGACCTGCCTAGCGACACGAAGTCTCTCCCCAGAGAGTCTAGGGTTAAAGAAGACCTTCCTTAAGTCGAGCTTATAGACACATCCATGCTCCCTGTAAATCGTCTCTGTGCTGCCCGAGCCCGCGATAACCTCAATATTCCTTATCCTATAATCGCCGATAGTCTCGCCTTTTGTCAAGACCATCCTAGCCCTAGGATGTAGGCGTAGTAGCGCCTCACCTATTTCACGAGCATAATTCCTTAAGTCCTCATCCAGATCAACGAGTATCAGGTCTCCTACGATGTCATAGGATGATGGAAGCTTGTCGAGGATGCTGTTTGGAAGCTTTCCGGCGAGATGCTCTTTAAGGGATCTTGGCTTTCTCGCCCTCATCTCAAATAATGCTTGAGTAAGCTCACCGCCAAGCTCTTCCAAAAGCCTGCGCGCTCCTTCAGCCTTCTTCAAGGGAAAGAAGACAAATCCATTTTCCTCGAAGGGCTTTAGAGCCCTATCCAGAGCCCCCATTACGATAAGTTTTCTCCTGAGCTCCTCAGCCTTGCATCTAGGCACTTTGACAGCCTCTCGGAGAATCTTCCCGTGCTCATTCAAGGCTTATTCTTCTCCTTCCTCAAGAACCACCCTCAGCAGCTTTTCAGCCTTCTCCACGACCTCGAAAGCATCTCTCCCAAAGATTATTATCATGGGCTCCTTGCCCCAGTCGCCCTCATGATAAACGATATCCGGGACCTTTCCCCCAGCATTCTTAATTGCTTCCCCGACGCCCCATGGTATCGTGCCGCCCTCAATCCTCTTAACATCCTCCGGCTCCAGCCTCCTATCATAGTAGCTGACTATCCAGCCGAGCCTCCTTGCTGCATCTATAAACTTCGGATTATATCTCATATTCATCGCCGCCCTCATTTCTGGATCATATTCAAGCGCCTTTAACAAGGCTCTCGCAACATGCCGCGAGGCTGAGAACCATGGGTGGTCAGAGGCCCTCGGTCCATCCGGGTGCCTCACGATCCTTCCAGGGACTCCAGCCACATCCTCGAGATCCCTCGCGCCCGGGATAGCCATGCAGAGATTCATCTGACATTCCGGTATAGCCTCCATGAAGATCCTATTCTTCTCAATTCTCCTAACAGCCTCTCTCATAACCTCTAAGACCCTAAATCTCTCAGCATCCCTCAGAAGCTTCCCAACAGGGTTTACGGGGCCGCTCCCAGCACCAACCTGAAAGCCATACTTGATGGCATCCGTTACAAACCTCTTCGCGTTCTCCACTGCCTCGAATATGCTCCTCCTCTTGGCGAGCTCGGCGGCTATGGCGGAGGCAAACGTGCACCCAGTTCCATGCGTCGTCCTCGCCTCGATCCTCTCAGCCTCATAGATCCTGAACTCGCCCTCGAAGTAGAGGACGTCGGCGGCCCTCTCCCCCTCGATATGCCCTCCCTTGACAACCACGCCCCTCGCCCCGAGCTCCGAGATGATCTTCGCCGCCTTCTTCTGAGACTCTAGATCCCTGATCCTGATCCCGGATAATGCTTCAGCTTCGAGCGCATTAGGCGTGATGACGTATGCGAGTGGTATGAGCTCCTCGACCAGCGTCTTGACGGCATCCTCTCTCAGGAGACGCGCACCGCTCTTCGCGATCATCACGGGATCAACGACGATTGGCGTGCTGATGCCCCTTAGCTCAGACGCGACAGCGCCTATGATCTCGGGCGTGTGAAGCATCCCCGTCTTGACTGCGTCAACGCCGATATCCCTGACCACGACCCTTATCTGTTCCCTTATCAGCTCCACGGGCAAGTCATAGACCATTGTTACTTCAACCGTGTTCTGTGCTGTTATCGAGGTTATCGCGCTCATCCCATGGACTCCGAGTGCTGCGAAGGTCTTAAGATCAGCTTGTATACCAGCGCCACCACCTGAGTCGGAACCAGCGATAGTCAAGGCTCTCGGTATCATCAAGGATAAGTCCAACGATCCAAGGCTTTAAGCTTTAGAGATTAATGATGAAGTCCATGTACTCTTTGATTCTCAAAAGCCCATGCCTTTCCCGTATTGTCACCCCGGAGCCCTTATCATCCTCGAGTGACGCGCCTTCATAGGCAGTCGCTGCAAACGTCTCGCATAGATCGAAGAGATGCAATATATCATCTGGGTCGCCCACATGAAGATAGATTGTCAGGTCGTTGATCAGGAGTATTCTTGTGAATCTTCGAGCATAATCTTCGAGGAGCCTTCTCGCCTCTATTAGATTCATCTCTGCGTAATGAAGGACCTCGTGCGCATCTCTGCCGAGAAGCCTCGGTGGATAAACCCTGCTGGGCCTCAGGTATCTTAGCTCCCGAACCATGGGATAGTATGATTCCATGGATCTCCCGACACCACCATACTCTGGCGCTAGATCTATCACTGTTACCTCGTCCTTTAACCCTCTCTCAACAAGAAAACTGAGAAAGCTTGTCAATAGCCTTGTCTTGCCGACGCCCACCTCGCCGCATATGAGAACCCTTCTACCAAGGAGCTTGTCAAAGTTCATGCTTTCCCCCATCTCGAGAGCCTGGGACCAAATAATGGTTAAAATAATGGTTATAACAATGTTTTCGCGAGGGAGCGGTCTTGAGCGTCTCGGCAACGAAGAGGATCTCGCTCTTCATCGTGATCGTGTCTCTCGGCATCATCATAGCACCCTTGCTCTGGTTCCCGTTCTTCACTACGAAGGCTTATCCCGGCCAGCACCTGATAAATGCTCTCGCCGGGGTGATGCTTGGGCCATGGTGGGCGGCGGCCGCCGCCATCCTGATAGGCATCGTAAGAAATATCCTCGGAATCGGGACCATTTACGCCTTCCCGGGAGGAATCCCGGGAGGGGTCGTGGTCGGCCTCGTCTACCTCGTGACCCGCAGATCCAAGAGGCCGGCGATAAGGTATCTCGCAGCCCTCGCAGAGCCCATAGGAACGGTGCTGATAGGCGGGACACTATCGCTCGCCGTGATAGCCCCGATCATCGGGGATCCGCGGCTCCTCGGCGCAGTGGAGCAGTACGGGCTCTGGCGCTTCCTCCCAGTCTTCTGGTCAGGCTGGGCGTTAAGCTCGATCCCAGGCTCTGTCGCGGGCTACCTAGTATTGCTGGCCTTGGATAGGATTGGCGTCATGAGTCGGATACTCGGGCTTCAAGCGGCAATTCAGGCCAAACAAAAAGATCACTTGTAAAGAAGTTCGTCAGCGTTCCAACACCTATTGCGAGTATGTATGATATTGCGATCGGTATGCCGAGGATGTATGCGAAGAGGTAGTGGGAAGCCATGGTTGCGAGGAAGCCCAACAACCTCGATACATGGAAGTATAGTATTCTTAGGTGGAGCTTCAGTGTTCTCCTGTTCCTGAATGTCCAGAGATCGTTCCAGATGAAGTTGCTAATTATTGCTGTCTCCACCCCTATGGCAAGCGAAATTATATCGCTCAGCCCGGCGATATAGCATGCATATGAAACACCATAATTAACGACCACGCCGCTGGCGCCCACTACGCCGAACTTGAGGAATGTTATCGAGAATATCTTCCTTCTAACCCATTCCAAGATCCTCCTGATCGCGCTCATCTTACTAGAGCCTCTCCTTCAGGTATAGCTCCTTTAGCTTGGCCATGTTTGTCGCGAAGTTCCCGCGAGAATCGACGGGGGTTTCGAGTATCAGCGGGAGGGGCCTGATTACTGGGTGGTGAAAGAGCTCGAAGAACCCCCTCTCGCCTATCTTCCCCATGCCGATATGTTCATGCCGATCTATCCCACTCCCCAAATCTCCTTTAGAATCATTTACATGAATTACCTTGAGCTTATCGAGGCCTATTATCTCGTCAAACCTCTTCAGCGTCTCATCTATCGCCTCCCTAGCCCTGAGATCGTATCCGGCTGCGAATGCATGGCACGTATCAAGGCATACCCCAACCCTATCACCGTCCTTGACCAAGTCAAGTATGCTTCTAATGTTCTCAAATGTTGAGCCTACGCTATTCCTCTGGCCGGCCATGTTCTCGAGGAGGACCATGACATCGTTCTCGACCTGTGAGAGGGCCGTGTTCACGGCCTCCGCGGCCTGCCTTATTCCAACTTCAACCCCTTTACCCATATGACTTCCAACATGGACGACGAGATACTGGAGACCAAGCTCGCCAGATCTCCTGAGCTCCTGGATGAGGGATTTCGTTGATCTCTTATGAGCCGTCTTATCTGGGGATGAGATATTTGGCAAGTATGGCATATGCGCTACCGCGACCTTAAACCCCCTCTCCTCAAACTTCCTCCTAAACTCCTCAACCTCTTTCTTCGTTAAGGGCTTGGCCTCCCAGCCTCTCGGGTTCCTCGTGAAGATCTGAAAAGTCGTACACCCGAGTTCGACAGCCCTATCAACAGCCTTATCAATCGAGCCCGAGATCGAGACATGCGCTCCCAGAAGCATTCATTAAAACACTTCCAATCCAGCCTTAAATCTTTATGACCACATCATCAATCGGCCTCTGAGGCCTTCCTGAACCCGATACTCTCACCACGCTTTAATCTCAGGAGAAAGTTTCTCGCCACCTCCAAATCCTTGCTCGAGAAGAGTATCGAGTCAGGCTCGAGGGACCACGAGAGCCCACAGCCAAAGCATCTAACAGACCTCGACGCAGTGGTCAGTTGTAAGAAGCCGCACCTAGGGCATCTAACAACCTTATAAACCCTCAACCCGACATGTGATTATGAAAGCCGGATATATCAACCATCACACAAACAATATCAAAAACCCAAATTATGTTTAAAACAAACCTTGATGCATATAAATACCTAGAAGAAGCCCACCGGCATCACCCCACACTTTATCGTTTGCACTTCACTTCGCTAAGAATAGTTCAAACAAGGATAAATTAAAAAGAGATGGTAGCCCGGCTGGGATTCGAACCCAGGTCGCCGGGTCTCCTCCTCATGGCCTGCTGTCTAGCGGCCACAGGTCCAAAGCCCGGCATCCTTGGCCCCTCACGGTCTGACCCAGCTGGATTGGCCGCTAGACGACCGGGCTCCAAAAAAGCTTTTTTCATAACTCTACTTTAAAAATTTTAAGCGTGAGGCGATATATAGGAGCCCAAGATTTTCCCAAACAAGCTTAAATCTAGGGTAAAATGGGGTGGGGCTGGCCGACGGGCTATCGTAGCTGGCCGGCGGGGAGGGCTTTTCTAACCACCGTGGATCCATAAATTATGGATCCACAGCGGGCCGGTCGTCTCACCACCGGCTTCCAGCTTTTACTGCCCGCCGGCCAGCATACGTTGCTGTTGCCATGCCCTCTTCAATATCCTTAGAATCATTAGCTGTAGTGTATGGAGGGTCTTGCTTTGTGGTGTGCGGTTTATGCCCTCAAAGAGCTTCGCACCAGTTCCATAGAGTTTATTATTGATGTAGATTGTTGTTGCAAGCTTTGAGAGATGTTCGCGCAATCTATGATTGTAGTTTTTGTTCTTATGTGGTGTAAGCCCTAGTAGACCTTTAAGTCTTCTAAGCTTCCAGTTTAGCGGCAGCCTCGCAACGAGTATCGCGACCTCAACACTATCCCTAACACCAAGCCCCTTACACGCCATCCTGTATATCGCTGCATGATTCTCATCTTTTGTAATCTCCTCGATTATCCTGCGGCCATACTCGTTTCGTATAGAATGAAGCTCTCTAACATATTTCTTGAGAGGGGTCTGGGGATAAGCTGCTGCCCATTGCTGGATAATCTTCTTCCACTCAGCATACCTCTCATACATGTTGATGAGTTGTAGCAGCCTCAACCCCTCAAGCGTCAGCTGCCTGAAATGGTTCCTCGGGATAGCGCTTAAAAGCCTTGCATCAGCTTCATCGGACTTCTCAACACCATTCTCCTCCCTGAGCTTCTTAATCATCCTAGTATTCCTCAATAGGAATACCCTGACACCTCCCTCGATCAGCTTCATCAACTCCTCATAGATCTGCGGGAATATTGTATCAATGTACACCTCGCCGGCATCCTTGAGCTCGGTCAGCCTCCTAACCCTGAAAACCCTGTTTCCATCAAATACCGCATGCGCCTTATCCCTCCTTCTCCTTTTCCTATCGGCGGGGATCGCCGCATCAACGAAATATATTCTGTCAGCCATCAAGATCACCTACCACGGCTCTCACCTCCCAAATCCCGGGAGGCGGGCCTCGGGCCCTAGCACCAGGAGGCCTCTAGCCCAGCTACAAGCCCACAGGCCGCACCGCCCAACAGAGACGATAATGGGCGGATCTAGGCACCATGGGCATTCACCGGACATGGGCCTCCGGGCTGGAGCCCTTCATGGGCCCGCCGGTGGGCCGGGCTAGAAGCCCCCGGGCCTGGCCCCCCATAATTGTCGGGGCCGGAGGATGCTTTCCCCCACGAGAGACCCGAAACCCGTCTCCCGGGACTTTTGGGAGGCTTGTCAGCGCGCTCCTCGCAATCTTTCACATCCGTGAACCCTGCGCCCTCAATACCATCAGCAACATCATTGGACTCGCTGTCACAGCGGGCATAGGCTCCTGACGCGGACGCGCGAGCAGGAGCCCATGGGGCGCTCGAGGCGGACGCGAACGCGCGAACCACCAGGAGGCGCCCAACCCTCGCCCGCCCAGGACTCATGGCCGGGCTCCTCCAGACGCGAAACGCGCGAGCTGGAGGATGGGTGGATGGCACGAACGCGCGCACACCCACCCCGGAGGCTCGCCACGGCCCGGGGCGAGTCGGAGATCGCTGAAGCTCATTGCCCGGCCAGCCCCACCCCCTCCCCCCAGAAGAGGGCTTATCTTCTGGGGTGTGCCTCCGGCAGTCGGGATTGTTGGGCCGGAGGACCCCAGGCCCAAGTCCCTCCAGTCTTGGAGGGAGGGCTGGGGCTTGTTATGGGCTGTTTCCTCCATCACCTGCGACCATTGTTTTGAGGGCCCCTGGGTCGCAGGCTCATCAAGCAATCAGGGGCCCCTCCCTGTAGAAGATCTTCTCAAGGGGGTTATATAAGGGATCTGGGGGTTGGTGAAAGTGGAGAGGGGATGACTTATATGTGGAAAAATCTAGGACTCCTTACCTCGAAACTATAGGAGAACGTGTAAATAAGATCTTAAGGGAAATTAAGGAAGAAAGAATTAAGATCGAAGAGGCGTATCAGAAGCTTTGTCAAATGATAAGGGAGGTAAATGAAATTCAACAGAGAAGAAAGGAACTTACAGATAGAGAGCTAGCCATAATTTTACCTCTTGAGAAAACTATTGGTAAATCTCCGCAGCTAGTTGACTCGGTAAAGAATCTAGTAAAAGAGCTTGAAATGGAAGGGAGATTCTTTCAAGGATGGAATCAAAAGACAGAGGCAATTAAGGTAGTTGGAAGAAAAATCAGATCTTTCCTCAGAAAATACATACATTCGGTTGAAGAATTAGATAGTCTTTATGATGAAATAATGAGAAACCTGACTCAAGTAGGGTGATGAACGTGGAGATTAAGTACAAAATAGAACATAGAAATGTCAGGTATCCAAGGCTTGAGTTCAAGGGGTTACAGCTGCTTGTAATATTACCGTTAGAAATGAGAGATCCATATGAAGTGATTGAGAAAAGGAAGAAATGGATCCAGAAAAAATGGAACATCATACAAGAAGCAATTAAGAAAGTTAGCATATTAAAAGACTTCATGATATTTGGCGAAACTTATATGATTGAAAGAAATAGAGCAGAAACACCAATGATAGATCATACTAGTAAGAAAATACTACTAGATCCTGAAAATCCCAAACACCGGAAAATAATTCTGAAAAATCTAAAAAATCTTCTAAGGATGAAAATCAAGCCAATAATTGAGGAATATATTAAAAGGTATAGCATTCACCCGAACAAGATAATGATAAGAAGACAACAAACCAAATGGGGAAGCTGTTCTAATAGGAAGAACATTTCTCTAAACTTAAAGCTGGTATGTCTTCCGGAGGAAGTAATAAAATACGTAATATTTCATGAGATGATGCATTTAAAGTATAGACGGCATAACCAAATATTTTGGCAAATGATAAGTCAAGAATTCCCAAATTACGAAGAACAAGAGCAAAGACTTCTCGAATATTGGTTCGCTACTGAAATGTTCTTCAAAAATTTAGAAAAATTAGATAAATAAATGGAAAGTAATTCTCGTAAAGAAGATAGGAGGCAGGAAAGTGGACTGGGAAAACGTAATCCTTACAATCCTTGGCGGTTTCCTTGCAGGCTTTTCAGGAATACTTATTGAGCAGTGGAGGGAGGGCAGAAGATTGAGGAAAAGACATTTTAAGGACATTAAGGATAAATGTCTTAAGCCTGTTCTTGAAGAACTCTATCATTTAAAGACCAACTTCGAGTTCGGAGAAGGAAGATGTGGATGGGCGAGATCGCAAAAGATAGAGGATTATCTTAAATCCGGTATTCATTGGTGGGAGATTTTCTCTTTCAAGAACGGATCTAAGGTTCATCCGCTCTTATACGAGGATCTAAAAAATCATTATCCAGACCTATACCAAGATCTGCAAGACATTGAAACATGGATTAGGAGTAATTATGCAGAATATTTACAGGCAATCTTCAAATTGCTCAGAGCCATTGAGGAAGATCAAGAATTCAAAGCATTTGAAAAAGAATCTGAGAAAGCATATCTGAATGTGACCAGTTCTTATCTATTAGAGGCTATTTTTCTTCTAGCATTGGGTGTTGATAAATCCAATTGGCCGAACATATATGAATACATTAGGCCTAAGCTTGATAAGATTAAAAATCTACAAAATAAATTTTACAATAGCGTTGAAGCCCAGAAAGTGAGAGATATAATACAGAATGTTACAACCATGATTGATAGAGGTATCAATAGAATAGAAAGGACGATTTTGAAAACAAAATTAAAAGGGAAATGTGATTATCTAAAGTGATTATCCAAAACCTTATACTCTTTTCAACTATGAGTATATACTATAAATTCTTTCAAATAAAAGCTCATTACTGATCTTTAAGCAAGGTTCCTGAATAAGAGGATAAGATATAAGATAATAGATTGCCGAGAGTACTAGGTGATATCCAAAGATTGCTTCATGCTCTGAGATTTCAACCTCATGACCTTTACAGGCATACCAATCTATTTTCCTAATAAGTTCCCGCGCGCTCACTCTTCACAAATTTGGAGAGAAAATCTTTGCTATCAATCCCAATCCTAGCCGCTATAAGCTTGAAAAGATCTTCTAACGCCTTTCTCGCATTCCAGAGGCTCTTTGCAAATTCCCCCTTAATGTAGAGCTCTTCAGCCAAATTAAGGCCTTCCTGTACTTCATGTAACCCTAATTGTTCTAAAAGAGTTTTAACCTCTTCTTTAGTCTCCTCCATCCTTTCAGGTGAGAAGCTTGGTTCAACCTCCTATCTAACCCCTCCCCCTGTTTCAATTTCCTTTACATTATAGCCATACATTTTCAACGCTCTTACAAAAGACTCCTTCATCTCATCTACTTCAGGAGTATAGTAAAGAGCCTCCTTGTTTAATACATGAGTAGCTAGCTTGTGAAAATCTTCATCACTAACCTCATAAGCAAATTTCTCACTTCTTTCTCTTACACTTAATTTTCTATCATTCAATTTCTTATAAGGCTCTAAAAGAAATGTTAAAGCTAAGCAGTCAAGATCCGCATGTAAGGTAAAAAGTCTTTGAATAAGTATTGCAAGATAGGCTCTAAGCAACTCCGGCACTTTCGCATTTCATCCTCCTTAATATTAGAATTAAACCCTTTTAGATAAAAACCTTAAATTCTATAATCCCACTAACCCCCACTACTCGATAACTATAATCGTTCATTTCATAATAGCTCAAATGAATCTTAGTCTCCGAATATCAGATAAAATGAACTCTCGCGTTCCAAAGCCTTAATGGTAGCATAGAAGAAAAAGTTAACAGTTATATGAGCTGCGTATAATTTCCAGCTTTGTTTAATTCTACAAATACAGGAGCTTTGAATGGAACTCACTTAATTGGGATCTATTCATGTAGGGGGAGGGAGATGAAATTCCAATACCTGCCTGCATTATTTTTCTTAAACTTTTTATCGCTCTTTTCAGGCTTGTTATTGAAAGATGTGGCCCTTTCGTCGGTAGGTTTCTTGAGTTCTGGACAATAATTTTGAATGGATTTAATTGGGTTTATAACATTATAGTAATCATGCTGACTCTAATAGGATGGTTTAGATATGCCCGTAGAACTGTGGCAACAATCTTTGTTCCACGCATAGTATCCTATAAACCCCCGAGAAAAACAGATCTTATTGTATTCTTAGCTTTAGCGATCAGCCCCACAATTTTCCTCACTATAATGATTCTATCCATTATCTATACGTTCTATCCAATTGTACTTTCTCAAGACCATTTTCTGGTCTGCTTTATTCTCGCGCTTCTCTCAACTTATGCATTAATGTTTTCTCTCTCAATGACGGAAAACTTCCTACTTCTCTTTATAGGACTTAAGAGAAAACGTGAAGGGATCTCACGACATGGAAAAGTATTTAGCTATTGGAAGAAATGTCCAAAATGTAAGAAAGAATATGAGGTATCTGATCTCCATAAAACACTCATGATTGAAAAGGAAAGAATCATAGGATTTAGGTGTCCATTCTGCGGAAAGGAGGTATATGTATGTTAATTGTTATGTTGTGAATTATTCGGATTTGCCACATCAAACAACTTAAAGATTCGACAAAAAGGAAGTCATTAAGTGGATAATTAGGAGACTTGGCCAATGCAAGGACGCATCACTCCCACCCAGCAACGACCCCACACATAAAGGAAGGATCATAATATCGTGCTACCGGGGCCTTTTGCAATCCTTTTCCAAGTGTCGGGTTTAACGCCGTTGCTGGGTTTATGATGCATTATCTCTTCTATTCATAATGGTTCGCCTCATATACTGTGAGATATGAAGCCCGAGTATTGAGGCAATGCTATCCACCGCTCTTTCTATCAGGTTCTTGACGAGCCTGATCCTCTTGCTGTCATTACATGATTTCGGCGGCTCGTTAATATCATAGCCTATGTCCTTAAGCGCTGTATTAAGCTTCTATGGACTAGGCTTCTTGATAAAAATTCCTCTTTACGTTTTGGAGCCTTTTAGAGAAGATTTAAGAACCCCAACTTCCTTTAACTAGATTGCTTAATTTCTTCGATACCTTTATTTCGGAGGAGATTCAAGGCTGGATGATTGGTTAGCATGCGTGTCGAGGATGAGATTAAACGCTTGATAGAGATTGGTGATGATTTAAGCAGGCTGAAGCTTGACATCATAAGGGTTCTCGCAATCTTTAATGGGGTCTCATGGATGAGTGAGATAATCCCGGACT
>Ga0078972_1011447_pt1 | contig 15904 bp, 11 predicted proteins | sample YelNatPaOPGAMG01_FD_67568 | JGI IMG/M metagenome (GOLD analysis project Ga0078972, IMG submission 67568) | Hot spring thermophilic microbial communities from Obsidian Pool, Yellowstone National Park, USA - OP-RAMG-01 (SPADES assembly) (version 2) | ecosystem: Environmental > Aquatic > Thermal...
TAACTGAACCAATGTATCGTGCCCCCGGTGCTACAGAATGGAAAAAAATCAGCTGGGAAGAAGCATTAAACAGAATTGCAAAACTTGTTAAGAAAACAAGGGATAAGTACTTTATCACAAAAAATTCAAAAGGACAGGTTGTAAACAGAGTTGATGCAATAGGACACATTGGTTCTGCTGCTCTTGATAATGAGGAGTGTTATTTAATTCAGAAATTGATGCGCTCCTGGGGACTTGTTTACATTGAGCATCAGGCGAGAATATGTCATTCATCCACTGTTCCAGCTTTGGCAGAATCCTTTGGTAGAGGAGCAATGACAAATCACTGGATTGATTTTAGAAACTCAGATGTAATCCTTAATATGGGTGGAAACACTGCTGAAAACCATCCTATGTCAATGAAGTGGATAATGAAAGCAAAGGAGCAGAGAGGTGCAAAACTTATCGTTGTTGACCCAAGATTTACAAGAACAGCATCAAAAGCAGACCTTTATGTTCCAATAAGAATCGGTACAGACATCGCCTTCCTCGGTGGATTAATTAAATATATAATTGACAACAATCTTTACTTCAAAGACTATGTAGTAAACTACACAGATGCAACATTTCTTGTTGACCCGAACTTTAAAACAGCAGAAGACCTTGATGGAGTATTTTCAGGCTATGATGAGAAAAAGAGAGCCTATGATAAATCAACATGGAAATATCAGGTTGATGAGAATGGCATTCCAAAGAAAGACCCAACACTTCAGGACCCTAACTGTGTATTTCAATTACTGAAGAAGCAATACCAGAGATATACAATTGATAAGGTATCAGAAATTACTGGTGCACCAAAGGATAAACTTGAAGAAGCCTACAAACTTCTTGCTTCCTGTGGGAAACCAGACAAGGTCTGCACTGTCTCCTATGCAATGGGATGGACACAGCATACTGTTGGTGTTCAGAATATAAGAGCTTTTGCTATAGTTCAATTACTCCTTGGTAACATTGGAATGGCTGGTGGAGGAATTAATGCTCAAAGAGGTGAAGGAAATGTTCAGTGTTCAACTGACCATGGACTTTTATTCCATATTCTCACAGGATACAATCCAACACCTGTAGCAAGTGATGTGGATTTGAAGACTTATATTGAAAAATACACACCAAAGACAAAAGAACCAAAGAGTGTAAACTGGTGGTCAAACAGACCAAAATACATTATCAGCTATCTTAAAGAGCTTTATGCAGATAAAGCAACAAAGGAGAATGATTTCTGTTATAGTTATCTGCCAAAGAGAGATGATACACAGAATTGTTCATGGCTTGTTCTTTTTGATGAGATGTATAAAGGCAACATTAAGGGCTTCTTTGCCTGGGGACAGAATCCAGCCTGTTCAGGCTCCAATGCAGGAAAAGTAAGAAAAGCACTTGCAAAACTTGACTGGCTTGTATGTGTGAATCTTTGGGATACAGAGACTTCTTCATTCTGGAAAGGTCCTGGCATGGATCCAAAGAAGATAAAAACAGAAGTTTTCATGTTGCCTTGTGCCTCTTTTGTTGAAAAAGAAGGAAGCATAACAAACTCCGGAAGATGGGCACAGTGGAGATACAAGGCAGTAAATCCACCTGGTAAATGCTTGCCAGATGCAGAGATAATGAATGAGCTTTACTGGAGAGTAAAGAAGCTTTATGAAAAGGAAAAAGGAGCATTCCCTGAGCCAATAATTCATCTTACATGGGATTATGGAGAAAAAGACAAAAACGGCAAGGTAAAACACATTGATATTCATAAAGTTGCAAAGGCAATAAACGGATACTTTACAGAAGATGTACCAGAGCATCCAATAGACAAGAAATCTTACAAGAAAGGTCAGCAAGTTCCGTCCTTTGTATTTCTGCTTAATGATGGAAGAACAGCCTGTGGTAACTGGCTATACTGTGGAAGTTATACAGATGCAGGAAACATGATGGCAAGAAGAGGAAAAGAAGACCCAACAGGACTTGGACTTTATCCAAACTGGGCATGGTGCTGGCCTGTAAATAGAAGAATACTTTACAACCGTGCAAGCTGTGATCCACAGGGTAATCCATGGGATCCAAAGAGAGCAGTTATAAAGTGGGATGCAGCAAATAAGAAATGGGTAGGAGATGTACCTGATGGACCTGCACCACCACTTGCAATGGAAGGTGGAAAACTTCCGTTCATTATGAAGCCGTCAGGAGTTGGAACAATCTTTGGTAATGGATTAGCAGATGGACCATTTCCAACTCATTATGAACCGCTTGAGTGTCCATTCCAGGAAAATCCACTTTATAAGAAAACAAGAATTAATCCGATAGTTAAAATATTCGGAACTGAGGCTGATACATTTGTTTACTGCGATACAAGATATCCTTATGTAGGTACAACATACAGAGTAACAGAGCATTGGCAGACTGGTGCAATGACAAGACATCAAGACTGGTTAATGGAACTTGAACCACAGATTTTTGCAGAAATAGACCCGGTACTTGCAAAGGAAAAAGGAATAAAGAGCGGAGACAAGGTAATAGTTTCATCAGCAAGAGGGAAAGTATGGGCAATAGCTATTGTTACAGAAAGACTGCAACCATTTAAAGTAATGGGTCAGACTATTCATATTGTTGGAATTCCATGGCACTATGGATGGAAATTCCCGAAAGATGGTTCTGGTGGAGATAGTGCAAATCTTTTAACCCCAACAATTGGTGATGCAAACACCATGATACCTGAGTCAAAGGCATTCATGGTAAACATAGAGAAGGCATAGGAGGTGAAAAATGGCACGTAAGGGATTATTAATAACACCAGATATATGCATAGGTTGCAGAGCCTGTCAGATAGCCTGCAAGGAATGGAATCAGCTTCCTGCTACCAAAACAAAAAATAATGGAACACATGAAAATCCACCTGACCTTGATGGCAATACATACAACAGAATCAGATTTATAGAGACAAAAGATTCAAAAGGATTTAAGTGGTTATTTGTAAGTCAAAGATGCATGCACTGTGGAGAACCTGCCTGTGTTCAGATATGTCCTGTTGGAGCATTGATGAAGGATAAGGAAACAGGCATTGTTTACTATGACAAGAACAAATGCATAGGATGCCAGGCTTGTAAATCTGCATGTCCTTTTGGAATTCCGAGATATGATGCAAAGGGAAAAATTAGTAAGTGTCACATGTGCATTGATAGAGTTAAGGCAGGACTTACACCAGCCTGTGCAAAGACTTGTCCAACTGGTGCAATTAAATTTGGTGACAGAGATGCTTTGATAAAAGAAGCAAAAGCAAAGGGATACAAGCTATATGGAGAGACAGATCTTGGTGGATTGGGAGTAGTATTTGCTCTTAAGGATTCACCAAAGGTTTACCAGCTTACAGAGAATCCGAGAATATCAGAGTCTGTTGCATTCTGGGGTTCTGTATTAAGAACACTTGTAGGCAGAAGTGACTCAACAACAACTTCTTTTATCAAATATCTCGCTCAAAAATCCACTGAAGAAGTAAAGAAATAAGAAAAAATTTAGTTTATTAAAGGGGGGCATTGAAGCCCCCCTTTTTTATTATGTATTTTTTGTTATAATTATTTTAAGATAAGATTAAAAGAAAGGGAGGAAGATGAAAAATCCTAGGTCAGTATTATTAATTTTGTTTATTTTAATTATTTCTGCTGCTTCTTCTTTTGCTGGTGAGCAGAGATATAACCTGCCTGTTGAAAACTCACCTTTTATTGGCAACGCAAATGCTCCTGTTACAATTATTGAATTTATTGATTATCAATGACCCCATTGTGTAGAGGTCGGTCCGACCATTGATGGATTGGCAAAAGAATTAGAGGGTAAGGTTAAGCTTGTTATTAAGTTTTATCCCTATCGTTACAGAGATTATGCAAGAATAGCAGCTGAAGCAGCAGTGGAGGCATGGAAGCAGGGTAAGTTTGCTGAGATGCATGAGTTATTAATAAAAAAGTCACCGAGGCTTGATAGAGAATCTTTAATAAGTTATGCAAAAGAGCTAAATCTTGATGTGGAAAAATTCACAAAGGCATTAGACAATCAAGAGGGTGCTTCAATAATTGAAAGAGACCTTAAACTTGCAAAAGAACTTGATCTTTATATAACTCCTGCTTTTTATATCAATGGAGTAAAAGTTCTTGGAGTAAGAGATTCTGATTATTTTAAAGAAATAATTTTAAAGGAGCTTCAAAATGTTAAGAAAAAATAGCATAATTTTCATTATAAGTGCTTTTTTAATCATTTTAATTCTTTTAAATATTGAAGGCTTTGCATCTGATAAAAAGAAAAAACAGCTTGAACCTCTGCCTTCTCCGCCTGTGCCAAAGAACAATCCAATGACACCAGAAAAAGTTGAACTTGGTAAAAAACTTTTCTTTGACAGGAGGCTTTCAGGTGATGGAACAACAAGCTGTGCAAACTGCCATGACCCAGAAAAAGCTTTTACAGATGCATCTGAAATATCTTTAAGTTATCCAACAACAAGAAATTTCAGGAATGCTCCTACTTTAATAAATACTGCATATGCAAGCTCTCTTTTTTGGGATGGAAGAGCTAAAACTCTTGAAGAACAGGCAGAGTTTCCGATTATGTCACCCTTTGAGATGAATCAGAATCTTGAATTCTTAGAAGAAGAAATTAGAATTGTACCTGAATATAGAGAAGCATTTAAAAAAATTTTTGGTCAGGAGGTAAATATTAAATTAATAGCAAAGGCAATCGCTGCCTTTGAAAGAACTCTTGTTTCTAAGAACGCACCAATTGATAGATACTTAAAGGGAGATAAAAATGCATTAAGTGATGAGGCTAAAAGAGGAATGGAAATTTTTACAGGAAAAGGGAAATGTATAGAATGTCACTATGGTGCTTATATGAGTGACCAGGGATTCCATGCTTTGATGGTTCCAGAGAATCCAAAATATGTGAATGAGCCTAAATTTATAACTACAAGGCGTTATGTAGCTAAAATTAATAAATATCCTGATTACATGAATGTAAAGGAAGACCTTGGCAGATATTTTAAAACAAAGAAAAAGCAAGATTATAAAGCCTTTAAAACACCAACTTTAAGAGAAGTTGCAAAAACTGCTCCATATATGCATAATGGTATATTAAAAAGCCTTGATGAAGTAATTGATTTCTTTAACAAGGGAGGAGGAGAAGGTAATAAAGTATTGAAACCTCTTAATTTAACTGAAGATGAGAAGAAAGCACTGAAAACCTTTCTCATAGAGGCTCTTTCTGGTGAAGATTTAAAAATTAAACCACCAGAAATTCCATAAAATTTAAATGGAGGATTTATGAAAATTGCAGAAATAATAAAAGAAAAGCCCCATTTGCAAAGCCCCCTTGAGCTATATGAAAAAATTAAAAATTTAACTGAGCAATGCAAAGAGGAAAAAGAAAGAGTAAAGCTTGATAGTGATACTGAATTGATTGATATTGTTCTTAGAAATTTTTCCTCTGTGTTTCAAATTCACTATGAATCAATTTCATTTTTAAAAGATGAAATACTAAAAAGTGGTAAAAATCCAATTAAAGAGCCTTCCTCACTCTGGTCACTTCAAATTCAAAGTGAAGAGCTTTCAAAGGAAGAAATTGACAGAATGCTATTTATACTAAGTAAACCTTTTTTTGTTTTTTTGAGAAAAGAGGGTGAGAAGGCATCATTTATGGATACGGGTAAATGCCCGATATGTGGGACTGACTCTTGTCTTTCAATGATTACTGAAAACAATGAAAGAATAATGATTTGTCCTCTCTGTGAGCATGGTGGAAGCTTTTTTAGAATAGCCTGTCCATACTGTTTTAATAAAAATTCAACAAAAATTGAAATACTTCTTGACGATGAGGAAATAAGAGCAGAGCTATGCCTTGAATGCAACACTTACATAAAAAGCTTTAAAGAAAACCATTATATTAAATACAGAGACCCTTTTTTGATTGACTTAATAAGTTTGCCACTTGATATTGTGGCACAGAAGCGTGGTTATATTAGGCGCTCTCCAAATATTCTTGGTCTGAAAATTATCAAATAATGGGCGGAAAAAAAGTTTTTCATGAATTAATTTCTCTTGAAGAAGCGCAAAAAAAACTTTTCAATGCATTCATTCACAGAAATACTCTTCCTATTGCTTCTGAAAAAGTTTCTGTTAAGGATGCCTTAGGAAGAATAACATCAGAACCCGTTTTTGCAAAATTTTCTTCACCATATTTTCACTCTGCTGCAATGGATGGATATGCTGTCAGGGCTTGTGATACTTTCATGGCAACAGAAAGACAACCAGTAAGGCTAAAAATAGGCAGGGATGCTCACTGGATTGAAACAGGAGACCCTCTGCCAGAAGGTTTTGATGCTGTTATACCTATTGAAGATGTTAATCTGAAAGATAACTTTATTGAAATTTACGCTTCAGTGCCTCCATATAATGATGTAAGACCAATAGGAGAGGATATTGTTGCTACAGAATTAATAATTCCTGAAAGTCACATTGTTAGACCAGCTGATATAGGAGCAATGCTTGCAAGCGGACTAGTTGAGATAAAAGTTCGTAAAAAACCAGTTATTGGCATAATTCCAACTGGTTCAGAACTTATTCAGGCTGAAAAAATAAAAGAAAGAATGCCTGAACCTCCAGAACTTATTGAATATAATTCAGCTGTGCTTGGAAGCTTGATAAAACAAGTTGGTGCTGAACCTAAAATTTATTCAATTGTAAAAGATGAAGAAAAAGCAATCACTGAAGCTGTTGAAAGGGCTGTAAAAGAATGCGACATGGTTCTTATTAATGCTGGTTCAGGATACGGGAAAGAAGATTTTACTTACAAAGTAATAAAAGAACTCGGTGAAGTTCTGATAAATGGAGTTGCAATAAAGCCTGGCAAACCATTTATTGCAGGTTTTATAGATAATAAAACTATTTTAGGCATCCCGGGCTATCCTGTTTCTTCATTTTTATGTTTTGACCTTTTTGTTAAGCCATTAATTGAAAATTATCTCGGTATATCAATACAAAAAGAAGAAAAACTTAAAGCAACACTTTCAAGACAAGTTTCTTCAAATATTGGAGTTGATGAATTTATAAGAGTAAAAGTGGGTAGGGTAGGACAAAAGTATATAGTAACTCCTATGAGTAGAGGAGCAGGTCTTCTTATGTCAGTTGTAAGAGCAGATGGATATATAGTGATACCAAAAGGCTCAGAAGGGTACTCTCAGGGTATTAATCTTACAGTGCATCTCTGGAGGTCAAAGGATGAGATTGACAGAACAGTGGTTTGTATAGGAAGTCATGATAACACCATTGATATACTTTATAATTTTTTAAGAAAGCATTTTCCATATGTAACACTTTCTTCTGCTCATGTTGGTTCAATGGGCGGTCTGATTGCAATTAAAAAAGGTGAAGCGCATATTGCAGGCACACATCTTTTGGATGAAACAACTGGTGAGTACAATGTTCCATTTATAAAGAGATTGATGCCTGAAAAGAAGGTTGTTCTTATTAATCTTGTTTATCGTATTCAGGGCTTTATTGTTAAAAAAGGAAATCCCAAAGGTATTAAAAGTTTTGAAGACCTGACACGGCAGGATATTGTTTTTATAAATAGACAGGCTGGTTCTGGAACGAGATTATTACTTGACAAACATTTAAAAGAAAGAGGCATTAATCCTTCAAAAATTAAAGGTTATGAAAAGGATGAATATACACACATGGGGGTTGCATCTGCTGTACTTACAGGAAGGGCAGACACAGGATTAGGAATTCTGGCAGCAGCGCAGGCATTAAATCTTGATTTCATACCTATAGCTGAAGAAAGATATGACATTCTAATTCCACAAGATTTTATTCAGTCTGATATAATTCAGGCAGTTTTAAAAGTAATTAGAGAAGATGAAGAATTTAAGAAAACAGTTATAGCACTTGGCGGGTATGATGTACGAGATATGGGAAAAATAATTTATGAAAATTAATCTTGCTGATTTTTTATTTCTTCAATAGCTTTTTCAAGGGATTGCTTGTCAATTCCAAGTATGCGTTTTGCACCAATGAATCTGCTAAAATAATAAGGTGCCTCCAGGCTGTCAATTGTGACTTTTTTTGACCTTGATGATGCGTGAATGAAAAGATTGTCACCAAGATATATGCCTACATGAGAGGGGAATTTAGCATAAGTTCTAAAGAAGACAAGGTCACCGGGTTTAAGTTCATCTTTTGATATAGGCATTCCAACTTCAAATTGTTCTCTGGCGCTTCTTGGTAAATCTACTCCAACCATTGAGTAGACCTTTTTAACGAAAAAGGAACAATCAAGTCCGTTAAAATTATTACCTCCAAATTTATAAGGAAGATGGAGCATTTTTTTTGCGAATAATAGTAATCTTTCAGTTATGCTCATCTGAGACAAATCTTCTGATGATTTAAGTTCTTCAAGTTCATCCAACTTGATATCATTATCAATTTTTGCTGTAGATATTGTAGGTACTTTTTCATCTTGCCTTATTGATATATTCTCATGAGTTTTTAAAGGAGTTTTTACAAGAAGTTTTTGCCCTATGCTTACTTTATTGTTATTTAAATTGTTCAGTCTTTTAAGTTCATCAACTGATAAATTGTATTTTTTCGCTATTCTGAAAAGATTTTCACCTTTTTTTACAGTATGATATTGTGGCTCAATTTCCTTGTTTTTAATAACTTTCGAATTTTTTGTTGTTTTATTGGTTTCAACAGGTATCTGCAAGTTCATGCCGACCTGCAATTTATTGTTTTTTAATTTATTTGCTTTTTTTATTTCATCAACTGAAACACTGAATCTTTTTGAAATCTGCCAGATATTATCTCCCTTTTTTACAGTATATGTTTGTGCAAAAACAAAACATGGAAGAAGAATAAGAGAGAATATTAAGACATATATTTTTTTACTCATAAATCACCTCCTCATGCAGCATTAATTTTTTGAAACTCACTAAGCCCTGGTAATTCATTCAGGCTTGATATACCGAAAAGTCTTAAAAATTCCTTTGTTGTACCATAAATAAAAGGTCTGCCAGGAACTTCTTTTTTACCTACAATTTTTATTAATCTTTTTTCAATGAGAGTTTTTATGGCGTATTCAGAGTTTACCCCTCTGATTCTGTCTATTTCTGCTTTTGTAATGGGTTGTTTATAAGCTATAATTGCCAGTGTTTCAAGTGCTTGTTCTGAAAGTTTATTATTTGTATTAAAATTTTGGAATATTTTTATCCACTCTGAGCATTCAGGGTTGGTAACCATTTGATATGAGTCATCAATCTTAATAATCAAAAGTCCACTGTTTTTGCTTTTATAATCATCCATGAGTTCATTAATTGTCTCAATGATTTGATTTTCTGGAATATTGAAAATTGAATTAAAAATTTTAATTGAAATAGGTTTTTCAGAAACAAATAAAAGAGCTTCTATTATTGACTTAAGTTTATTGGCATTGATGAATAAGTTCATCAAGCAGAATTATACAAGATTTATAATGTAAAAATCAACTTTTTATTTAAAAAAATTTTGTTTTTATTTTTTCGTTGTGATAAAATTACAGAAGTTTATGATTGATGCTATATTTAATCCTAAAGCAATAGCTGTAATCGGCGCTTCTGCAGAGGAAAAAAAAGTAGGACATGCTGTTCTCAAAAATCTTATACAACAGGGTTATACTGGGAAATTATATCCTGTAAATCCTGCTAAGGAAGAAATACTTTCTCTTAAATGTTATCCATCAGTTTCACAAATACCAGAACAGGTTGACCTTGCAGTTATTGTAATTCCTGCAAAAGCAGTTGCTGAGGCACTTAAAGACTGTGGAAAAGCTGGAGTAAAGGGGGTAATTATAATTTCAGCCGGATTTAAAGAAGTAGGAGGAGAAGGAGTTTTACGCGAAAAAGAACTTGTTGAGATAGTTAGAAGTTATGGAATGAAAATGGTGGGACCTAACTGTCTTGGTGTAATTAATACAAGGAATAAAATGAATGCGTCTTTTGCTGCTGATATGCTTCCTCCTGGCAGAGTTTCAATGTTTTCACAGTCTGGAGCTCTGGGAGTTGCAATTATAGACTGGGCACTTGATAATAATTTCGGTTTTTCAAAGTTTGTAAGTTTCGGAAACAAAGCTGACCTTAATGAAACAGACTTTTTAGAATATTTTGCTAAAGATACAGAAACAGATGTTATTCTTGGTTATATTGAAGATGTTGTTAATGGAAGAAGGTTTCTTGAAGTTGCAAGTGAAGTTACTAAAATTAAGCCTGTGATAATAATTAAATCTGGAAGTACAGAAGCAGGTGCAAGAGCAGCATCTTCCCATACAGGAGCACTTGCAGGTTCAGATAGAGCTTTTCATGAAGCCTTCAGGAAAGCAGGAATAATAAGAGCTTATGGAATTCAGGAATTATTTGACACTGCTGAAATGTTTATATCTAAAAAAACTCCGAAAGGGAAGAGACTCTTGATTGTCACAAATGCAGGTGGACCAGGTATTATTGCAGCAGATACTTCTGATAAACTTGGAATAAAACTTGACCCCATGACCAGGGAATCTATTGATGCAATTGCAGATAAATTACCTTCAAGCGCATCTCTTTATAATCCCGTAGATATTATTGGAGATGCAACTTCTGAAAGATACAAGGTTGTTATTGACCAGGCAATAAAAGATAAAGCAGTGGAAGGAATTTGCGTTATTCTTACTCCTCAGGCTATGACAGATGTTGAAGAAATAGCTAATATAGTAATATCTTCTTCTAAAAATACCGATAAGCCTGTATTTTCAGCTTTTATAGGTGGGAAAAGAGTAAAAAAAGCTATAAACAAACTCAAAGAAGAAAGAATACCTTGTTATACTGATCCCTCAGTTGCAATAAATGCATATAGTAAGTTAATTAGTTTTGTTGAATTAAAAAAGAGACAATACAGAAGTACTTACAGGATTGAAATACCGCAGGAGAGTATTGAGAGAGTTGTTAGGATTCTTGATAAAATTAAATCTGCTCATATTTCTGAGATTGGCGGAGAGGAAGCATTTGATATTCTTTCTATTTACGGATTTACTTTTCCTGAAAAAGGACTTGCTAAGACACCTATGGAAGCAGTAGCAATTGCTGAAAGAATCGGTTATCCTGTTGTTATGAAAATATCCTCACCTCATATACTTCATAAAACAGATGTTGGAGGAGTAAAATTAAATCTTACAAATGAAAAAGCAGTTTATAATGCATTTGTTGAAATCACAACTAATGTTAAAAGAATCATGCCAGAGGCTTATATAGAAGGAGTTATGGTTTATGAAATGGTTACAGGAGGCAAAGAAGTTATACTTGGTGTAAGTTATGATAGAACATTTGGACATATGATTATGTTTGGTCTCGGAGGAATTTATGTTGAGGTTCTTAAAGATGTTTCTTTCAGAATTGCTCCTGTAAACGAAGAGGAAGCTTTTGATATGATAAATGAGGTTAAAGCAAGCAGGATTCTTGATGGAGTTAGAGGTGAAAAACCTTATGATAAAGAAGAAATTGTTAAGTGCATAATGAGACTTTCAAAACTTGTAAATGATTTTCCTGAAATTAAAGAGGTTGATGTTAATCCATATATGGTTATGAATAATGGTGGTATAGGATTGGATGCAAGAATAATAATTTAAAGTTTAAATTGGAGGGATTCAATGATACCAGTTTTTATAATATCAAACAGGGCATTTACAGGTAAAAACTTTTTTGCATTAGGACTTGCCAGTGTTTTAAAAGAAAAGGGATATAAAGTTGGATATATGAGACCACTTGGAAGAGTTCCCCTTAAAAAAGGTGATGAAATTTATGATGAAGAAGCATTCTTCATAAAAGATATACTTGAACTTGATGATCCGTTAAATGTTATATCACCTTTTGTTTTTACATATGAGACCCAGTATAAACTTCTTGATAATGTTGATTTAAAAATAACAGAAAAAGTCATGGAAGCCTTTTCAAAACAAAGTAAAAAAGACTTTTTGATTGTTGTTGGACCAAATAATATATTTGAGGGTTATACTCTCGGAATTCATTCAATAAAACTTGTTAAAGAAACAAATGGAAAGGTTATTGCTATTCAACTATGGGATGGTGAACTTGCAATGGATGATATATTTGGAATAAAAGAATTAACAGGAAATCATTTTATTGGTTCAATTATTAATAAAGTCCAGCCAGAACAATATCATCATGTAAAAGAAAAAGTTGTTCCCTATATGGAAGAAAAGGGTATTAAGGTATTCGGTGTTTTTAAAAAGGACAAGTTTCTTGAAGCTGTTACAGTTAGACGACTTATGGAAGCTATAAATGGTGGACTTGTATGCTGCGAAGATAAGCTTGATGATTTTGTTGAGAATCTTTCTATTGGAGCAATGGACCCAGAAACAGCTCTTGCATATTTCTTAAGGATTCCAAATAAAGCAGTTATTACAGGAATACATAGAACAGATATACAAATAGTTGCGATGGAAACATCAACAAAATGCCTTATTCTCACTGGAGGTATGCATGTTAATGAGACAGTTATGGGAATCGCAAAATCAAAAGGAATACCGATTATTGTTACAGGAATGGATACATTTACTGCAGTTGATAGAATGGAAAAACTTATGGGTAAAGCTATGATTAGAGAGAAAGAGAAAATTTTTAGAGCTAAGGAAATGGTAATTAAAGAGCTTGATATTGATGAATTTATAAGAAGGGCTAAAAATGAATAGCTTCACACAGGAACTTATTGACAAAGCAAATATACTTGTTGAGGCACTTCCATATATTAGAAACTTTTATGGAAAAACTTTTGTTATTAAGTACGGAGGTGCGGCTCAAAAAGAGCCTGAGTTAAAAGAAACATTTGCTCAGGATATTGTTTTGCTTAATTTTATAGGTATAAAACCAATAGTAGTTCACGGAGGAGGTCCTCAGATTTCAGAATTAATGAAAAAATTTGGTAAAGAACCTCAATTTATTCATGGACACAGAGTTACAGACAAAGAAACGATGAAAATAGTAGAGATGGTTCTTGGAGGTATAATAAATAAAGAAATAGTTCAACTGATAAACTCTCATGGTGGTAAAGCAGTTGGGTTGACTGGAAAAGATGGATATCTTCTCAGGTCAAAGAAAAAACAATTAAAAATTGACAATCAGGAGATTGATATAGGGTATGTAGGAGAGGTAGAAGAAGTCTCAGTTTCAGTTCTCGAAAGCCTTCAGGAAAATGGATTTATACCTGTCATAGCACCAATAGGCTTTGATAGAAAAGGGAATACTTATAATATTAATGCAGACAGCGTTGCTTCTTCCATAGCTATAGCAGTAAATGCTGAAAAGCTCATAATTCTAACAGATGTTCAGGGAATTAAAGATGAGAATAACAATCATATATCAACTCTTAATTCTTTAGATGCATTAAAGTTGATTGAAGAATCTGTAATAAGTTCGGGAATGATTCCAAAAGTATATGCCTGCTTGAATGCTTTAAGGGGTGGAGTTAAAAAAACGCATATAATTGACGGAAGAATACCTCATAGTTTATTACTTGAGATTTTTACCAGACAAGGAATTGGCTCCGAGATTATTCTTAGTTGACAAAAGTTGTTAATTTTAGTTAATTTTAATATTGTTGATGGGCCTATAGCTCAGCTCGGTTAGAGCGCACCCCTGATAAGGGTGAGGTGGTTGGTTCGATTCCAACTAGGCCCATGTAGAAATGGGGGCGTAGCTCAGTTGGGAGAGCGCCTGCTTTGCACGCAGGAGGTCGTGGGTTCGAATCCCTTCGCCTCCATTAATTTCCAATAAAAGAACTGCTAAAAAGTTTAGTCAAGCAAAACTCTCAAAAAATCTTGTTATAATAAGAATATGAAGGGTAGGGCAGTTTATATAAAAACTTTTGGATGTCAGATGAATGAACATGACACAGAGAGAATGCTTGGGATTCTTGCATCTAAAGGTTTTATTGATGTTGATGATCCCAAAAAAGCGGATATTATTATATTTAACACATGTGCAATAAGAGAAAAGGCAGAACAGAAATTTTACAGTAGTCTTGGAAGAGTTAAATATTTAAAGAATAGGAATCCTAAATTAAGAATTATAGTATCAGGATGTTCTGCAAAGATTCAGGGAGAAAAATTAATACACAGGATGCCATATATAGATTATATAGTAGGTCCAGACAACATAGATAAACTTGAATTTATCGTAGATGATAATTGCGAAAGTAAAGTATTTGTTGAAGAAAATCCATTCATTTCTCAAAAAGATTTGCCTGCGTTAAGAAAAGACACTTTAAAAGCATGGGTTAATATAATTTACGGTTGCAATAACTACTGTGCATACTGTGTTGTTCCTTATACAAGAGGAAGAGAAAGAAGCAGAGCTTCAGAAAGTATTATTAAAGAAATAAAATCTATTGCTGAAGCTGGATACAAAGAAGTTACATTACTTGGACAGAATGTTAATTCTTACAGGGATAAAGATATTGATTTCCCCAAATTACTTATAAAAATAAATGAAATTGAAGGCATTGAAAGAATTCGATTTGTCACCTCTCATCCAAAGGATTTGTCTAAAGAGCTTGTTGATGTAATGAGAGACTGCGACAAGGTCTGTGAACATATTCATCTTCCTTTACAAGCTGGTTCAGATAAGATTTTAAAGCTTATGAATAGAAAGTATTGTTATGAAGAATATAAAGAAAAAGTTAATATTCTCCGTGAAAATATTCCTGAAATATCAATTACTTCAGATATAATAGTTGGTTTTCCTCAAGAAACAGATGAAGATTTTGAAAAAACTCTTCACGCACTGGAAGAAATTCAGTTTGATGGTATTTTTGCTTTCAAATATTCTCCAAGGCCAATGACATCTGCTCAAAAACTTGAAGGGCATCTCTCTGATAAGATTAAATCACAGAGACTTGATGAAGTACTGAAGCTTCAGAATGAGATAACAGAAAGAAAAAACAAAATTTATGAAGGAACAATTCAAGAAGTTCTTGTTGAAGGAAAAGATGAAAATGGTTTAACAATAGGAAGAACAAGAACAAATAAGATAGTAAAAATTAATTGCAATATCAGTTCTGGTAACATTATTAAAGTAAAAATTTCAAAAACTCATCGTCACTCCTTAGAAGGAGAAGTTATTCAATAATGAAGATATGCCTTATCACCTATGGATGTAAGGTAAATCAGGCAGAGGCTCAGAAATGGGAAAAATATTTAAAAAGCTCAGGATATGAAATTACTAATGTCAAGGAAGAAGCTGATTGCTGGATTATAAATACATGTGCAGTTACTCATAAAGCCGAAATCCAGTCAAGACAAATTATAAATAAAGCAAAAACGCTTGGAATTAAAGCTATTGTTACAGGTTGCTATGTTGAACTTAATAAAAATTCAGACGAGGACAGTATAAAGTTTATACCAAATACTGAAAAAGACAATCTAATCAAATACTTTAAATTATTAACTAAAAGTATTAATTTAAATCTTTCAAGGCATAGAGCAATTATTAAAATTCAAGATGGATGTAATAATTTTTGCAGTTATTGTATAGTTCCATATTTAAGAGGTAAGCCACGAAGTGTTTCTGTCAATGAGATAATAAATGAGATTAAAGATTATGAATCTATGGGAATAAAAGAAGTCATTCTCAGTGGTGTTAATCTCGGGCTTTACGGTATAGACTTTGGTAAAAAATTTTCATTAAATGACCTTATTTTAAAAATACTCAGGGACACATCTATACCAAAAATTAGGTTAAGTTCAATAGAAATAAATCATATAGATGATGAACTGCTTGAGATACTTAAAAATAGCAGAGTATGTAAACATCTTCATATTCCATTACAAC
>Ga0078972_1011448_pt1 | contig 15901 bp, 7 predicted proteins | sample YelNatPaOPGAMG01_FD_67568 | JGI IMG/M metagenome (GOLD analysis project Ga0078972, IMG submission 67568) | Hot spring thermophilic microbial communities from Obsidian Pool, Yellowstone National Park, USA - OP-RAMG-01 (SPADES assembly) (version 2) | ecosystem: Environmental > Aquatic > Thermal...
CCCCCCCCCCCCCCCCCCCCCCCCCCCCCGGCTGGGGGGCCGCCGGCCCCCACCACGCCGGCCCCGACACCTACCGCGGTGATCCTGCCGACGGCGACCTGGACGCCAGTCCCGCCGCCTTCGCCCACGCCGACCCCATCACCGCCTCCACCGCCGGCGCCCACACCGACTCCGCCGCCACCTTCGCCGCCGGCGCCGACGCCAACGGCGACCGAGTCTTCGCCCACCCCGACGCCGGCGCAGACCGCAGAGCCAGGGCCCACGTTCGTGCCGACGCTGGTGCCGGCCTCGGAGCCGACCGCCACACCCGTGCGCTAGGCATACAAAGAGGACCGCGCATATGTCCCACTCCCGCCGCCTGTATTGTCCTGCGCCGAAGCCGCGGGATGCATCCTGGGTACGGCGGATCCTCCAACGCCGGCGGCCCGAAAGGAGCCGTTTGGAATGGGGGGAGTGGTGGGGTATAATATGTATGTTCATGGTACAGTAGAAGCACACATGCACAGGGGGTTGGGAAAATGAGCGCCCGCATCCTGATCGTGGATGATGACCCGCCCAGCCTGAAGATGACCGCCTTCCTCCTGCGGGAAGAGGGATATCAGGTGCTGACGGCAGAGGATGGCCGGCAGGCACTGCGCCTCATTGATGAGGAAGAGCCAGACCTCCTGGTGCTGGATGTGATGATGCCCCATATTGATGGTCTGGAGGTCTGCCGGCGGGTGCGCCAGTCCCGCAACGTCCCCATCATCATCCTCTCGGCCAAGGGGGAGACCAGCGACCGTGTTCTGGGGCTGGAGCTGGGGGCCGATGATTACCTGGCCAAGCCGTTCGAGCCCAGCGAACTGCTGGCGCGCATCAAGGCTCTCCTGCGGCGGGCGGCCGCCTTCTCCCAGCCGGCGCTGGAGAACCTGGAGGTGGGCGGGATCGCGCTGGATTCGGTCAATCATACCGCCACCCTGCCCAACGGCGAGACGGTGATACTGACCCCTATCGAGTTCAAGCTCCTGCATGCCCTGATGAGCAATGCCGGCCGCACCGTCAGCCACGATAAACTGCTCAATTACGTCTGGGGGTACGACTATCCGGGCGATGCCAACCAGATCGCGGTCTATATCGGGCGCCTGCGCGCCAAGATCGAGGAGGACCGCCGGCACCCCCGACGTCTGATCACTGTGCGCGGCGTGGGCTACCGCTTCGAGAAGCCTTGATGCCCAGCCGCCAGCCATCCGAGCGAGGCGGGAAGAACCATGAAGCGCATTCATCATGCAGGTGGACTGCTCGTCAGTGCACTGGGTATCACCATCTTTCTGGCCCTGCTGGCCGCGCTCTTCATCTGGGCCGGCCCCTCGCGGGTCCAGGCCCAGCCCCCAGAGCGAACGCTCCCTCAGGCCCCTCTGTCCGACGCCACCAGCACCTGGGGCGGTTTTCAGCCGTCCGGCTGGGCTACCACCACCTCGCCGGCCTGCAGTGTCACCGTCACGGACAGCCTGGGCCTGCAGGAAGCCACCGCCCTGTACCGCTATTCCACCAACGGCGGTTCGAGCTGGAGCGCATGGAGCAGTGCCGGCCTGTCCATCAGCGGGGATACCGACACCACCAAATACATTACCGTAACGGGCGTGACCTTCATCCAATCGGGCACGGATAACCTCATCCAATTCCGCATCCTGGACCTCAACGGCGACCCCGATACCAGCCCGGTCTTTCTGGTGAAGGTGGACAGCCAGGCGCCGGCCGCGCCCACCGGCCTGGCGGTTTCCCCCGCCGGCTGGAGCCCCACCAACGGCTTCACGCTGACCTGGACCAACCCGGCCGACACCTCGGGCATCGCCGGCGTCTATTACAAGCTGGATTCGCCCCCTGCTTCGGCCGGCGACGGCACGCTGGTGGAAGGCGCCGGCATCTCCAGCCTCAGCTCCCTGATCGTCAGCGGGAACGGCGCGCACCCGATCTATATCTGGCTCAAGGACAGCGCCGGCAACGTCAATCACAACGCGCGAGCATCCGCGACGCTGTACCTGGACCAGGACCTGCCCAGCGCCCCCAATGCCATTACCAGCACCACCCATACCGTGGCGGCCTGGTCGCAGGATAACTACGTCCAGGTCAACTGGTCGGGGGCGAGCGACCCCACCAGCGGCATCGCCGGCTACGCGGTGGCCTGGGACCAGTCGCCCGGCACCCTGCCGGCGCCCATCACGACCACCACCCAACCGCAGGCCATGAGCCCGGCGCTCCCCGATGGGGACAACCACTATGTGCATATCCGCGCCCGCGACCTGGCCGGCAACTGGTCCGCCAGCGCGGCGCACCTGGGGCCTTTCTATATTGACCGTACCGCGCCGGCCGCCCCGATCAGCCTGACGGCAACCCCTATCACCTGGACGAACATCAACCAGTTCAGCCTTTCCTGGACCAACCCGAACGACACCTCGGGCATCGCCGGCGCCTATTACAAGCTGGATTCGCCGCCCGGCCATGCGGAGGACGGCACGCTGGTCGCCGGGGCCGACATCCAGTCCATCTCGAACATCACGGTCTCGGGCGACGGCGCGCATACGGTCTACGTCTGGCTCAAAGACAGCGCCGGCAACGTGCTCTCCTCCCAGCGCTCCTCCACCACGCTCTACCTGGACACCGTCCGCCCGGGCGCGCCCACCAACCTGACCCCCAGCCCCGCCGGCTGGAGCAATTCGCCCTACTTCGGCATCACCTGGACCAACCCCAGCGACCTTTCGGGCATCGCCGGCGCCTATTATAAGCTGAACGCCGAGCCGACCGCCCCCACCGACGGCATCTGGGTCACCACCACCAACACCATCACCAACATCCTGGTGCCGGCGGAAGGGGAGCATCATATCTATCTGTGGCTGAAGGACCGCGCCGGCAACGTGGACCACGGGACGCGCAACGTCCTCCTGCGTGCGTTCAAATATGACGCTACCCCGCCGACCACGACCTATGTCATCACCGGCACTCTGGGCAATCACGGCTGGTATACCAGCGCGGTGTCCGTGGGGTTCAGCGCCTCCGATAACCTGGCCGGCGTCCAGCGCACCGAATATCGCATCGGCTCCAATCCCTGGCAGACCGGCACCAGCCTGAGCATCTCCGCCAGCGGCGCCTATACCATCTCGTACCGTTCGGTGGACCAGGCCGGCAACGAGGAAACGACGCACGAGCTCCCGGTCAAGATTGACCGCGAGGCGCCGACCAGCGGCCTGGCCATCACCGGCACATTGGGGGCCAACGGCTGGTACACCAGCCCCATCACCATTACCTTCGTGGTGACGGACCCGGTGTCCGGGCGCGACACCACCATGTATCGCCTGGACGGCGGGATATGGCAGGCCGGCGACGGCCTGGTGGTGGACTCGGACGGCATCCACACCCTGGAGTACTATTCGATTGACCGCGCCGGCAATCGGGAATCCACCCATACAGCCACCCTGCGGGTGGACCTGCTCCCGCCCATGACCATGTACACCACGGAAGGGACCGCCGGCGACGGCGGATGGTTCCGCTCCCCTGTCACCGTCACCCTGACCCCCACCGACCTGGCGTCCGGGCCGGCGGCGACCTATTACCGGCTGGACGCCGGCGGCTGGATCTCGGGCACAAAGGCCATGGTCTCCAGCGAGGGCACCCATTCGCTGGCATTTTACTCGCGCGACTATGCCGGCAACGTGGAGGCCAGCCAGGCCATCAGCGTGAACATTGACGTCACGCCGCCCCTGCCGCCGTTCGGGCTCTCTGCTCAGCCCGTAGGCTGGACGAAGACCAACGCCTTTACGGTGACATGGTCCAGCTTCCCGGACCTTTCGGGCATTGGCGGCGCCTATTACAAGCTCAACGCTGAGCCGGCCTCGCCGACCGACGGCACCTACGTCGCCGGCGCGACCAATCAGCTCACCGGCATCCAGGTGCCGGGGGAGGGCAAGCACACCGTCTACCTCTGGCTGCGCGATGGCGCCGGCAATGCCAATCACCTCACCCGCAACGTGCTCAATCAGGCGCTCTGGCTGGATACCACGCCCCCCACGACCACCTATGTGCTCACCGGCAGCCTGGGGCTGAACGGCTGGTACACCTCGCCAGTACAGGTGGGGCTGACCGCTGTGGATGCCCTCTCCGGTGTGGACCGCTATTTCCATCGTATCATTGGCGTCAGTGATTGGGCCGAGGGCCGGCTCTTCACCATCACCACGTCCGGCCGGCATTCCATCCAGTACTATGCGGTGGATGCGGCCGGCAATGAGGAATCCCCGAAGACGAACTTCGTGCGGGTGGACCTGGAGGCGCCGCCGGCGCCCATCAACCTGCGCGCCGAACAGGTCGGCTGGCAGAGCGAGAACAACTTCAGCGCCGTCTGGACAGATCCACCCGATACCTCGCTCATCGGCGCGGCATACTACAAGCTGGATGCACCGCCCACTGGCCCGACCGACGGCATCCTGGTCACGGCTCCGCTGGGACGCATCAGCGGCATCCAGGTGCCGGCGGAGGGCAAGCATGACCTCTACGTCTGGCTCAGGGATAATGCCGGCAACCTCGACTACACCCATTATGCGTATGTGCCGCAGGCGTTCTGGTACGATGCCACCCCGCCCACGACCACATACACCATCACCGGCATGCCTGGGTTCGCTGACTGGTACCGCTCCCCGGTCAGCATCACCCTGAGCGCGGTGGATGCCGGCTCCGGGGTGCTCAGCACGGTCTATCGGGTGGACGGCGGGCTGTGGCAGACGGGCACAGCGCTGGGCATCTCGGCTGAGGGCACCCACACGGTGCAGTTCTATTCCATTGACCAGGCCGGCAACAGCGAGCCGCTCCGCACCCTGACAGTGAAAATCGACACCCGCGCCCCCAGCTCGACGGTGGTGGGGCCGACGGCCATCTATCAGGAGGAAAACGTCTTCACCGTGTCGTGGTCGGGCAGTGACCCCGACCCCGGTTCCGGCTTGCTGGGGTACGACATTCAGTATCGGATGGGCCGGCTGGGTACCTGGACCACCTGGCGCACGGCCACCGATGAGACCTCCGGCCTGTTCGCCGGCCAGCGCGGCCGCTTGTACTTCTTCCGCTCGCGGGCGCGCGACCGCGCCGGCAACGAGGAAGCGTACCCGGCCGGCGACGGTGACCGCATGGTCTATATCGAGCCGGTGGCGAACGGCCGCTTTGAGACCCGGGACCTGACTTCCTGGACGCACGGCGGTGAGCTGGGCCGGCGGGTCGAATCGCTGAGCGCCCACGACGGCGGTACCAGCTACATGGTCATCCTGGGCAACCCAGAGCTGGGGCCCTGCTACGACAACCAGCCTTCCACCCTGCCGGTCGGCTCCGCCTACATCTCCCAGACCGTGTATGTGCCGGCGCCCCCCGATGTAGTTGCGCCAAAACTGCATTTCTGGTATCGTATCATGACGTACGATGTGGTGTGGAGCGAGCGCTATCAGCGCTACTATGATTCGTTCGATGTGGAGCTTGCTGTTGGCGGGACAACGCGACTGCTCCTGCGCGACGGCAACTTCGATCCGAACAAGGTCGGCGCCGGCAAGCCGGTCGTGGACCTGGGCTGGAAGGAGGGCGTGATCGATCTCTCGGCATACGCCGGCCAGACGATCACCCTGTACTTCCGCAACAGCAATCGCGTGGACAGCTACTTCAACACCTGGACCTATCTGGACGACATTTCCATCACCGATTCGGTCACCGGCTATAAGGCGCAGGTGCCGCTGGTGATGCGCGCGCTGGCCGGCACCGCTATGGGAAAGGCGCAGATGGAGGCGGCCGGCAGTCCGCGATAATTTCTCTGGAAAGGCGCGAGGATGACCTGTCCGTATCTGGGGACATCGGAGAACCGTGAGAAGCATTACGACTATCCCACCGACGAGAACGTCTGCTACGCCGGCGGGAGCGGCGCATCCCCGATGACGGTCGGCGCTGTCCATCAACAGCGCTACTGCTTATCGGATGCGTTCGAGGAATGCACCTTTTACCGCCAGGCGCAGTCCCCAGCCGAAGCTGGCCCCTCCGACCTGATGTCCCTATCCCCGGCCGAGCTGTACGAGCGCGGCATGACCCATTACCGCCGGCGCGAGTGGGTGGAAGCGCGCACCTATTTTCGCCGGCTGAAGGAAATCGAACCCACCCGCAAGGGCATTGATGACCTCCTGGAAGACCTCAACCTCTTCATCCAACTGCAGTCGGTGCGGGCGCCGGTCGAGCCAGAGGCCGGCTTTGCCGAACTGCTGGCAGAGGCCACGGCGCAGGCCATGGGCGCGGAGCCGATTGCCGAGGCAGGAGAGGAGGCGCTGTCGCCGGTTCCCGCCGCTGTCCCCGCTCCGGCCGGCCGCCGGCCGTTTGCCGGCAGAAGCGTGGGGATCATTATCAGCGTCGCCATCGTGATCATCGCGGCGCTGATCGCGGTCTTTGCCGGCAATCCCCCGCTGGTGGGCCGGCGCGCCAGCGAGGCCGAGGCACTCGCGCTCTACAACCGGGGCCAGGCGCGCCTGGCGGTGGCGGATTACGACGGAGCCATCGCCATCTTCCAGCAACTGCTGGAGATGGAACCGGACAACCGCGAGGCCCAGGCGGCGCTGGAGCGGGCGAAGAAGCTCAAGACCCTGGATCAGCTTTACCAGGAGACACAGGCGTTATTGAAGGAGGAGCAGTGGGATAAGGCGGCGGAAAAACTGCGGGCCATCCTGGAGCTGGACCCGAACTACAAGGATGCCTATGCCCTGCTCTCGGACGTGGAGCGCAAGCGCCGGCTGATCGCCCTCTTCGAACAGGGGAAGACCAACTTCGAGCTGGGGAACTGGGCGGCCGCCGCTTCCGATTTCGAACAACTGCGCACCTTGGACCCGACATTCCGCCCCGATGAGGTGCAGGAATATCTGTTCCAATCCTATATGAATGACGGCCGCGCCTTGATCGAGGGGGCCGGCGAAGCGCTGGACCCCATCAAGGAGGCGCTCCAGCGCTTTGCCAGTGCACTGGGCATCCATCCTCGGGATAAGCAGGCCGCCGAGGAACGCCGGCTGGCCACCTTATACCTGGATGGGCGGCAGGCGTACATCAAGGGAAATTGGGAGCTGGCTGTCCAGAAGGTGCGAGAGGTGTACTCGGCGCGGCCCGATTACGCCGGCGGATGGGCGGCGCGCACCCTGTACTCGGCCTATGTCCAGCGCGGCAACCAGTTCATGAGCGCCGGCGACTGCCAGTCCGCCCTGGACATGTTCACGCTGGCGCTGGCAGTGGAGGTGCCGGACCGCAGTGTGGCGCAGGAGCGCGCCGCGGAGGCGCAGAACTGCATCACGCCGCCCACACCGACCCCGACCATGACGCCGACCTTCACGCCGACCGTGCCTCCGACGCCCACCCGGCCGGCCACGCCGACCCCAGTCCCGACCGCCACTTTCACACCGGCGCCGCCGCCACCCACCCAGCCGCCGCCGCCACCGCCGCCCACTCCCACGCCCCCGCGCTGAGGCGGCAGGCATGGGCCGGCGGATAGAGCCGTTCCGATAGGCGTATTCTCGGCGCCATGGTCACGCGATCATGGCGCCTGCCTTATATGCAGGAAGGCAAGGAGCGACACCCCTACCCCGGCCCCTTCCCCCACATGCGGAGAAGGGGATCGGGGATGGGGCGTTGGACCGGATGGACAGCTATATGTTTCCCAACGCCCTCTTGCAGGAAGGCATCATGTCATGAAGAGAAATCCCTACCGCCTGCGGTATATGATTATGCTGGCGGCGCTGAGCTTCACTGCCCCGCTGGTGTGGGCGGCCGCGCTGTACATGCCGGCGCCGGCCGGGAGCTGGATGCCGGCCGGCGGGTCTCAGGCGCCGGCACTGCAGATGGTGATGGTGCCGGGCCGGCAGGGCGGGAACTGGCTGGCCGTCAGCTTCGAGGGCGAGGGGGTGTGGAGCCTGCCGGCCGGCCCCTTGACAGATACGAGCTGGTCCCGGCTGGGGGAAGGACTGCCGCGCTCCCTGACCGATGGGATATCGGCCGTCGCACTGGCCAGGCTGGCGGATGGGCGCCTGCTGGCCATGCTGGCGGATGGGAGGATGTGGGTGCTGGCGGACGAAACAGGGGCGTGGCGGTCAGCGGTCTCGCCGGTGTACCCGCCGCGCGCCGGCCTCCTGAGCGCCGGCGCCAGCGGCACGCTCTACTTCGCGCTCCACACCCTGCTGTACCGCAGTGACGACGCCGGCCAGCACTGGAGCAAGCTGTCCCCGCCCCCGCAAAGTGCGGATATCATGTGCCTGCTGGCGGACGCGCCGGCCCCCGGCATGCTGGCCATTGGCACGCGCGCCGGCGAGCTTCTCATCACTGCGGCGGATGGGGCTTCCTGGCAGACCGTTGGCTCGCTGGGCCAGGGAGCGGTCTGCCGCGCCCTGGCCGGCGACGGCCGGGGCGGCCTGTATGCGGCGGCTTCTGCCGGCCTGTACCACTGGCGGCAGGAGAACGGGAGATGGGTCGCGGATGCAGTGGATTTCGCCGGCGAGGATGTTACTGCTGTCCTGATCGCTGGATCGCGCCCGCCCGTGCGCTTTGCGGCCCTGCGGCACGGGGGTGTGTGGATGCGGCAGGCGGAGGATGACGAGTGGAAGCCCGTGGGAAGCGGGTTGGAACATCTGGAGCTGAGGGTACTGGCGCTCGATGAAGAGAGCGGCGCGCTGTACGCCGGCACGCCGCGCGGGGTATGGTGGACGCTGATCGAACTGCCGCCGGCAGAGCCGTCTCCGCCGGCGGTGAAGCAGACGCCGTCCCCGGCGCCTACCGCCAGCCCGACCCGCACCCGCACGCCCACCCTGATGCCCGCCCGCACGCTTACGCCCAGCCCGACGGCTACCAGGACCGGGACTCGACCGACTGCGGCGCGCTCGCCGACGGCGACCAGCACCTTCACCCCATCGGCCTCGCCCTCGCCGACGAGCACCGCCAGCCCGACACCCACGCCGCGCCCGACCGCGACCAGCACGCCCACGGAGACGCCGGCGCCCACACCTACCGATACGCCGGCCCGGCCGGCGCCGGCCACACCGACGCCGGCGCGCTAAAGGGCGGAGAGAAGGCCTGACGATGGAACGGAAAGGGGAGACATTCGGTTATCGCGAACCCGTAGAACATACCGAGCTGTTTGCCCTGGAACTGCGATTGGCGGCCGCCACCCGCCTGATCATCGCCGCGCTGGGGTTGGCCCTGCTGGTGACGGGCGGCCTCCTGCGCGCGCCGGCCTTGGCGCTCCTGCTGGTGTACGTTGTGTTGGGCACCATGTTCAGCGTACTGCCGGCGGCCAACTGGCTGATCCCGCAGGTGGGGCGTGCCCTGATCCTGGCCGGCACCGTCCTGGATACAGCCTACATCTCTTGGCTGGTCTATCAGGACGGCGGCGCGACCAGCCGGCTGTTCCTGCTGTATCTGCTCCCGCTGTGGAAGGGGGCACTGCTCTATCCCTACATGCCCCAGGCGCTCATGCTGGCGGTGCTCTTCGCGCCGTTGTACGTGGCGGCGGCCTTTGCCGCGGCCGGCAGTTTCTATTTCGTGCGCCAGGCGGATTTCCTGGCGACCTATGCTTTGCTCTTCGCCATGGCCGGCCTGAGCGCCTACGCCGGCCACACCTTCAGCGTGCGCCAACAGCGCATCCGCCGGCTGTATCACCTCCTCAGCACCAAAAACCTCGACCTGGAGCGCAAAACCTCGGTGCTCCAGCGCACCGCCACGGAGCTGAGCAACCGCGTGGTGGAACTGCGTTCCCTGCAGGAGGGCATTAAGGCCATCAGCTCCGCCCTGGCGCTGGAAGATGTACTGCGCCTGATTGTGGAGAACGCTTCGCAGGTGCTGGCCGGCAGTCCCTGCTACCTGGCCGCTGTGGAGCAGGAGGGACAAAAGCCGGCCCTCCTGACCTGGACGGCGACGTCCGAGGAAGCCCCTGCGCCGGCCCTGCTGGCCCTGCTGGAGCAGGTGGCGCAGTCCATTGTGCAGGCCGGCCAGCCCGTTTCCCACCCGCATGTGGTGCGGGATATGCAGTTTGGCGAGCAGGCCGGGCTTGCCGACCAGGCGCTGATCGGCGCGCCGCTGATGGTGGAGGGCCGGCCGCTGGGCGCGCTGATGGCGCTCTCGCCCCGCCCCTTCACCGATGAGCAGTTGGACCTGTTGGCCGCCTTTGCCGACCAGGCCGCTGTGGCGTTGAAGAACGCCCGCCTGTACCGCGACCTGGCGCAGGAAAAGCGGCGCTCCGAGGAGAAGAGCAGTGAGCTGGAAGCCATCGTGCGGGGCATCGGCGACGGCGTCATCGTCACCGACGCGCAGCTTCGGCTCGTGCTCATCAATCCCAGCGCCATGCGCATCTTTGGGCTGACCAGCCCGCCCATCATGGGCCAGCCCCTGCGTGCCTATGTGCGCAACGAGGCCCTGCTGGAACTGCTGGAGGAGACGCGCAAGGCGCCGGCGCAGATGGCGGTGCGGGAAATTCCCCTGCCGCCCACGCGCGATCGCCAACCGGTCTATCAGGGCCTGGCCTCGGTCCTGCGCTCCGCCGACGGGGACATCAGCGGCATCGTCACTGTACTGCGGGACATCACCGGCCAGAAAGAGCTGGAGCGCATGAAGTCCAATTTCCTGTCGGTCATCTCCCATGAGCTGAAGACCCCGCTCCATTCCATCAAGGGCTTCGTGGACATCATCCTGATGGGGAAGACGGGACCCATCAACGAGGTTCAGCGCGACTTCCTGAGCACGGTGAAGGACCAGACCGCTCAGCTCCAGCGCCTGATCAACGATTTGCTGGAATTCTCGCGGCTGGAGTCGGGGCAAATCAAGCTCCAGCCGGAGATGATGGCGGTTTCCAGCCTGGTGGACGAAGTGATGGAAAAACTGCGGCCCCTGGCAGAGCAGGGCGGGCTGACGCTGGTCAACGAACTGCCGGCCGATTTCCCCGCCATCGAGGCCGACCCTGTCCGCATGGAGCAGGTCTTCAGCAACCTGATTGATAATGCCATCAAGTTCACCCCCGCCGGCGGGACCATCACCGTCGCCGGCGAGGTCATCGCCGACGGCGTGCGCCTCTACTTTAAAGACACCGGCATCGGCATCCCCCTGGAAGAGCGGGAGCGCATTTTCGACCGCTTCTACCAGATTGAGGGCGGCCCCACCCGGCCGTATCGCGGCACCGGCCTGGGCCTGACCATCTGCAAGCACATTGTGGAACGCCATCACGGCCGCATCTGGGTGGAGGGGGAGCCGGGCCAAGGCGCGATCTTCGTGGTCGAACTGCCCCTGCGCCTGCCGCGAGAGGAAGAGCTGTCGCTGGACTTCTCGGCCCTGCCCTCCAGCTCGGCGCCTGAGCGGCGGGACGATGCCGGCGCTGGGCGGTGAAGGCCGGCGGGCGTGTCCCGCAGTTGGCGCGCCGGCCGGGATGTGCTATAATCGCATTACGTCAAGTCAGGAGCGCGCATCCAGCGGCAGGGGAACTTCTCTATGCACAGGCACGCACTTGTCGGCATCATCACATTGGGCGTCATCATCGGCCTGCTGGCCGGCTGTGCCGGAGCGCCGCCCTCCGCCGCGCCAACCCCTTCGCCGGCCGCCGTGCCCCAATCCCAGGCGCTGGCGACGCCGACGCCGGCCGGCCCCGTTACCCTGACCCTGTGGCACCGCTGGCCAGAACGCTTCGCGGCCTCGGTGCGCCAACTGCTCGACGAGTTCGAGCAGACGGCCGGCATCCACGTGGAGATGACCTACCAGGCCAGCCTGCATGAGGCGCTGAACGAGGCGCGAGCGGCCGGCCGGCTCCCCGATGTGGTCGCCATGCCCGGCGATTACCTCTCGCTGGCGGTGGGGAACGGCTGGCTCCAGCCGGCGGAGCCTTTGTTCGACCCGGCCATGCTGGAGGAGACCTATCTTCCGGCCGGCCTGGAAGCCCTGCGCTATCAGGGGCATCTATGGGGCCTCCCCCTGAACCTCCATACCCAGACCTTTATCTACAACATGGACCTGATTTCCGAGGCGGAGCTGTCCGCCGATACCGCTGAGCTGGCGGCGAAGGCGCGGCAGTACCAGACCGCCCATCCGGGAATCTGGTACCTGGTGTATCCGGCGCGCAACGATGTCTTTTTCGCCGCGGCTTGGTTCTACGGCGCCGGCGCCTGGTACGCGCGCGAGGACGGCAGTGTGGGGTTGAACACGCCGCCGGCCGTGGCCGCGGCGGAATTCATCGCCTCCCTGCGGGAAATTATGCCGGCGGATATTGACCTTACGAAAGCGGACGCGCTCTTCAAAGCCGGCCAGGCCGCCATCACCATCAACGGCATCTGGTACCTGGCGGAGCTGGACGCGGCCGGCATCCGCTACGGCCTGCAGATCATGCCGGTGGTCAGCGCCAGCGGCATGCCGGCACGCCCCCTGGTGGCGGCGGATGGGCTGATGATCACCTCGCAGTGCCAGCGGCCGGCGGAGGCGGCCCGTCTCATCGCCTATCTGACCAACGCGGAGAACGCCCTGCGCCTGGCGCGGGGACACAGCGTCGTGCCGGCCAACCGCCTGGCCATCCAGCGCGCCGGCCAGGAAGGGCTGTGGATCGTGGCGCACTATGCCCGGCAGGCGGAGCTGGGCCAGCCCCTGCCGGCCACCCCATACTGGCAGGCAGTCCTCCCCGCCGTCCGCGACGCCCTCGAGGCCATCTGGAATGGTCAGCCGCCGGCGGAGGCGCTCCAATCGGCGCAGACAGCGGCGGAACAGCTTATCGCGGGCCTGCGCTAGCTTGGCGCGGCAGATTCAGCCGGCATTTGCCCAGTTCCCCAGCACTGCCCGGCTGATACAGCAGTACCTCCAGCCCGTCCACCTGTGCCCCCGCCGGCAGACGGATGACGTAATCATCCCGCACCACCTCGCCCGCGCGCCAGCGCGAGAAGGGATAGGCGTTCCATGCCGGCGGATGGTCCTGCGCCGCCAGCGTGCCCTCCAGCCAGAGGTAACCGCCGGCCTGCAAAGGCCGCACGGATACGGTCATGTCCGCCAGGGGCTGGTGCGCCCGCCAATACAGCGCGGCGTGGAAAATGTCTTTCTCCGCCGGCAGGATGTTCAGCCCTATCAGCTCCAGCCCCGGCACCGGGAAACAACCGGCGGGTACAGTGGGCGGTTGTGTCAGCTCCCAGCGGGGCTGGCGCAGTGCCTCCACCAGATGCGCGCCGGCGGACCACCAGGCGGCCGGCTGGCCGATCTCCTGCTGGAACAGGGCCGCCGCCCCTATCGTCACGTAGAGCGGGCGGGGATCGCCGCCGGCCAGCCACTGCCGCGCCTGATAGGTATTGGCCGGCGCCACATCCGGCCGCTCCCCCCACACGGTGGTCAGGTACTGCACAGCGGCCATCTCTTCTGTCGTCCCGTAAATGAGCGCCCCGCGCGCCGGCGCGTCCGTCAGCAGAGCGCGTGCCAGCGGGATGGCGTCGTCATCCGGCCGCCGGCTCTGGTCCACATGTGGGTAATTGGCAGCCAGCCGCAGGGCGATGAGCGCGATCATGCCGGCGGATGTCAGCCAAAGGGCCGGCGCTCTCTTCGCGGGAGGGAAGCGCCGCAGGAGGGCATCCAGCAGGCCGGCGAACCCCAACAGGACCAGCGGGTATACCGGCATGACGACCTGATACCAGTTGCCGAAACGGTCAATGTAGCTGAACAGCAGGTAGATGATGAGAGTGGGGTATATCAGCAGGGCGCGCGGCTTCCCCAGGAGCAGGATACCGGCCAGGCCGGCCAGGCCGACGCCCGGCGTCAGCTCCGCCAGAAACAGCCAGGGATAGTCCAGCGGCGCGCCGCCGAAGCTCCAGGTCAGTTCCGAACGGCCCTGCTGGGTGCTGAGGAACTCCCAGAACCAGTTCCCACCGCGCCAGGCAATGCCGCTCCAATCGGGGTGGGCGCGGCCGGCCCAGTACACGAAGAGATAGCTGGTCAGCGGCAGGATGGCCAAGACGGCGGCCTGGGCCAGCAGGCGCCGGCGGCGCAGTAGCCCGGGCTCCTGGCTCAGGTAGAACAGCAGTAGCCCGGGGACGATGAAGAGCACGGTGATGAGATTGCTGAGGGCGAAGCCGGCGTTCAGTGCGCTGTAGAGCAGATAGCGGTCGGAGCGCGACTTCTGCCAGCGAAAAGCCCACAGCACAAAGAGCAGGGTCTGGAAGACCGCAGAGGCGTACTGTTCGGTGGTGACGGCATAGTACCAGAAAAAGTAGGTGACGGCGTAGAAGCCGGCGGTCAGCCAGGCCAGCGGCCACTGGTCCGTGATCTCCAGAAGGACCATATAGAGCACGGCCAGGGAGGCCAGTGCCCACAGGGTGGAGAAGAGCGAGAGCACCTGGGTGGGGTTGAAAAAGGGCAGGACCGCCCGCCCAATGCGGAACCAGAGCCACCCCAGCATGGAATAGACGGGATAGCCGGGGGCATTGGCCGGCCGGCCCAGCACCTGGGCGTATTGGTGCGTGATGAGGTCGCCGCCCAGCAGTTCCCCCACCCGCAGGCCGTCGTCCAGGGTCAGGAGATAAAGCGCGCCGGCCAGCAGGAGGAGCAATAGGCCGGCCCAACGCGCCGCGCGCCGCGAGGTGCAGGTTACTGCTGGAATCCGGAACTGCTTCGTCGTGGCTCCGATGGCTTGCATCTCCGCTGACAGCGTTCTGCGAGCCGAATTTCCCCTTAATATACCGACCTACCCTTCCATCGGCAAATTGACGGGGTACCCTCCCCGCGTGCAGGGAGGGCCGGGGGGCCGCTCCGCAGGGCAACCGCACGTGGGGGCGAGGCATGGGTCGCCCCTACATTTTGCCGGCGCCATGCTCCCATTGTATAATGCAGGGACCTGGTACGCGGACTCCATCCGGAAGGAGAGGGTTGGCCGGCCCATGGGCCTGAACCGACGTGACATATGGGCAGTGGCGCTCATCGGCGCCCTGGCGCTGTGGATGTTCTGGCCGGTGACGTTGGGCGGGAAGACGCTTTTGCCGGCCGATAACCTGTTCACCTTTGAGCCTTGGCGCACCTTCGCCCAGCAGTGGAACGCCGCCGTCCCCCACAACGAACTGCTCAGCGACCTCATCCTGGAGAACTACGCCTGGAAGACCTTCATCCGGGAAAGCATCCGGGCGCGCGCCCTGCCGCTCTGGAACCCCTATATTTTCGCCGGCATCCCCTTCCTGGCCGCCGGCCAGCACTCCGCCCTGTATCCCTTCAGCATCATCTTTTACATCCTCCCGCTGGCCCACGCCTACGGCTGGTTCAGCGCCCTGCAGTTGATGCTGGCCGGCCTGGCGATGTACGCCTTCGCGCGGGTGCTGGGCATCCGCCGGCTGGGGAGTCTGGTCGCCGCCATCACCTACATGTTCAGCGGCTTCTTCATCGTCAGCGTCGTCTTCTCCATGATCATCGCCGCGGCGGCCTGGCTGCCGGCGCTCCTGGCCATCATCGAGGTCATCATCCAGCGGCATGCGGAGCGCCCGGGCGGGGCACGGCGTTCCGCCCTGCCGTGGGTGGCCGCCGGCGCCGTCATCCTGGCGGTGCAGTTCCTGGCCGGCCATGTGGAGATCAGCATCTACACCCTCATGGTGATGGCCCTCTACGCCCTGTGGCGGCTGGCATGGCTGGCGCGCGACACGCGCGATCTGCACCTTACCGCTCGCGCCATTGGCCACCTGGCGCTGATGGGACTGCTGGGGCTGGGCCTGGGAGCGGTGCAGTGGGTGCCGCTGTACGAGCTGGTGTCGCGCAGTTTCCGCGAGGGCTCCGCCAGCTATCAGGACGTGGTGGGCTGGGCCTATCCGACCCGTCAGATCATCACTTTCTTCATTCCGGATTTCTTCGGCAATCCGAGCCACCACGGCTACTGGGATATCGTCCTGCGGCA
>Ga0078972_1011453_pt1 | contig 15889 bp, 10 predicted proteins | sample YelNatPaOPGAMG01_FD_67568 | JGI IMG/M metagenome (GOLD analysis project Ga0078972, IMG submission 67568) | Hot spring thermophilic microbial communities from Obsidian Pool, Yellowstone National Park, USA - OP-RAMG-01 (SPADES assembly) (version 2) | ecosystem: Environmental > Aquatic > Thermal...
TTTTCGCTAAACTTTTTGACGATCTAAGTTACACCTACGAAATTGGCAGTCTTCTGAAGATTCGGGAACCATTTGAGAAATTATTTAGAGAAAGGAAAAAAGGAGCTAAACAAGCAAGATTTGCTCTTTACGGACAAACTCAATTAGGCAAAGAAGGAATAGTCGGTCAAGCAAAGTTTGTGGTTGAAACGTCAAAGAACTCAGCAAACTTTGTTCTAATAATTCCGAAGGAAAGGACCATTGAGGAAATGATAGAAGAACTTCGCAAGTTTGAAAGGGAGGCTATCGAAGCTCATGATATGGGCAGCTTGCTTTTTGCAACAGAAGCTGAAAAATCTGTAGGCCTCCTTGCTTTGCTTTCAGAAAAATATGATGTTATATTAATGAATCCACCTTATGGTGACATGCCAACTAAAACTAAAGAATATCTTCGGAGATGTTATCCAAAAACTCACTTTGATTATTATGCAGCATTTATTGAACAGGCAATTGAACTATGTCTTCCTAACGGCTTTGTAGGTATGATTACCAGTCGAACCTTTATGTTTTTAAAGTGGTTTGAGAAAGTTAGAAAGGAGATCCTGTACAAATATTCAAAACCCGAAGTTCTCTTAGATTTAGGCTCTCATGTTCTTGATGAAGCAATAGGAGTGTGGGCTGCCACAACAATTAGGAAAAAAGTTAACGAAATTAAAGAAGGAGATGATGTATGTATTTTCTTTTCATTAACACCTTTCTTAAGCGAGGAAAAAAGAATAAGCATTTTTCAAGAGGCATTATCACTTTGGCGTAAGAATCAACAACACAACATTCTTTATATCAAAGAGTTAAAAACTCTTAAAAAACTTCCAGGTATGCCCTATAGCTATTGGATTCCAGATGATATAATCAATTTATTTAGTAAACATCGCTCATTAGGTGAAATAGCTTATATTAAAATAGGATTACAGACCGGAGAAGATCCTCGATTCGTTAGGTATTTTTGGGAGGTTAATCCTAAGGACATAGGAATGAAAAAGAGTTGGGTTCCACTAACGAAAGGAGGAGAACGTTTTTACTCAGATGTGAAATTGGTGGTTTATTGGAAAAATAGTGGACAAGAAATAAAAAAATATTGTAAATCAAGCGTTGCTAATGAAGAGTTCTATTTTAAAAAAGGGCTATGCTGGTCTCGTGTTCTAAGCTCAGTTCTTTTTGACGCCAGGATATTGCCTGAAGGAGTTATTTTTGATATTAATGCTGTTGCTTTGTTTCCTAAAGAAGAGGATATGCTTTATCAGATTCTTGCATTCCTTAATTCTTCTTTTTCAGCGTTTATGTTTATAACTTTAGACCCAACTCTTCATATGCGTCAAGCAGGTTATGTTTCTCGAATTCCGGTTACTCAAGAAGTTTTAAATAATGAAAAATTAAAAAATCTCGCCAAAGAAGCACACGATATACTTCAAGAATGGGACACTGGTGATGAGGTTTCTACAATTTTCATTAAGCCATGGATGCTTCAAATGTTACATGGTTTTAATTCCTTCCGTGAATCAATCACAGACCATCCCTTAGCTCAACAATTTGAATATTCCAATAGGTCGCCTTTAAACGGAGTTGGATTAATTAAAGTCTCGCCCACAACATCTATTAAGAATCTAGCTGAACAATGCGTGCAGCAAGAAAAACTTATAAAACAAAGAATTCATGAAATCCAAGAGCTTATTGATCAAGCAATTTATGAAATATACGATATTCAGAAATATACTGAGTTTTTTGAAAAAGAATTAAAAACTCTTAGAGGCTTCCCTAAGGCATTAAAGAAAAGTTATGAAGAGGCTATGAAACCAAGTATAACAATTCAAGAACATGTCATTCGTCTTGTTTCTTGGTATATTAAAAAGGTAATGGAGAGCGACGAGGACGGGATAGTTACCTTAGATGAGCTACTTAATAAAGTCCGTGAATATATAGCTCAAGATTTCGGCAAAGATAGAGTTGATAAAATTGAGTTAGAAATTTCTGAAATTTTGGGCAAATCTCTCAAGGAATGGATAGAAGGGGATTATTTCAACTTCCATGTATCCCTCTACAGAAGAAGACCAATTTTTTGGCAATTAACATCATCAAGACTTGGAAAAAGCAAACTTCCAGGAGTCTTTTCCTGCTTCTTATATTACCATAAACTTGATAGGGATACTATACCAAAGATTTTGTCATTCTATCTTAATCCGATTAAAGAAAGACTTTACAGAGAAAGAGAAAGAATTTTCAAGGAGCTAGAAAAAGCTAGAACTACAGGAGATAGAAAAAGAATTAATGATTTATCTAAAGCTTACGAGGAATCCCTTAACAAAATCGTTGAAATTGAAAACATGGAAAAAGCGCTGAACATACTACACAACCCAAGGAAAGATAAAACAAAGCTTAAGCCTGATGCTAAATGGATTGAGAAAGCCATAGCTGAAGTTAGAGATAATGGCTGGAATCCAATAATAGATTATGGAGTAAGAGTAAATATTGAACCATTAAAAGAACTAAAAATTTTACATCCAGCAGCTGATAGGGTGAAATAATAGATGGTAAATCAGCTTCAAGAAAGGATCAAGCAGATAATATCAGATGTGCTTAGAGACTATCCTATCTTAATATGGTATGATGAAGACGCCAGCCTACAAGACATAATATTTGAAGCAATACCAACAAACGTAAACTTCATTCCCTTTGAAGGAAGCTATTTAGCGATCAGAGCGCGAATGGAAAAAGAAGACCCAGATTTTGAGAAAAAGTGGTTTATTTATATTCCAAGAAAACCTTTTGAACCGAGCTGGATTAGAGATTACGAACTTTTTGGTAAAAAATTAGAAATGAACCTCGAGAAGCTTTTAACAAATTATTTTGGTCTTGAATCTGACCTTGAACTAAAAGCTTTGCTCACAGGAGAACGAAGCAGACTACTTGCGAAAAAATGGGAAGAAGTGATGCCATACGCAAAAGCGCCATTGCGAAAAAGCCAAATAATTAACGCGCTTCTTTCGGCAGTTTTTAATTTAGGAGCAAGTTTTAGTCTTGGAAGGGCAATACTTGAATACGTTACCTTTTCAACACATAAACAGGAACTCATAAAATTAGGATTACATGACATATTTATCGATAAAGTGAAATCTGAATTAAATCTTAATGTTGAAGTCGATTCTGAAAATTTTCAAGAAGCTTTAGCATCGGCATTACTTTTTTCTGAACTTGTTTATTTTTCCAAAGGTTTAGGTAAGCAAAAATTTAACAAACTTTTACCCAGCGATGATAAGATTGAAGTATGGGCGAACTTAGCAAGAGAATGGCTTGAACATGTTTCATTGAAACATGGCTTTATTGATTGGTCCAAGAAACTTTCTGAAAAATACGATTTGAAGAGCGAGCTTCATGGAATTGAAAATCTCTTAAATGTTTTAAGCTTTAAGGAAGTAGATGAAGTACTGTTAGAGGAGTTAAAAGCAAGAATAAGCATAGAACCTGAAGGTTTTGAAAAAAATCTTGAAGTTATAGAAAAAATTGCAGAAGCAAGAAAGAAAAGTCCTTGGGCAATTAAAGGAAAAATTAACATTTGGGATTTAATTGGTGAAGCTTCAAGCCTATACAAAAAATGTAAGGAATCTATGTCTTTTCTAGAGAAGAACTTCTATGATGCTGAATTCTTGGCAAATTCTTACATACAATATGATGGTTTTTGGAAAATCGATTACATATACAGAAGGCTTTGTTTAAACTTAAGGAATGTTGAGGATGAATTTTTCAGGACTTTTCTTAAACCAAGCTTTAATGCATACTCCCTTTGGTTAAGAATTTTTACTGAACGATTTTCAAATGCCATAGAAAAACTCAGCGAATGGAGAATTAAAGGACTGATTAATCAACATGAATTTTGGGAAAAAATAGTTGAAAAAGAGAGTAAACCATTAGCTATTTTCCTTGTAGATGCGTTAAGATACGAGCTTGGAAAAGAGTTAGAAAGCATACTTAAAAGCAAAGGTTATGATGTAAAATTAATTCCTATGCTTTCATCTCTTCCTTCAATCACTGAAGTTGGAATGGCATCACTGCTGCCTCATAAATCACTTTTTGCTAAAGTTGAAAATGGAAAGTTAAAAATTCTAATAGATGAAAGTGTTCCAATAGGAGTAAAAGAGACAAGAGTCAAAGTTCTAAAGGATAAACTTGGAGATAAAGTAATCATATTTGAGTTAAGCGAAATAATAAAATCATCGCCTTCCTCGCTAAAAACAAGAATTGAAGGATACGATTATATAATAATCACCGATAGAGATATAGACATAGCTGGAACTTATCTTTTAGAAATTTCTGTAAACTTATTTGATGAAGTTGTAGAAAGACTTTCAGAAGCAATTGATCGGCTTCATAGAACAGGGATTAAGACGGTAATAACGACAACAGACCATGGCTTCTTATTAATTCCAAAAGATTTCACCCTTAATGTTATAGAAGGGATAAAATCAGAAGCTGACGTTGACAAAAAGAGGAGATATGTGATTGGAAAACCACCCTTTAACCCTTCATTATTTAGTTTTAACCTTAAACAGGCATGGTTAAAGGGAGATGGCATAATTGCATTTCCTCGGGGATTAACATGTTTAAATGTACCCGGCGAACAACAAATGTTTTTACATGGCGGCATAAGCCCGCAGGAAAACTGTATTTCTGCAATAATTTCAAAATCAAAAGTTGAAGTCGGAAAAATAAAAGTTGAAGCTGAAATACCTAATGAAATTACATCGGCTATTTGTTTTATACCCATCACCCCATTAGTCTCCCCAGAGGCTAATAAGCCAAGAGCTGTGAAGGTTGAAATATATAGCGATGAAAGAAAAATAGCTGAATCTGATACAATAGAATTACAGCAAGAAGCAAAGAAAGCAAGAATAATACTTAAAGAAGTACCTCCTCAAGCCGAAGTTAAAATTATTGATGCTGATACCCTTGAGCTTTTAAAGAGTAAAAAAGTGAAAATATCTATAGCTGGGTATGCAGAAGAAATTTAGGTGATACAATGGAACTCGACGAGCTCGATAAAAAAGTGCTTTCGCTCTTCCCAGGAAAAGTGGTAAGAAAAGATTTGCTTGGGCCTCTAAGGAAGCATCTAAATGTTCCAGCTTATGTTGTTGAATACCTTTTAGGAAAATATTGCTCCTCAGCTGATCCTGATGTTATTGCTGAAGGGATTAAAGAAGTTAAAAGGATTTTAACAGAGAATTACGTGCACCCCGATCAGGCAGAGGTTCTGAAATCCAAGGTAAAGGAACTTGGGAGATATAGAGTTATCGATAAAGTGAAGGTTAAACTTCACGAAGCTGAGGATAAGTACTGGGCTGAGCTTGTAAACCTTCAATTAAATTATGTCAACATAAGCGAAGATTTGATAAGACGTTACGAAAGACTTCTTGGTGGAGGATTATGGGGAATAATAGACCTTTCCTATAATCCAGAAATCATACATAAAGGCGTAATACGTCCGTTTGTTATAGAACAATTCCGACCTATTCAACTTGAAATTACTGCTTTAGAAGATGTGAGAGAAAAACGTTCTCAATTTACAAAAGATGAATGGATTGACTTTTTAATACGTAGTATAGGCTTAGAGCCAAGCAAACTTGATTATAGGCTTAAAATGTTGAACTTGTGTAGGTTGATCCCTTTTGTGGAAAATAATTATAACCTAGTGGAATTGGGTCCTCGTGGAACAGGTAAGAGTTACATCTACAGAGAACTTTCGCCCTACAGCATACTTGTTTCGGGTGGTGAAACGACCGTTGCAGGACTATTTATCGATATGAGAGGAAGAGGAAGAATGGGATTAGTAATGCTTTGGGATGTTGTAGCTTTTGATGAAGTTGCAGGTTTAAGAAGACTTAAAGACGCCCAGGCCGTACAAATATTGAAAGATTATATGGAAACAGGAGGTTTTGCAAGGATCAGAGAGGAGTTTAAAGGCACGGCCTCTTTAGTTTTTATAGGTAACATAGATTATGATATTCCAGAATTACTCAGTATTGCACATCTTTTTGTACCGTTCCCTCCAGAAATGCAAGATGCAGCTTTCTTTGATAGATTTCACGCATACATTCCAGGATGGGAAATACCAAGAATGAGGTCGGAAATATTAACTAACCATTATGGTTTTGTTGTTGATTACTTTGCATGGGTGCTTCGAGAATTACGTCGCCTAACATTTGCCACAGCCATAGACGAATATTTTGATTTAGGCAAGGCTCTTGATCAGAGGGATAAAGACGCTGTGCGAAAAACGGTTTCGGGACTAATTAAATTAATTCATCCCGATGGAAATTATACCAAAGAAGACGTTGAAGAGTACTTGTGCTTGGCATTAGAATTAAGAAGACGTGTGAAAGAGCAATTAAAGAAAATGAAAGTTGAATATTGGGATACGAACTTTTCTTACATTGATAAGCAAACATCTAAAGAAGTGTTTGTTTCAGTTCCAGAACAAAGAGCGCCAATCGAGTTACCATCTGAACCAAGAGTTGGGGAAGTAATAGGCTTGGCTCTTCTAAAAGTCTATGGTGGTGGTGCTATACAACGGTTTGAAATAATTGCTAATAAAGGGGAGGGAAAATTAAATGCGTTAGGTTCAATGATGAGGGTTATGAGGGAGTCTCTTAAAGCTGCCTATGAATACGTAAGCTATAACCAAAAGGCTCTCGGAATAGATATCGACTTCAAAAAGGACTACGATATTACTGTCTTGGCAACACAAATGGGTGTACCAAAAGAAGGGGCATCTGCTGGAATTACTATTTTGACGGGGCTTGTGTCAGCATTAACTAAAAAGCCCGTCAGAAATGACGTAGCAATGACAGGAGAAATAACGGTCTTAGGTAAAATATTGCCAGTGGAAGGAATTCATGAAAAAATAGTTGCTGCTGCTGATGCTGGAATAAAAACTGTATATATTCCTGCAGGAAACGAAAAGGATGTGCAAATGCTACCGCCGGACATCAAGAAAAAAGTGGAAATAAAACTCGTATCGAGGGTCGAAGAAGTACTTAACGATGCATTAATTGGATACAAAGTACCGGTGAAGGAAATTACTGAAAAAGTTGAGGAAGCTGACAAAGAACCACATCTTATTCTCGACGAATTAGAAAATGCCTTAAGAAAGTGTATAAAAACAAGTCTCGAAAAAATATCAGCAAATTGGTGGATCGAAAGAATTCCCCCAGATATTAGAGTAAAAGCTGAAGAAAGAAGAGAGAAGGATGAACTTAAACGTGAACATATCCAGTATGTAGATTTTGCCGATTATGTAAAAATAATTACACGCAAAGACAATTGGAAGGATGTCTTTAAAGAAATATTCAAAGATCAAGAAGCGATTACCGTAAAGCTAAAAGAACTGGAACCTATTAGAAATTCTGTACGACATGGGCGTAAGTTAACAACGGAACAGAGAGAGAAATTAAAAATTTTTGCTCAAGATATTTTGCGCCAGATTTTAGGGAAAGAGCTTGAATTGTAAATTGAGCTAACTCAACGATTCTATCATAATTTAATTCGTTAAACTGTTACTCCTTCTATGTACTCAAGCAGAAAAATCTATCTGTTTAAGTCGTACCAATTTTTTCTTTTACAGTTTTTGTTTTTAGTTTTGTCATTTTTCTATAATCAACTCATAAGCCTTAGCCGCTACCATTTTCCATTAGTTTTTCCACTTGCGGGATTATTTTATCAGGAACTAAGTACAAGTTATAATCCCAATCAAGACCATAAGATCTAATGATCATTACTTTTTTATACAAACACCTACAGTTTTTCTTCAGGCAATTCGTTGATTTGCATAACCTTGTAGTTTAAAGACTTAGCAATCTTCCTTATTTTCTTAATTATCCGACTATCGCCTTTAAGTTTTGGTTCATGCTTATAAATTATAACTAGATTTTCATTGTCCAACACCTGCAACGTTATAACTGGTTTGTAAAAGTACGGATAATACATTTCTATACCATCTCCTATGTATAACTCGGTCCTAATTCCATGCTTGAAAAGAGATCTATGCAATCTTCCATATTTCTCAGTCTTATACTGTTTCTGCAAAGTTTCGATCACATGTTTTGTCCTTTTATCTTGCATGGAATCAACCATAATCTTTCAACTCTTTTTCAATTTTCTTTCTTAACCAGTTGACAAGCTCATGCGGGTCTACATGAATCCTTGTCCACTCATCATAAGGTTGCTCCTCAAGGCTTTTTCTCTTCAGTCTAATTACCTTCTCCCTGTAAGGGATTCCTAAGTCATAGAGCAAGTCTCTAACCAATTCTGTTGGAAGATCGTAGCGCCAAAATTCGTAAACCACAACCATAAAATCACCTTTTGTCCTTGTATTCAATGTAAATGTCAAAAACACCTACGCTTCCAGTCGGATAAAGGTCTAATGCAACATTCTTATTCTCGTATACCTCTTCCCTAAAGCTTATCGGGACCACTTTTAACTCGCCATATGCTTCTCTAAAAGCTTCTATTACGCCATGAGCAAATGAAGTGAAGTCTATTGTTTGTGAGTATTCAACGCTTTCCTTCAAGTTTTCGCCATAAATGCTTATTACCGAGCGCTTATCTTCCCAGTCGAGTCTAAGGGATATCCTGTTAGGTTTAGCTTTAACATACTTTGATACAAGCTCTTTTACAACATTCTTAACTTCCATGTTTCACCTCCTTAAGCCTTTTTTGCAGTTCGTTAATTGCATCATCGCCTAACTCTTCTATCAACTTGGCAGCATCATAATCAGTCTTTATTTGCCGTTCAGGAAATAGTTCGGCCAGTTTGTTCAATGCTTCTTCATCAAAAATTATGTTCTTATACCACTTTGGATTGTTATAGTCAACTTCAGCTTTAGCCTTCTCAACTAACAAACTTGCTATCAAAGCTTGTTCTTTCTTCACGTAAAGATCATAGTTCTGGTAGAAGACGTTAGAACTTCTGGCAAAAACCCTCGCATGGTCAATGTTATGCTTGTCAAAAAGTTCTCTTACCTTTTTGTCGAATTCTTTAAGCATCTTCTCGCTTTCATGATAAGCTAAAAGCTCAGTTGTATTGATCAAAGCATATTTTTCGCTCTTCGTTTCGTAATAACCACGCCATGGATCAGTACTATGCCATTTAACAGTAAAATCACCCTCAGTCTCGTTTCTTGTATGACTTATAACGTATGGTTGATCATCATTTTTGTAATAAACTATAGCGCATGGTTCATCTTCAAAATAGCAAGTTTCGCAAAGTGGTTTACCTTCGTAATAACTTCCCTCATCGCCTATGTACGCATCATTTTTCCTGATCCTTTGTCCACAGGCTGCGCATTTCATCACAACACCTCAAATTTTGCAGGTGAGCACACAAGCAGAATGGAATCCTGCATCAGTTTTCGCTTCAGAAGCTTTAGTTGATCGTTTAAGCTTGGGAGACCATCGCTGAAAACGTTAATTATAACAGAGTCCTCGCTTGCACCATTATAATACCCTTTACCCATCAGTATGGTGTAACCTTTTGGAAAAAGAGCACTTGCCCATTCCTCGATTTTGCTTAAATAACATTTGTAGATTTTCCTGTTATTATTGTCACTGCCGATGTAGATATCGATTCTATATTGCATAACATCCAGATGGAAAAATGATAAAATGACGTTTACTGAAGGAAAAATTACCGAAACTTCCTGGCATCAAGTGGAATATCGAAAAGCGCACGATTTTGAAATTTAGGGCAATACAGTCCTGTGCTTAACGAAGAAAGGTTCAGGATACCAGTAAGGTGAAAATATAAAGCTCACGGCCCTAGGCAACCTTGTTATTAGCCTGCTTGAAGGGTGCAGCGTCACTTCCTTAAACCTTTGGATTTCTGTTTCGCTCATGGCTGACATGATAAAGTATGTTCCAACGTTCCTGATTTCCGGTGGTATGCTGGTTGAGTACTGGGTTATTAGAATAAAGCCTACACCGCGTTTTCCCAATTCGTTGATGCAGTAAACAAGATTCCTCGCCTTTAGAAGTCTGGTTTCGTCCAGAACAACCAGTAACTTCAGTTCGTTGGTTTCATTCCAGTTTGATGTTTCTTTATAAATTTCTTCCAATTGCCCTGTTATTTCGGCTTTTCCTCCTGTAAAAACAACTTTTAACCGATCGTCAGGTTTCAGTCTGCTTGCTAGGGTTCCGTGAGGATCGAAAACTGTTACTTTTATTCCGTTAGCTAGGGCCTCCTGTATGAGGATCAGGGAAAGAAAGGATTTCCCCACCCTTGTTTTTCCGTAAATTATCGCATGTCCGGTTAGCACATCAAGCGGAAAGTATACTCTACGCTTTGTCACCTTTCTTTTTATTATCGATGAAACAACATAACCTATAAAAGCTGACCTTTCCCTTGGAATGCTAATCTCTTCGCTCGGTATGTGTATTTGCTCTTCTATCGGTTCTTCTGTTGGAAGTTCTAAAGTTGATGTAAACATGTGCTTTAAAGCTATGGCAACATCTTTGTCCGAAGAAAAGCCTGCACAGTCTTGAGCCAATGCTAAACAATAGTACTTTTTTGCTTCATCAGCATAAGGAAAAAGCTCAGGGTTGAAAACTATCAGAGGATCTTTTACATCGCTGCACTTAACAAAATAAGTCTTCACTATTTCCATCTTTAAGCTATACTTTCTGCTTTCTATCTCCCTTAAAGCTTCTTGCAGGCTTTCCTTTGCATCCGTATAAACATAGAAGAACAAAGCTGCGGCAAACAGGTTTTCCTTTATAAGAAAGTAGTTTTTCATCCTTTCTTCCAATTGCTGCATCAGGCTTTTCTTAGCTTCCAAAAATTTTCTCGCATGATCTTCTTCCTCTTTGATCTGCTTTGGAAGGTAGGATGGATAAGGACCGCCAAAAATTCCCTTCTGGCTTTCAAGTTCCAGTTTAAGAGCATCAACCTTTTCCCTGTGAAACTGATAGTTTCTCTCTAACCATGCAAGCTTTCCTTCCATTTCCTCAGGTATATCAGGTTCAAGCTTAAATGGAATGTTGCTGGTTGTAATTAAAACAGCTTTAAACATGGGACTCCTTGAAAGATGGTCAAGCAATCCGGAAATAGCATGCCATTGAATATCTTTTTCAAAGCTTAAACCAAACCTGCGCACAAAGTTTTCCTTGTCTGTTACTTCCTTGGCAGCCAGACAAGCCACTCCAATAAATTTCCCCTCAAACTCGATTACGCCTACAGCCCTTTCTTCATCCCAATACTTCCTCAAATTCGGTTCATACAGCTTTAAACCAAAAGGCAAATTGCTTTTGCCCGTATCCAATCCTTCTTCTCCGTACGCCTTCCTTTTTATCCACTCATACCATTTCACATCATTTTCTGAGGGTTGAGGGACCATAAAATCACAAGGTTGTATCCTTCATTTTTTGCCACGTTTCGAGTGAGAGAAAGCAATTAAGGAAGCATTCTTCTTCTCTTTTGTTTCCTTCTATTTCCATTTATCTTCACACTTTTCTCTTTCCAGCCTTCACATACCTTTCACTACAATTTCCAATCGAACAATGCCATGCCTACGAAATGCGAGCATGCCCTCGTTATCTCAGGCCATTTGTTCGGTCTTCCGTCATCGGGATATATTTTCATCATCCTCAACCCACAGGTCTATTACTGAACCACATCTTTCGCAAACAGCTAAACCATCCTTCCAGACAATAGACCAAGCATCTTTGCCATTATCGCTTCTGTACTCTTTGCACTTTGGACAGTAACCTCTCATGAAATCGCTTAAAGAATAAAGCGAAAATAGAGAAGAGGTTTATTGAAATGAAAAATTCCATAAATGCTTTAATGTTATATGTATAACAAATCTAAGTGTAGGGTGTCGTTTTTCCCTAGTAATAAGTTTTATATTCTAACGATGAAAATAAAATTATCCATCAAGTGATTGGAGAAAAAGGCGATGCCCATTAAGAGGTTTTACATCAAAGGCAACGGAAAAGTTATGGATGTTGGGTTAAGGCCCTCTCTTGTAACGCTTGGATTAGCGTATGACCTAAAAGTCGCTACTAGGAACTTGTACGAGGAAAACAAAGTTGAAGTTATAGTTAGTGGTTCCGAAGAAGGAATAAAAAGGTTCTGGGAACATGTTAAAAAACAAGACATTAGACCTGTAAAAGATGAAAAAGGATACTCTGTTACTGAACTTCAGCCTTATGAAGGTGTGGAACCTGACTGGGCTTATCAAGTAAGTGCTTCTTTGATGGAGCAAATATACAAAGGGATTTCAAGGATTGAAGGAGTCGACAAAGTATTGGATTATATAAAAGAAGGAATGGCAGGCGTTCAGGAAACTCTAAAGGGAATAGATGAAAAGTTCGGTACTGTAGCACAGAGATTCGGAATTTTTAGCGATTATGCAAAAAAGATGAGCGAGAAACTCACAAACATGGACGAAAAACTAGGAGGAATAGATGAGAAATTAGACTCGTTGCCAGAGCGAATAGCGAAAGCAATCAGTAAACGTGAATAAAATTTTCTAAATGTTTTTAACTTACACGAAACCATTTTATGGAAGTAAAAAGCATAAGTGAGTACTTAAGCGGTCAAATAGAGAGGAAGATCCTTGATTTCTATGAAAACAAACTTAACACTAAAATTTACTTATTCGAATAGCCTAAACTGTCGCTTTTTTCTGACAAAAATGTCGCCTTGCTCATAGTCGTTTATTATCTCTATTACACCTTCTTTCTCCAACTCATCTAAGGCACGCATAGAAAACAAGTAGTGCTCAAACCTCTTACGCAAGTCAGGATTGCTTGCTAAGTAGTCGTCTATCTCTTCTATACGAGCGCAAACATAGTAAAGCTCTTTATCATACTTTTTCAAAGTCTGCAGTGCGAGCTTTCTATCAACTGGCATAAAAATTTTCTAAAAATAAAGAAAAAATTCTTTTTGAAGAGGTAATATGCCATTATTTCCTATTATTACTGTTTTAATTAGAAGGGTGATATTGAATTTATATGAATGAAGGAATGCGTCAATTGATGTTTTTTACTATTTTTAAGTTTTTAAATAGCCAACAATTATTTATGAACAGAAAGATCTTATTCACGATTCTTTTTACCTTTTTTATCATTTGTATATTCACATTTGTGATTATCAACCCAAAGCCAAAGTTCGCACGTTCTTATCGTGCGGTTCTTTCTGAAGCAGTTAGGCTAAAAAGTCCTAGTTTATGCGGTGAAATACTGGCAATTGATTATGAAAGTAGCTGGTGGAGAACTGAATGCTACTACATGTTAGCAAGTCTAAGAAAGGATGCATCGCTATGTAACGAAGCAGATACACCAACAAGATCGCTGAAATTATTGTGTGAACACACAGTAAAAGCATTAGTTTCGAATAATAGCTCCCTATGCGAAAGTAATAGTCTCTTGATAACTGAAGACTGCTATGCGAATTTTGCAATCTTCACTCGTGATCCTACTGCTTGTAAACATATACTTACAGAACTTTCAAAGGATGTTTGTTATTCCAGTGTAGCTTATCTTAAACAAGACCCTACAATCTGCCAATATGTTAAAAATGAAGATGAGAAAAATTATTGTATTGCAATTTCAACTCGCAATTCTTCACTTTGTCGTAATGTTGGATTGTATAATAGGCATAATAGTTGTTATCACTTTATTGCTGTTGCTGAAAAGAATGTATCGATATGCGATTTAATAAACGTTAGCTGGTCAAAAGACCTTACTGAGAGCTTGAAGAAAGCATGTATTGAAGATATAAGTGTTGGGGATCCACTAGAATTTGTGGTTCTTTTTAAGTAATAACCTATTCAAAAGCAATTATGTATGAGAGCTTTAGGATTTTTTATGTTTTAGCTTTATTCTCCACGCAACTACTGTTGCAACTATGATAATTCCAACCATAGTTAAAATTAGAAGTAATGAGCCATAATCGTTACTCATACTGTCGAAAAATTTGACTAATTCTCCGATTACTGGTATCGTCCATAAGTACTGATTTAATTTAGTACTCCATTGTGGAACATTCACCCAAATTTTTCGACCATCTGGAGAAATAGCAACTGAACTTTTATAGACGCTACCTTTGTCAATAGTTGCATTTTTGGCAAAATACGACAAAGTAGCGCCGTTGATTATATAGGATATATTAAGGTTATAACCTTCGGTTGCGAGTTCAGCATCGACAGCATCTACCTCGTAAGTGAAAAATGTAACCTCCGTTGGAAGCGTTATTATAATACGGCTGTTCAGGTCTTCATAAGTGGCTTGGGGTATTTCAAGGTCTATTTCCTTAGTTGAACGATTAAAACCTGCATGTCTACCATATTGATCGTAGAGATGTAAGTATAATTTATGTTCCCATTCGTTTAACACGACAACCGTCCCCGAACCTTGAGTTTGCCATAGAGGTGGTTTACCTAAAAGTTCAAGAAATCGCTTGGCTGAAAACAATTCTTGATGTAAAGCTTGGATCTCATCCTCGCCATAAAATGTTCTTACACAGGCAAAAAAGCTTATTGAAACTTTCTGACCACCAAGTTTAGAAGTTACATCGTTTAACCATGATTCTATTTTCGCTTCTATATGAATTTGTTTTTCCGCATTGTCACTAAGATATATATCCTCGCTCGTATATCCATAAGAAATCCGTGGAACTACATACGTTTGCTCACGGTAAATTAATTCTGGAATGAATGCTTCCGCTTCTACCATAACTTTAAGTTTTAAATTAGCCTTAAACTCATTTTTTATTGTCAAATCTATATCACCGTTAAAAAGATTAATGTTACCACTAATTGACACATGTGGAAAAGTTCCAGGCATTTTGTCTTTAACATACGTCAATGCAGAAATTATGCGCTCTTTAAAGTAGTAGGCATTAGATAGTTGTTGCTCAGAAGTAGAAACTAAGGATTTTTGATAATTGCTTTCACTAACTAAATCAACTAATGTTTCTACTCCTGCCTTTCCCACTTCTAATATCATTATAGCAGGGGTTGATAATCCAAATGCAGGTCCAGAAATAATAATGAGAAGACCGGCGGCGCAAAAACTGATAGTTTTAAGGACTTTTTGACTGTTATGAGCATCTACCAGAGATTGAACTTGAGATTTATAATCTGAACCAAGTTCTTCTATATACTTGAAGTACGTCAATACATCTTGAACGAAGGAACTTTCTTGCAAATTAAGCATCTTTTCGTTCATAAAAAGCTCTAGTATATTCATTTTTGCTTTTTCTATGTCTTCAGGAAACCCTCCCTTTACATATATGTCATGAAGGTTACCTTTCATATCTGGCGTGATTTGGTCCAATGTTGGTCCTATTGCATTTCTTATCACCATATCTACTAGACCTTTAGTCATGCCTTTTGCTGGAATGGGAAGTGGAATAAATGCTATCGAGTCTTTGAGTAACATAAGAGGTAAGTTCGGAATGTTATTATCCACAATTGTTGACGCTTCAAGAACGCCTTCTTTCTGAGAATCTAAAGCTTTTATCGATGCAGAAAATAGCTCAACCGATACAGAACTAGCTACGGCATAAGTGGCATATCCTGTAGAAGCGTGGTTTGCTACTGCTAAATCCCTAGCGGTTATTGAGAGTTGATATCGTCCTATTAAAGCATTAGTAGCGGAAGTAACCGAAAGAATTACGGAGGAATCTGTTTCACCAGGATTAAGCGTGACTGATGTCTTGCTTAAAGAAGCAGACCAGCCAGAAGGTACAGAATATGTTAAGGAGAAAGTTGATGGACCTAAGTCCATAGGATCGTTGTTTGTTATGCTTACTGTATAAGTTAATGTTGATCCAGCTACACCAAGTTGATAGCCTGGAGTTAGG
>Ga0078972_1011455_pt1 | contig 15888 bp, 12 predicted proteins | sample YelNatPaOPGAMG01_FD_67568 | JGI IMG/M metagenome (GOLD analysis project Ga0078972, IMG submission 67568) | Hot spring thermophilic microbial communities from Obsidian Pool, Yellowstone National Park, USA - OP-RAMG-01 (SPADES assembly) (version 2) | ecosystem: Environmental > Aquatic > Thermal...
GATTCTTGCTTGCTCTTATCGGCGTGAATCTGTATGCATCGGCGTTCATCTGTGTTCCCTCGTCCCCCCGGCCGTCCCTCATCGTGATTGAGGGCAGGAGAACACCGATGGACACGGATAGGCGCAGATGAACGCAGATCAGGAATGCCTCTTGCTTGCTCTTGTCGGCGTAAATCTGTGGGAATCGGCGTTCATCTGTGTTCCCTCGTCCCCCCTTACCCCGACCAGAGACCACTTTCGGGTCCGAGCGATCATAGAGGATAGCCAATGGCCGTAGCCGTCAGCCAATCGCTGCTCATTCCGCCCTATGGTGGGCGGCTGGTGAACCTGCTCGTGTCGGACGAGGAAAAGGAGGCCTTGCGGGCCTACGCCGCCTCCCTCCCCTCGATCCAGTTGAGCGAGCGTTGTGTCTGCGACCTGGAACTGCTCGCCGTCGGCGGCTTCTCGCCCCTGGGCCGCTTCGCCGGCCGGGAGGACTACCAGCGCATCCTGGCCGAGATGCGCCTGGCGAGCGGCGCCATCTTCCCCATCCCCGTCACTTTGCCGGTCGAGCCAACCGAGGGCATCAAGCTGGACAAGGACATCGCCCTGCGGGACAGCAAGAACGAACTCCTGGCGGTCATGACCGTCGAGGAGGCCTACGAGTACGACAAAGACGAGCTGGCGCGGTCGGTGTTCGGCACGCTCGACACCGCCCACCCGCTGGTGGCCGAGATACAGCGCTGGGGCAGCGTGAACCTCTCGGGCCAGCTGCGGGTGCTCGCCCTGCCGCGCCACTACGACTTCCAGGAGCTGCGCCTCACCCCGGCGCAAACGCGGGAGCGCCTCCAGGCCTACGGTCGGGAGAACGTCGTCGCCTTCCAGACGCGCAATCCCTTGCACCGCGTGCACGAGGAACTCACCAAGCGGGCCATAGAGGCGGTGAACGGCGTCCTCCTGTTGCACCCGGTAGTGGGCATGACCAAGCCGGGCGACGTGGACCATTACACGCGAGTGAGGACCTACAAAGTGCTGGCCCAGCGCTACTATGAGCCGGACCGCATCCTGCTCGCCCTGCTACCCCTGGCGATGCGCCTGGGCGGGCCGCGCGAGGCCCTCTGGCATGCCGTGATCCGGCGCAACTACGGCGCCAACTACCTCATCGTTGGCCGCGACCACGCCGGCCCTGGCCTTGATTCCGCGGGCAAGCCCTTCTACGGCCCCTACGCCGCCCAGGAACTGGTGAGCCAGTACGCGCAGGAACTGGGCGTCGGCGTCATCCCTTTCACAGAGCTCGTCTACCTGCCCGATGAGGATCGCTACGAAGAGGCGAGCAAAGTGCCGCCCGCCGCCAGGACCGCCTCCATCTCGGGCACCCAGGTCAGGAACGAGTACCTGAACAAGGGCAAGAAGCTGCCAGAGTGGTTCACCCGGCCGGAGGTGGCCCAGATCATGGCCGACACATACCCACCGCGGCACCGCCAGGGGGTGTGCATCTGGTTCACCGGCCTTTCCGGCTCGGGCAAGTCCACCACGGCAGAGGTGCTCACAACGCTGCTGCTCCAGCATGGCCGGCAGGCGACGGTGCTCGATGGTGACGTCGTGCGCACCCACCTGTCCAAAGGCCTGGGCTTCAGCCGCGAGGACAGGGACACGAACATCCGCCGCATCGGCTTCGTGGCCAGCGAGATCGCCAGGCACGGCGGCATCGTGATCTGCGCCGCCGTCAGCCCCTATAGGATCACGCGCCAGGAAGTCCGCAACATGGTGGGCAGCGACCACTTCGTCGAGGTCTACATGGACACACCTCTGGAGGTGTGCGAAAGCCGGGACGCCAAAGGCATGTATGCCAGGGCCAGGAGAGGCGAGATCAAGGGCTTCACCGGGATAGACGACCCCTATGAGCCGCCGGAGCACCCCGAGATCCGCCTGGAGACGGTGCAGCACTCGCCTTTCGAGAACGCCAAGATCATCCTGGACTACCTGGTGCAGCAGGGCTTTCTGCCCGATAACTAGGCTACCACCCGGACATTGCGGACGGGGACACGCTACGCCGGCCAGCGTCAGACGGCGTAGTACGGCGTAATAGTGTGTGGGCCGTGTCAGCTTCGCTGACACGTGCCCATTGCCCTCCGGCCTGACGATGCGACACCGTAGTCGAGGACGGAGCGTGCCCGCCAGACCAAGGCCGGGGGCGTGTGGCGGCAGCGGCCGCTTTGGGGGTTAGAGAAAGACAATGTCGGATAAGAAGCGCAGGGTAATGGTCATCGGGCTCGACTGCGCCGAGCCCAGCCTGGTGTTCGATCGTTGGCGCCAGGACCTGCCCAACCTCAGCCGGCTCATGTCCACCGGCGCCTGGGGCCGGCTGCGCAGTTGTGACCCACCGATCACCGTGCCCGCCTGGAGTAGCATGCTCTCCAGCCGCGACCCCGGTCAGCTTGGCTTCTACGGCTTCCGTAACCGCGCCAACTACAGCTACGACGAGATGCGCATCGCTAACGCCACCGCCGTGACGGCGCCCCGCGTCTGGGACGTGCTCGCCAAGGCCGGCATGCAGTCGGTGCTCATCGGCGTGCCCCAGACCTACCCCGTGCCAGAGATCAACGGCTGGCTCGTGAGTGACTTTCTCACCCCTCCGAACCCCAGGCAATGGACGCACCCGCTGGCCCTGGCCGGCGAGATCGCCAGCTTGCTCGGCGGCGAGGCCTATGAGTTCGACGTCAAGGACTTCCGCACTGAGGACAAGCAGTGGCTGCTGGACTCGATCTACGCCATGACGGGCAGGCGCTGGCAGGTGGCCCGCTACCTGGCTGAGAGCAAGCCCTGGGACTTCTTCATGCTGGTGGAGATGGGCGTTGACCGCATGCATCACGGCTTCTGGCGCTACATGGACCCGAACAGCCCGCACTACCAGCCTGGCCACCAGCTGGAGAATGCCATCCACGACTATTACGTCTACATAGATGGCCAGGTCGGCCAATTGTTGGCAGTGGCAGGGCCGGAGACGGCCGTGATGGTCGTGAGCGATCACGGCGCCAAGCCCATGCTGGGCGGGTTCTGCGTCAACGAATGGCTGCGGCAACAGGGCTACCTGGCCCTGAAGAGCGAACCCCAGGGGCAGGTCGAACTCGCCCGGCTAGAGGTGGACTGGGCGAGGACAAGGGCATGGGCCAGCGGCGGCTACTACGCCCGCCTGTTCATGAACGTGGCCGGGCGCGAGCCCCAAGGCACGATCCCGCCCGAACGCTACGAGGCCGAGCGCGACCGCCTCAAGGCCGAGATCGAGGCTCTGCCAGGGCCGGACGGCAAACCCATGGGCAACCTGGCCCTGAAGCCGGAGGACATCTACCGCGAGGTGAACGGCGTCCCACCGGACCTGATCGTCTATTTCGGCGGCCTGAGTTGGCGGTCGGTCGGCAGCCTCGGCCACGGGAGCATCTACACCTTCGAGAACGATACCGGGCCCGACGATGCCAACCACGCCGAGGACGGCATCGCCATTTTCCACGACCCGGAGTGCCCTGGCTCAGGCGAGGCGCTCACCGGCCTGCAGCTTGAGTGCATCGCCCCGACCATCCTGGACTGGCTCGGTGTCGCCATCCCCGATTCCATGATGGCCAAACCCGTCTCCCTGAGCAGCCTCCAACCCACGGCGGAGCAGGCGGCCACCAACCCACCCTCGCACCAGGAGCGCGACGAATACGGCTACACGCCCGAAGAGGAGGCCGAGATCTCAGAGCACCTGGCCTCTCTAGGCTACCTCTAGCGTCGCTACATCCAGGCGCGCCGGCGCATCCACAGGTACATGGCGACCGGTGTGAGGGCGATCACGACGAGAGTGGCCAGGAAGGCCGGCAGGCTCGTCCAGGCGCCCAGGTCGGCGACTGGATGGAAAAAGTTCTGGCCAAAGAAGCCGACCACGAAGGATAGAGGCATGAACAGGGTCGTGATGATGGTGAGCGTCTTCATGATCTCGTTCATGCGGTTATTGACGGCCGAGAGATAGATATCCAGCGTGCCGCTCGCCAGGTCACGCAGGTTCTCGCTGATGTCGTACATGCGCACGAAGTGATCGTAGACGTCGCGGAAGTAGATGCGGCTGCGCGGGTCGATCACCGCATAGTCGTCGCGGGCGAGCCGGTTCAGGACTTCGCGCTGAGGTGCGATTATGCGCCGCAGATGCAGCAGCGAGCGCTTCAGGTGGAAGATGCGCTCGGCCAGCTGCTGCGTCGGCTGGTCGAACACGGCCGTCTCAACCTGGTCTATCGCGTCGTCAATCTCCTCGATAACGGGCATGTAGCCGGCGACGAGAGCATCGCTGATCTCGTAAAGCAGGTGCTCCACTCCCTGGCGGCCATGGCGTTCGTCCCGCGCGTAGCTCACCCAGACCTGTTCCAAGGCCTGGATCGGCTGATCGTGATGGAGGACAACGTAGTTCTTGCCGACGAACAGGTCCAGCTCGAGCGTGTCCACGTGTTCACCGCCGTCATGGTCGAGGACGGGAGCATGCAGCACCAGGTAGAGGTACTGGCCCCAGTCGTCGAGCTTCGGCGCGTGGGATTCGGCCAGAGCATCGTCAACCGCCAGAGGGTGGAAGTGGAACAGTTCCGAGAGCACCGCCCGAGAGCTGGGCACCGGCTCGGCCACCATATCCACCCACAAGAGGCCTGAGCAGGCGCTCAGCGCCGCCGCGATCTCCTCGCTCGAAAGGTCCTGACGCACCCCACCATCGGGGGCGAAGCACAACGACCGGATCATGATCCCCTCACCTGAAAGCGCTATCCAAAGAAAGGCAGGCGAACGCAGATCAATGCGGAGCTACGCCGATGAGAGAGGAATGTCCGTCTCTGATCGGCGTCCATCCGCCTTTGCCCGTGGTGATCGGCGTTCGCCCACCTCCGTCCTGCATCAGTCCCATTCGAAGATGATGCCCAGCCAGCCGGCGCGCCCCTTGTGGATCATCGAGTAGGCTTTGGCCGCCGAAGTCGCCGGCAGCCGGTGGGTGATCAGGTGCTCCACCTTCACCTGGCCCGTGTTCACCAGCTCAAGGAATAGCTGCCGGTTGCGCCGTTGCGTCCAGGGGAAATAGTGATGCCCGAAGAGCGGGGCCGCCGGCTGAAAGACGCCGATGATGCTGAGCTCGCGCAGCTGCAGCTGGGTGAAGGCGTCAATGCTCACCTCGCCCGGCAGGCTGCCCACAATCAGCAGCCGGCCACCGCGGGCCGCCGCCCGCAGCATAACCGGGATAGTCTGCGGGTTGCGCGTCGCCTCGAACAGGAGGTCGGCGCCGCGGTCGGCCGTGATCCTGGCGATGGCGCTCACCGGGTCCTCACTGCTGACATTCACAGTATAATCGGCGCCGCTTTCTTCCGAACGTCTCAGCCGCTCCTCGAACAGGTCCAGGGCGATGACGGGCCGGCAGCCGTTCAGGCGCGCCAACTGCAGGATCAGCTGGCCGACGACGCCCTGGCCGAATATGGCAGCCGATTCACCCAGAGCCGGGTGGGCGCGGCGGACGCCGTGCATGGCGACGCTGCCGAGGATGCCGAACACGGCCTGTTCAGAGGGCAGGGAGTCGGGCAGCGGCTGCCAGTACTCGCCCTTCTCGGGCGACAGGTCCAGCAGGATGTGGCTGGCGTGGCCGCCCATGGTCAACAGGCGCTGGCCCGGCTTCGGCTGCTCCACGCCTGGCCCCACTGCCTCGACAACACCGACATTGGAGTAGCCCGGGTAGAGCGGGAAGCCGCTGTGGGTGGCAAGCTCGCCTCGCAGGGAGGTGAGTTCGGTTCCGGCGCTCACCAGCGTGCGCTCCGTGCGCAGGAGCACCTGGCGCTCGCCAGGCTGGGGGATGGGGAACTCCTCCATCTCAGCCACACCCGGGCCTCGGAAAACGACTCGGTAGGCACTCTCGGCCATAGTGCACACCCCCTATCGCATTCTCGTTGTCCAGCCGGGGGATATGGTAAAGGATTGGCGCCACTCGCGCGAGCCGGTTCGGGTGGGAGGGCTGAAGGGGGTTGCGCTCCCCTAGCGCCACATGTATGGTTAGCAAGGCGGGGGCGGCCCGGCGGGCTGCCCTTTGCCACGCCAGAGCATGGAGGCCAGTCACGTGCCGCGCCCGAACCTGCTCCTCATACTCACCGATCAGCAGCGCTGGGATACCATCCACGCTGCCGGCAACCCGATCATCCGCACCCCGAACCTGGACCGTCTGGCGACCGAGGGCGTGCGCTTCACCGCTGCCTACACGCCAGCGCCGGTGTGCGTGCCAGCGCGCTGCTCCCTCCTCTACGGCCAGTACCCGGCGCACACTGGCTGCACCGACAACGACGACCCGATGCCCCAGGATCGCCCCAGCCTGATGGACCTGCTTGCCCGGGCCGGATACACCACCCACGGAACGGGCAAGATGCATTTCACACCCGATGCTCAAGCTTTGCGCGGCTTCCACAGCCGCGACCGGCAGGAGGAGATACCGGACAGCCTCGCTGACGATGACTACCTGCAATACCTGCAGGCGAACGGCTACGGCCATGTCTACGACCTCTTCGGCCAGCGCAGCGAGATGTACTACATCCCCCAGATCGCCCAGGTGCCGGCGCAGCATCATGGCAGCAACTGGGTCGGGGAACGCGCTGCTGCTTTCATCCGCCAGGCCAGCTCATCGCAGCCGTTCTTCCTCATGGCCAGCTTCATCCATCCGCACCCGCCCTTCTCCCCGCCGACGCCCTGGAACAAGCTCTACCGGGCGCCGCTCATGCCCCTGCCAAAGCGTCCGGATGGCTACGAAGCCTTGCAGACCTACCATAACCGCTGGCAGAACCGTTACAAGTACCGCGATGCCGGCCAGGATGACAACCTGCTGCGGACGATGAAGGCCTACTACTATGCCTGCATCTCGTTCGTAGACTATCAGGTGGGCAAGCTGTTGCGGGCGCTGGAGGACTCCGGCCAGCTGGAGGATACGCTCATCCTGTTCACTTCCGACCACGGCGAACTGCTGGGCGACTATGGGTGCTTCGGCAAGCGCTGCATGCTGGATTCGGCAGCCCGCCTGCCGCTTCTGATCCGCTACCCCAAGCTGTTCCCCGCCGGCCGCGTCTGCGAGACACCGGTGAGCCTGGTGGACGTGATGCCGACCCTGCTCGCCGCCGCCGGCCTGGAGTGGTCGGGCCTGGGACTGCAGGGCGTTGACCTCGCTGGCCTGGTGGCCGGGGGACCCGATGATCGCACCGTCTACTCCCAGTTCCGGCGAGCGGAGTTGGGCCTGTACATGGCGCTCAGCCGGCGCTGGAAGTACTTCTATTCCGCGCCGGACCGGCGCGAGTTCTTGTTCGACCGCGAGCAAGACCCGGGCGAGACGCGCAACCGCGCCGGCGTGGATTTCTGCCGCCCGGCCCTGGACGAGATGCGAGGGCGCCTGCTGGCCTTCATGCGCTCGCAGGCGGAAGCGGCAGCGGTTGATGGCGACAACTGGCGGCTCTATCCGCAGCCGCAGATGCCCGCCGACCCGGATGCCGGCTTGCTCGTCCAGGACCCTGGCTGGTCGGCGGCGTTCCAGCACATAGCCGGCTACAGCGATTGAGGCCGGCTGTGGCGAGGCCGGCTGTGGCGAGATCGCCAGACGAGGGCGCCAGGGGAGGTGCGGCTCCCGCCTCGGGGAGCGGCTTGAGCAGTATGTCGGGAACGGGCAGAGAGCGGGGCATGCTCTACCTCGTCGCAACGCCGATCGGCAACCTGGGCGATATCACCCTGCGCGCCATCGAGACGCTCAAGAGCGTGGACCTGGTGGCGAGCGAGGACACGCGCAAGACGGGCACTCTGCTCAAGCACTTCGGCATCAGCAAGCCCCAGGTTGCCTTCCACACCTACAACGAGGAACGTGCAGGCGCGCGCATCCTGAGCCTGTTGAACGAGGGCAAGTCCGTCGCCCTGGTGACCAATTCCGGCACGCCCGGCATCTCCGACCCCGGTTTCAGCCTGGTGCGGCGAGCGCTGGAAGCCGGTATCGAGGTGACGATGGCCCCTGGGCCGGCGGCGTTCGTCATGGCCCTGGTGCTCTCGGGCCTGCCCGCCCATGCCTTCACTTTTCTGGGCTTTCCCCCACGCCGGCCCGGCCAGCGCCGCAATTTCCTCGCCGCCTACAAGCAGCTGCCACACACGCTCATCTTTTACGAGAGCCCCTATCGCCTGAAGGCCAGCCTGCGCGATTGCCTGGCTGTCTTCGGAGATCGCCAGGCGGCCGTAGCCAACGAACTCACCAAGAAGTTCGAGCGCGTCTGGCGTGGCAAGTTGTCCGCACTGGCAGAGCAACTGGAGCAGAGCCAGCTCAGGGGCGAGTTCACCGTCGTCATCGGTCCGGAAGCGGGCGCCGCCGATGATTTCGCAGCCGAAGAGGAAGGCCTGGCCGACGAGCCACTGCCATGATGGTGGTTGGCCGCTGCCGCCCCGGCGCCCGTTGACAGCCTCGCGCCCTTCCCCATACTAATCCCCTGTACGGAGGTGGCAGAATGAACGAACCCATGAACATCCTTTGCATCGGTGCGCACCCGGATGATTGCGACCTCAAGCTGGGTGGGCTGGCTATCCTCTGGGCCAGGCTCGGCCACAGGGTGCGTTTCGTCTCCCTGTGCAATGGCGACGCCGGGCACTTCCGGATGGGCGGCGGGCCGCTGGCGCAACGGCGCTACCAGGAGACACAGCGGTCCGCCGCTGTGGCCGCCAGGGGCGCCAAAGGCACGGTTGAGTACCTGGTGATGGATACGCACGACTGCCAGCTTATGCCGACGCTCGAACAGCGTGGGCTCGTGATCCGCCTCATACGCGAGTTCCACGCCGACCTGGTGATCACCAATCGCCCGAACGATTACATGGCCGATCACCGCTACGCGTCGCAACTGGTGCAGGACGCGGCCTACATCGTCACTGTGCCCAATGTCGAGGCACTCACGCCGCACCTGAACTACAACCCCACCTTCGCCTACTGGGGCGACGACTTCAAGCGACCCTATCCCTTCAGCCCCGACGTGGCCGTCTCCATTGACGAGGTGCTGGAGCAGAAGTTCGACATGTTGCACTGCCACGAGTCCCAGATGTACGAGTGGCTACCATACAACATGAACATCCTGGACCAGGTGCCGCAAGGGGATGCCGAGCGGCGCGCCTGGCTGCCCCGCCTCTGGCTGGGCGACATGGAGCGCGAGGCCGAGCGCAGCCGCGAGGTTCTCGCCCGCCTGTACGGCCGGGAGCGGGCGAGCCGGATCAGGTGCGCCGAAGCCCTGGAGTTCAGCGAATACGGCAGCCCGCTCAGCGAGAGCGCCTACGCCAGGCTGTTCCCCTTCTTCGCCTGAGACGGGGGACGAATGGGACACAGATGAACGCGGAGAACGAATGGAACACAGATGAACGCAGATGCTCGCAGATTCACGTAGAGAGGGGATATGCGCCTCTGATCGGCGCTAATCGGCGTCAATCTGCGGGCATCCGCGTTCTCTTGCCTGCACTCACTATCAGGGGTACATGATCGCAGCCATATGCGCCCGCCATAGCGTTCGCCGCTACAGCCCGGAGCCGCTCAGCGAGGGCGAGTGGGCCGCCTTGAGGCGAGCGGTCGCCGCGGTTGAGCCGCTCGACGGCAGCCTCGAGGTGCACCTCGCCCTGCTGAGCTTCGACGAGGTCGGTGGCCGCCTGGCCGTCGGGGCGCTGCTCACATTCAACCCTGCTCCCGCTTACCTCGTCCTCCATGCCCCCCAACAAGAGGGACGCATGGAAGAGGCCGGCTTCCGGGGCGAGCAGGTGATCCTGGCCGCCACCGCCCTGGGCCTTGGCACATGCTGGGTCGGCGGCACTTTCAGCGCCGGCGCCGTCGCCAAACGGCTCGGCCGCCCAGCAGCGGACGTGCTCGCCATCAGCCCCGTCGGCCACCCTGACCCTGGCCGCCTGGGCCGGCTCAGCAACGCCGCCACCGAGGCCGTCGCCAGAAGCGGTGGCAAACGCAAGCCCCTGGCCAGTTTCTGTTTTCGGCAGCACTGGGGAATCGCTCTCCAGCCAGGCCTCGTGCCGCCCGAGGTCTATCGGGCTCTGGAGATGGCCCGCCTGGCGCCGTCCTGGAGCAACCTCCAGCCCTGGTACTTCCTTGTCGAAGGCGACGCTGTCTGGGCCATCGGCGATAGCCGCCCGCAGCGCTTCAACGACCGACCCGGCAAACCCTACTACCGCCTCGACGTCGGCATTGCCATGTCCCACTTCTGGCTGGCCATGCGTGAAGCGGGGCACGGCGGCCGCTGGTACAGCGTCCGCGGCCACGAAGGCGAGGTACAGGAGCGGCTTGGCCTGCCGCAGGCGATGGTGCCGATCGGCCACTACCGCCTTTGATGTCCCAGCGCTGCCGTCGTCGCCATCTGGCCCTGGGTATAACTGGCGACAGCCTGTGGATAAGTACCCCTCCAACTGTGGATAACCGCCTACTTATGTGGATAACTTCCCGCCAAAGCGGGCACTTATCCACAGCTATCCACAGGCCATCCGCAGATGGATCACTCCCTTGGGGAAAAGTCAAGCGCCGCTCTCCACTTATCCACAGGGTTATCCCAAGCCGCTTATGCCCCACGACCACTATATATAGTGGTTGCCATGGTCAATCGCTCGATATCTAGTGGCTGCAGGACGGCCGAAGAGGTTTTCCACAGAAACGCCCCGCCTACTACTACGGCTATCTTAAGTTAACGTAGTGCTATAGAAGAGATCTTGCTCTAGAACGACGATAGCACCTGTGGATAACCCCATCCCGTTTTCTGTAACTGCAAGAGAAGACGGGCATCGGAACGGCTGTTGAGTACCACTATCGGGGTGAATCTGCGTTCCCTTTCGTTCCCCTATCCTCGCGCCAGAGCGTTCTCGCGTTGTGCTTGACGGACCATCTCGGGTGGGGCAAGATGGCAGAGAAGGCTCGCAAAGCAGTCAGCCGTAACCATTTCCAGGCCTTTGCTTCGGCTGATGGGTTGCACATCTATATCTGGCACCGTGGGCCGGGCGGATTGGCCGCCTGGCGATCGTCCGATTGTCGTCGCACCACCACGAACACTGATGGCGAGGAGGTCGCAACGATGGTAACGATCACGGTCTCCAGGGAATCCGGAAGCGGTGGCGCCGAGGTCGCCCGTGTCGTAGCGGAACGGCTGGGCGCCAACTACGTTGACCGCGAGCTAATCGAGATGGGCTTCAAGGCGGCGGGCCTTCCCCTGCCGGCGCCTGCTCCCACAGCGCAGCCCAAGCTGCCCGAGAAAGAGGCGCCCGGGCTCGGCAGACGCATCGCCGCAGCCATAGCGGGCACGTTTGCCGGTGGTCTCCAGCCCTGGCCGCGCCCCCTGCCGGAGAGACCGCGGCGCGTCGGCGAAGAGGACTCGTATCTGCGCGATGCCTTGCCCAGTGACAGCGCCTACGTGGCGGCAATGCGTACGGTGTTCGAGCAGTTGCTGCAGGAGGGGCACAACCTCGTCGTCATCGGGCGAGGCGGGCAGTGCCTGCTGGCCGGGCGGCCGCATACAGTTCACGTGCACATCTGTGCGCCGCTGGCCACGCGCGTGCAGAGGGTGATGGCCGAGGAGGGGCTGAGCGCCGAGGCGGCAGCCGAACTCGTCTACACCCAGGACAGGGAGCGGGCCAACTACATCCGGCGCTACTATAACGTGGATTGGCTGCAGCCCTCGCTGTACCATCTCACGCTTAACACGGGGTGGCTGAGCAGGGACCAGGCGGTGGAGTTGATCCTGCGCACCACGGAGATGGTGGGCTGAGCCAGGCGAGAGTGGCTCTGGAGCGCGATCTTCGCTAGTCGCTTCTCGGGGGAACAGGTTGAAGGTTGGGCGGCGCTGCGATGCTACCCGCCCAACCCCAACTCCGTGTGGATAAGGCGTACCGTGTCGTCCACCTCGGCCTGGGGGACGACGAAGGTGACGTTGTACTCGGAGTAGGCCTGGGCGATGGTGAGGATGTGCGTCCGCTGCTTGCCGAGGGCGGCGAACGTACGCGAGGCCAGGAAGAAGGAGTCGTTCTCGCCCGCCCCGACCACTGAGACGGAAGCCACTGGCTGCTGCACGCTGATGTCGCGCACCGCGCCCTGCTGCAATTCCCGCTCGAACTCCCGTCGCAGGCGGCGGAGCGCATGCTCGGCGTCCTGCCCCCGCACCAGGAGCGACACGGTCTTATCCACGAAGGACTGCCCGAACATGAGCACGTCCACGCCGGCGCGCGCGAGGACATCGAGCACGCGAGCGGAGACGGCGGCGCTCCAGCCATCGTTGCTGCCGGTAACGGCGATGGCGCTCAGGTCTTTGCTTGTGATGATGGCGCGCGGGCCGTTGCCGGGGCTGCTGGAACGCTCCACGATGCGCGTCCCTGTATGCGAGGGGTTGAAGGTGTTGAGGATGCGCAGAGGGATGCCCCGCTCAACCAGCGGCTTCACCGTTTTCGGGTGCAGCACTTCGGCGCCGAAGTAGGAGAGCTGAGCCGCTTCGACGTAGGTGAGCTCCTTCAGGGTGCTGGCGTTGGGCACGATCTTCGGGTCAGCGGTGAGGATGCCGTCCACATCGCTCCAGATCCAGACCTCGTCGGCGTCGAGCACAGCGCCGAAGATCGCGGCGGAGTAATCGCCCGCCTGGCGGCCGAGGGTGGTGGGCACGCCTTTGCGATCGGCGCCGATGTAGCCCGTGATCACGGGGATGGCCCCGGTAGCGAGGATCGGGCGGATGACGGCGCTGGCACGCTCGCGGGTCTCTTCGATCTGGGGTGTGGCGCCGCCGGCGGTGCTATCGGTCACCATGACCTGCGTGGCGTCAACGAATTGGGCCGGCCGGCCCTGGCTGCGCAAGGTCGCGGCCAGGATCATCGCCGACATCTTCTCGCCCATGCCAGCGATGCGGTCCAGGGCGCGCATGGAGAGTTCGCCGATGAGGGCCACGCTTGCGCCGAGTGCCAGCAGTTCTGAGGTGCGCTCGCGGATGTAATCCTGCGCCTGCTTGAGTTCGCTGCCCTGCAGCAGGGCCTCGGCGGTGCTCAGGTGGCGCTGTTCCAGGGCGGCCAGGCGCTGCTGGTAGCCGCTCTCGTCGCCGCTTGCCGCCAGGCGGCCGACCTCGATCAGGCCGTTGGTCACCCCGGCCATGGCGGAGACGACCACGGCCACCGGCTCGGTGGTGGAGGAGCGGATTAGCTGAGAGACGTGGGCGATGCGCCCGGCATCAGCGACGGAGGTGCCGCCGAACTTCATCACGATCATGGCTAATGCCCTCCGCCGACCACGGGCATCATGAGCAGGCGATCGCCGTCCTTGAGAGGGTGGGAAAGGCCAGCCTCGCCGTGGAGATGATTGCCATTGAGGTAGAGCGAGACGTATGGGTTGAGGCTGCCTTTTGCTGTGAGCAGACGTGCCGCCAGTTCGGGATAGTCGCGCTGGATGGATGCGATCGCCTGGCGGACGTCGCTGGCCGTCAGGGTGAGTTCGGCCTTGCCACCGCTGAGTTTACGGTAAGGGGCCGGTATCGCTAAGATGATACTCATGCTAGCACTCCTGGTTGCCGGCATAAACAAGAGGCACAGGCTGCAAAGGAATGCGCCTGCGCGCCAACCAGTATACTACAGGTGCGAAAGGCGCACCTGATTGGGCAGGTAAGAGAACGCGGACAAGAGAACACAGATGAACGCCGATTCACGCTGATATGAGAGAGGAAAATGCCTTTCTGATCCGTGTTCATCGGCGTTCATCTGTGTCCCGTGCGTCCCTTCGCTCCCGCCAGGACGCGGGCACGCGGGGGACACAGATTGACGCAGATGAACGCAGATTTGCTTTGAAATGAGGGAGAATCTGTTTCTGATCAGCGGTGATCCGCGTTAATCGGCGTTCATCCGCGTTCCCTTACCTTCACTTCACATAGGAGCGACCAAGAGCATGACAGCGAGAGAACGCATCCTCGCCAGCCTGAACCACCGCGTGCCCGATCGCACGCCGACGGACGCCTGGTTCCATCATGAGGTGGAGCGGCGGCTGAAGGAGCACTACCGCACCGATAACTGGGACGACGTCCTGCGCGAACTTGGCATCGAGGGCTGGGCCGGCTGTAGCCCGGACCTGGTCTTCCCGGAATACGATGCCAGGGCCGAGCTACGGCCCGGGGCGTTGCCAGGCCGGCCGGTGATCTGGCTCGATGAGCGCAGTTACGAGGACCCTTGGGGAGTGCGCTATCGCATCGGCGAGGGCGGCTGGTATGAGGAGTGGCTGAGCGGGCCGCTGGTAGAGGCGCAGAGCGTCGCTGACATCGAGGCGGCGCCCCTGCCGGGCGTCGAGCAGATAGGCGAGCCTGAGGACTACGCCGGCAAGGTGGCGGCGCTCAAAGCCCAGGGCCTGTTCGTGAGCGCCGGCATCCCGAACCCCTACAAGGTCGCCTGGGAACTGCGCGGGATGCACAACGTCCTGGCCGACTACCTGATCAACCGCGACCTGCTCGAGGCGCTCTACGACCGTCTCTATGCCCTTTTCGGCGAGATGACCAGGCGCATGGCCCGGGCCGGGGTGGACATGATCACGGTGACGGGCGACTTTGCCATGCAGGACCGCATCATCATGGGCCCCAAGCCCTGGCGCGAAGTGGACAAGCCCCGCCTGGCGAGGCTCATCGCCGACTGCCGCGCCATCAACCCGGATGTTTTCTTCTTCGTCCACAGCGACGGCAATGTGATGGCCCTGATGGACGACTTGGTCGAGATCGGCTTCAACGTCATCAACCCGGTGCAGCCGGAATGCATGGACCCGGTCGAGGTGAAGCGGCGCTGGGGGGACAAGATCACGATCCATGGTGGAGTGAGTCTGCAGCGCACCCTGCCCTTCGGCACGCCCCAGGAGGTGCGCGAGGAGGTTGAGCATCTCATTCGCAAGTGCGGTTACAACGGCGGCCTGGTGGTGTTCCCGTCGAATGTGATTCAGCCGGACACGCCCACCGAGAACATCATCGCCTGTTTTCACGCCGCGCGAGACTTCGACGTGGCCGCCCTGGGTGGCCGGCCCGGGTAGGGCCTGCTGGAGATGCAGGCCCCTTACGGACGGTGCGGAGTCATGCCGGTAGGTCCCTGAGCGCGAGGCGCAGTACGCCCACATCCTCTTTGTTTATGGAGTAGACCACGTAGAGATGCTCGCCGTGGATTAGCGAGTGCGGGTATTGGTAGCCGTGGTCCTTGTACGTACCTTCGAAGACGGGGGCCGTCTCTTCGTTGCGCAGGATGTATGACTGCGTCCAATCCTCGCCGTCGTGGCTGAGCGAAAGCACCAGAAGGGTGCGGTACTCTCGGCGCGTGGACGGGTTGCCGACGTAGTAGAACCGGCCATCGGGCAAGCGACCAAAATGGAACTTGGCCACCGAGTCCGTGAACTGGGTAGGCTCCGGCGCTGACCAGGATGCGCCATCATCCATGCTCGTCGTGTGCCAGAGGAAGCCGGTGCCGGAGCGGAGCAACATATGGATGATGCCGTCATCGGTCTGAAAGAAGGAGCCCTCATTGAGGACGGGGTGCGGCGAGTCGAAATACGGTTCAGCCTCATGGAAGCCGACGGAGTCATCCACGTATGGCTTGGGCATGTTCCTGGGGTAGATGCCGGCTGGTATCCAGCCGCTTAGCCCGGAGCGGTCGTCCGTGTAAGGGAACATCATGCCGCCAGGCATGATGAGCCGGCCCGACCGGGTAGGCGTGGGCCCATGGTTCGGGACAAAGCGCTCGATGATTGGGATTGGCGGTCCCCACTGCTCACCGTCGCTGGTCGTCATGGCCCAGGTTTTCGTGTTCTTGTGCGGTGTCTCCTGAATGTGATCCGGTTTGCGAGAGCCAGGAGGGAGGTCGTACTCGTATTCGCCGATGTAAGCCACA
>Ga0078972_1011456_pt1 | contig 15888 bp, 14 predicted proteins | sample YelNatPaOPGAMG01_FD_67568 | JGI IMG/M metagenome (GOLD analysis project Ga0078972, IMG submission 67568) | Hot spring thermophilic microbial communities from Obsidian Pool, Yellowstone National Park, USA - OP-RAMG-01 (SPADES assembly) (version 2) | ecosystem: Environmental > Aquatic > Thermal...
CCCCCGAACAGGACAATCCCACCAGCGCCATCAACGATCACCACGCCCGGCAGATTCCAGGGTGACTCGAGCCAAATTTTCCTGCACCACGGCGGGGCGCCGCCCCTGGGGAACTAGCCAGGAGTTTTCACATGTCGATCGCCCCACCGGCCCAACCCGCGTGGCCGCCGCCCCCGCCGCTGCAGCGGCGGCGCCGCTGGCCGGCGATCACCGCGGCCGCAGGCGCCGGCGCAGTCATCGCCGGAGTCATCACCACCCTGGTCACCATCGCCGCCACACCCCGCGCGGCCAACGACAGCACGCCAGCCCAGGCACCGACGGTCACCGTGACCGCCTCACCCCCAGCGCCACCCGCCCCGCTGCCGGCCGCAGAGGCCGACAAGAAGACCTGCCAAGGCTGGGCGATCACCGACGACCTGGTCACCACCGCGGCCTCGGGCCTCAACGTCATCCCACAGAACATGCCGTTCACCGACCCCGCCGTACAGGCCAACCCCACCTGGAAGGCAGCAGTAGACCGCGCCAGCCAGCTCTACGGCCAGGCCGCCGAAACCCTCGCAGGCCAGATTGCGCCCGGCACCAGCCCGGTGCTTGCTGGGTTCGCTGACAGCACCGTCAGCGCGCTGCGCACCCTCGCGGTCGCCTACAAGACCTTCGACCCCACCTCGGGCACGGTCGTGGACATGTTCACCGCCGGCCGTGACGCTCTCGATTGGTCGTGTGGACGATGACTCAGCACCACACCGTTGACATCGCTTTCCCGCCACCGCTTCCTCCGCCGCCGGATCCAGGAAAGTGGCCGCCCCCGCCCGGGCCGCCGCCACCTCCTCCGCGACGATCCCGGCGGAGCTGGCCCGCACTCGCCACCGCCGCCGGGGCGGGCGCGGTCGTGGCCGTGATCACCGCCGCGGTGATCACCATGCAGGTCCGCGACTCCACGCCGGCCGCCGCGCTGACACACGCGCCGGTGACGAAGACGGTTCACCCTCCGGCGCCACAATCTCCGGCACCTCTGCCGACTGCGCAAGCAGACCGCCAGACCTGCGAGCAGGGTTGGATTCCGGCAGGCCACTTCATCGACTCGGGTAAGGCCGCGCTTCGGACGCTTCCTGATGGCGTGCGGATTGGTGATCCGATCGTGAAGACCAACCCGGGCTGGAATGCGGCCGCCCAGCAGGCTGCTGGCTTCTATCGGCAGGCCGGGGATGCGATGGCATCGGCAATCGCTCCGGGGACCACTCCAATCCTGGCCGCAGCCGCGGACACCGCCGTGAAAGAGCTCCGCCTGTTTAGCGTCGTCATTAGCACAAACGACGCCACTGTCGGCAACGCCGGAACACTCGGCAATGCGACCGCTAACACGGTCGGCACCTTGTGCGACCGACTGGCTCCTTAACCGGAAGGAATTTGTAGCGGTGGCTTCTAACGCTGGCGATCCCGCAAGGCCCAATACTGAGCATTCGCAGGCGATCTTGGGGACGTCCTGGCCGTTGCAGACGGCCTCCGCGTGGTCGGCTTATTCGGAGAGCTTCACGGGCGCGGCGAACAAGTTATTCCCTGAGCTTCATACGCAGCACGACATCCGTAGCATCGTGGCGCCTATGGAGGGCGCCTTTATCGATGCGGCCCGCAGACTCGTCGATGGGCGTCAGACGACGCTGGAGAATCGCATTGAGGGCTACCGTTACCTCGCCAAGAAGGCGTTGTGGGCGTCTAGCGAGATCCATGCCACGAAGGCCGATTTGGTCGAAATCGTAAATAAGGCCGAAGAGGACATCAAAGCTGCGCGCGAGGCCGCCGAGAAGGCCAAGCAGGCAGCCGCGGCTGTGCCGGGTGCTGCTGCAGCGATCGACGGTCAGCTCAAAGCGGACATCGCTTCAATCGTTGCCGGGGCTGCGGGTCTGGCCCAGGCGCGCGATGTCGAAGGCGCGGGGAAGATCGCGACATTGGCGGCCGATGTCGGCAAGTGGGCAGTGCCGTACGGCAACCCGACCCTGCCCGAGTCCGGCGGTGTCCCCGGGGCAGCTCCGGCGCCTGCCGCGCCCGCAGCACCCAGCCCACAAGGCGGTGGTACGGCCGTCAAGCCCGTCGACCTCAACAAGTACAACAAAAACCAGGCCGATCCGAACACGTTGCGGCCCGATCAGCAGGGTGGCGGTCCGCAGTCGCAGCAGCAGAATCAGGTGCAGCAGACCGCCTTTCATAAGCCGGACGGAACTGATCAGAACGGGACTAACCCGAAGCAGGCTCCGGCGGCTCCGCAGATGGGATCGGGCGGTAGCAATCCGAGTTCGGTGATCGGACAGATGATGAAACCGATCTCGTCGGGGGCCGGGGGAGGCGGGTCGCCCGCGTCGATGGGATCGATGATGTCGCCGGGATCGGCTGGTGCTGGCAACGGTATGGGTAACCCGGGTGGGATGAATCCTGCTGGGGCACAACCCGGGCAGTTCCCCAACGCTACCGGCGCGGGCACTGGCGTCGGGACCGGCGCAGGCGCGGGCGCGGAGGCCGGTCGTGCGCCGGGGTTGGCGGGTTTGGGGTCCGGTATTGCTGAGACATCGGCGCGGATGGCGACTGGGGCGGTCAGCGGTGTCGCGAATGGTCTTGGCGCGGCGGCCAATGTGGGTCACCAGGTCGCGCAGAATGTGGCCGCGGCGGTGCCGGCTGCTACTACTGTCAGTTCGTCCGCGGTGACAACTCCTGCGGCTGCCGCGCCCGGTGTTGGTGGTGCCCCGATGGCGATGATGCCGTCGGCCGCCGCGGGCGCGACACCGGTGACTCCGGTGAGTAGCACGGGGCCGGGCGGTCCTGTGACGCCGTCGACGCCGGCGGGCGGTCCGCCAGGGGGTAGTGGGCCGCCCCCGGCGGCGGGCGGCGCGCCGAATGGGGCGCAGGTAGCGCCCTTGGCGATGCCCCAGCAGCATGCCCGTATTCAGGCCATCGGTGCCGACGGTGCCAGCGGTGAGGTGTTGTTCCAGCAGGCCATGGACGCCGGCCATGACGTCATCGGGGCGATGCTGGCCCAGACCCTGGCCCAGGGCTATATCCAGACTCACTACGCGGTCTCGCTGATTTACGAACGCACCGGGGGAGTGACGGCGTGGCTGGCGACCAGCGAGGGCCCCTCGAGCATTCCGCTGGGAGTGCGGGTGCCGCAGGATGTGCGGTTGGCGGTCACCGATCCTGTCGTGGGTCGCGAGCTGTGGGAGGCCAGCGCCGCTGCCGGGGGGATCAACCCTCTTGATGTGGTGGTGCGTCACGCTCAGGCTCGTGAAATGGCCGCTCCGGGTGCGCGGGTGCTGGCGATCGCCTCGTCGCTGCCTGCGGAGCAGATGACCGACTGGACTCATCAGGTCGGTGCGCGGGCCGTCGCGGTTAACCCTCGTAACGTCTCGCCGACCACCAGCCCGGACGGGCACTCGGTGCACCGCTGCCAGGTCGCTATGCCGTGGGAGTGGCGGCAGGCCAACGCTTTTGATGAGCAGCAGCGGTTGCAGATCGCCGCGCGGCACATGCATATGGCAGCCCTGTCTGGTCACTTGCACGGGGCTGCGAGCGAGAAGGTTATGCGACTGTTTGAGGAGCGCAAACCCATCGGGGAGGAGCTATGGGCACAGGTTCGTCAAGAGCGGTTCCTGGCGCTGATCGAATACGAGCAGGCGTATCTTGGCCGCGGTCATGGCGGATCGGATCCGGCGTTGTCATTGGCGACGGTGCGGGCGGCTGAAGTCATTGAGTCGTTGCGTCATTACGACACTGTGGAGGGGTGTGCGGACTTGTTGTATGCGACGCGGTTGGCCGGCGCCCCGCTGAGTCCCGCCGCCGCCGTCGCCTAAGCCTCGATCCACCGATGATTTGGGATAGCGGCGGCCCGGGTGGCTGTTGGTGACTGATTCTGGTGATGTGCAGGGAGTATCTGCTGGTCTGTCCAGCTTGTCCTTGTGTGCTCCGGTCGGGCCTTTCGGCGGATGGTCAGGTAGTGGGGGTTTCTGGTGGGCTGTAGCCGATGGTGTTGCGCCACAAGGTGAGCCAGTGATGGGACCAGGGCCAGTGGGCTGGTAGATGCAGGACGGGTCGGCGTTGGGGGCGGGCCAGTCGGGCCGGGATGTTGACCATTTTGCGACGCAGTGTCGCCCCGCGGGCGACGGCGTGCACACCTCCGGCCAGGACGCCGGCGGCGCGTAACAGGTTGTGGGCGATCGCGGCGCATAGGATCCAGGCCGAGTTCGCGCCGAACTGCCCCGAGGGCATGTGGGCCAGGGGCCCGTCGATGAGGTCGGCGAACACGGTCTCGATGATGGCGTGGCGACGATGAGTGATATCAGCGACGTCGACGGGTTCGTCGGTGTCGGTCAGAAACGGGTGATAGCGCCAGACCGGGAACAGGGCGTCGGGGTAGCGGGCGTCTTTGACCCGGCGCACGACCAGCCGAGCGGTCACCGGGTTGTCGGTGGAGGTGAATGCGGTGAAGCTGGTTTCGGCGACCTCGGCGTCGGAGATCCAGTCCCCGGTGTCGGGGTCCCGCACCGCACCGGGGTAGGACACCGGGGTCCACGCGGTCTCGGGAATCGCATCAATGGCGGCGGCAACTGCGGCGGTCTTGGTCAGCACCAGCGAGAACCGGGCACCGGCTCGTTGGCAGGCGGTGACCACGTTGCTGTTGCCGTAGGCCGAATCACCACGCACCAGGATTTTCCCGCTGACGCCGGCAGCACGGGCGGTAGCGACCGCTTGAGCGATCATCTGGGCTGCGCCCTTGCCGGAGTTGGCCTTGCCCGCCCGCAACCTCGCCCCGGTAATCACCGGGGCGGCGTGTTCGGTGCTGATCGTGGTGATCAACGGTGAGAGGCCTTTGCGCAGGATCTGCTTGCCGGCGATCTTGGTGTGTCCGTAGCTGGCGCCCTGTTTGGCGTGTCCGTAGACCGGGCGTAGTAGCGAGTCGATGTCGATGAACGCCCGCCCGTCGGCGCCCGGGAGCAATGGCACTCTTTCACACAGGCCGGCCAGGTGTTCCCGAAGAACTGATTCGAGTTGCCGGGCGTGACCGAAGGTGAACTCCCGCAACAGAGTCCCGATCGTCGACGGCGCGTACACACCACCGAAGAGGGTCTTCATCCCACCCGAGCGCACAACGTCGAGGTCGTCGATGCTGTCCGCTCCGACGCACATCCCGGCGATCAGCGTAGTCAACTTCGGTGACGGATTGGCCCCACCCGAACGGATCCGCTCACAGGTGAACCGGACCTTGTCGGCCAATAGCTGCGACAGGCCGGTCTGGCTGGCCAGGGTCATCACCGGCACCAGGCCCGCGCACGACACGAGATGCTCATCATCGAAGACCGCCGACGATGCGACGAACCTGTGGGACACTTTCACCGGAAGTGCCTTTCCGAGTTGTGCCGATAAGTGCGTAGAGAACACTCATCATCGCAGCTCAGAGGGCACTTTCCTCGTTACGACACCCGACTACCCAACCAATTCATCAGTGGATCGAGGCTAAGCCTGAAACCGTGGATGGTTGATTTCGTGTTGCCGTTGACGTGGTTTCCCTAGTCTGCTGCCGGTTGTGGCGCGGTGGGGCGTGCGTGATCCGCTGGCCTGTACCAGCTTGTCCTTGTTGCGGGGTTCCTTGGGTCGGGCCTGGGATGGCGGGGTGGACAGGGGCCGGGTCGGTGGGGTCAGGCGGCTCGTGGCTGGATGGTGGGGTAGCCGATGGTGTTGTTCCACAGGGCTTTCCACCCGGTTTGGCGGGGCCAGTGGGCGGGCAGGTGCAGCATCGGTTTGCGGGCCGGTGCGGCGAAGCGGGCGGGTACGTTGACCAGGTCGCGGCGCAGGGTGGCACCGCGGGCCACGGTGTGATCGCCGCCGGCGAGGGTCCCGACGGCGCGCAGCAGGTTGTGGGTGATCACCGCGCAGGCCAGCCAGGCACAATTCGCTGCGAACAGTCCGGACGGTATGTGAGCCAGTGGGCCGCCGATCAAATCGGCGAAGGTGGTTTCGATGATGGCGTGGCGGCGGTGGGTGATATCGGCCTCGGCGACCGGCAGCGCGGAGTTGGTGACAAACGGGTGATGGCGCCACACCGGAAACAACGCATCGGGGTAGCGGGCGTCTTTGACCCGGCGCACCACCAGCCGCATGGTCAGTGTGCGGCCGCGGGTCAGGCGCAGGGTGTAGGGGGTTTCGGCGACCTGGGCATCGGAGATCAGCGCCCCGGTGTCGGGGTCTTCGACCGCGCCCGGGTAGTGCACCGGGGTGTAGGTGGCTTCGTCGATGGCGGCGATCGCGGCGCTGATGCGCTTGTTGCGGCTCACCGACAAGGAGAACTGCACGCCGTCGGCCACGCAGGCGCTGATCATCTTTTTCGTGCCGAACATCGAGTCGCCGCGCACCATGATCGTCGCGTCCGGGTTGACCGCTCGGGCGGTGGTGATGGCCTGCTTGACCTGGCGGGCGCCACCGCGCCCGGAGGCGGCCTTGCCGCTGCGCAGCTGCGCCTCGGCGATCACCGGCGGCGCACTCGCCGTGGAGATGGTGGTGATCTGCGGGGACAGGCCCAGGCGCAGCAGCGCGCGGCTGGCGATCTTGGCGTGCCCGAACGAGGCGCCCTGTTTGTGATGGCCATAGACCGGGCGCAGCAGCGAGTCGATGTCCAAGAACATCCGCTCATCGGCGCCGGCCAGCAGCGGGGTGCGCGCCGCCAACTCCACCAGATGCGCCCGGGCCACCGCGGCGAGTTGCTTACTGTGCCCGAAGGTGAACTCGCGCAAGAAGATCCCCAGTGTCGACGGGGCATACACCTCGTTGAACACCCGGGGTGTGCCACCGGCGCGCAGCACGCCCGCATCATCGATGCTGTCTGCCCCGCAGGCCATCGCGGCCACGATCGAGGTCAGCTTGCCGGCCGGGTTGACCGCTCCGGATTTCACCCGGGTCGAGGGCAGGTCCACGTGCTCGTCGATCAGTCGCGAAAGACTGGTCTGCTCAGCCAGTTCCAGCACTGGCACCAACCCGGCCGCCGACACCAAATTCTGCTCGTCAAACACCGCCGAGTCGGCGGTGAACGTATAGGATGAGTCCATCGAAAGTGCCTTCTTGGACTGCGGACAAATATGACGTAAGCACTCGTATTATCCCAGGCCAGAAGGCATTTTCACCGTTCACACGCCGATCAAATCACCGGCCCATCCACGGATTCAGGCTAAGCAGGCGATGCTGGTGGAGTACGGCAGCGAATGTTGGCAGAAAGCGGCGGCCGTCACTTATGTCGAGCGGCGGCACAGGTGCGCAGCGTCGATTCTCGACGAGTCGCGGCGCGGCACGTTGAAGGCAGATTGGCGTGACGAACTGGTCGACCTCGCTTTGCTGCGGGTCCCGGCGGTTCCGATCATGCAAACCTACGTCGATGTCGATGTGGTGGTGGCAATGGAGGTGGCAGGCTGGCCCCGGCGGCCGTGGGAGCCGTATGCGGCCAACGGCGACTGGAGGCTCGCTCTCGAGGCGTGGCATGAAGATCGGTTGATCCTTGAGAAGACTTATGAGGATGCAGGGCGGGCCGGGTTGATCAGCCTTGCTTATAGCAGCGAGAACCGGTGGTGGCAGGATCAGCAACGAGCGCGGGACTTCATCGAGGCGTGGTACCGAGCCGGGCTTGCCGCCGGCGGCGAACCGTGCGACTGGAGGAGCTGGTACAAGCAGCGGATCAGATTGCGTGAGGAGACTAATCCCCTTCGGATTCGCGGGCGTGAGCGCAGCTTAGTTGCCGTCGATTCGGACAGCTGGATGGAGGTTCTTCCCGAATGCTGGACCCGCACCCAGCCTTGATCTCAGGCGCCGCCCGTCTTGCGAGCGTCCCGCTGAATCCTGCTGCGGCAGTGTCTAGTTCGTTGAGGAGTGGTTGAGTGCCGTCCACTGCATTGGACGCGGCGCTGCCGGCGACTCCGGTAGTCCCCGCGGTTGATGAGCGCTGGGTGGCACCGTCAGCTCGCAGCGTGCGTCGACAGCAGACCGTGTCGACGCCTGCGGCCGCCCCCACGATGGCGGGTGCCCGCCACGTGTTTTGGCTCAACCCTGCAGATCGCAACGTTCATCAGGCGCAATTCCGTGTCCGGCGGCCCGATAACACCGTAGGCCCGAGCGTGACGCTTTCAGTGACCGTTGAAAGCACGAAAACCGTTGTCATCCAGCGCGGATCTGATGAGTCCGGTTTCTTGTCATTCGAACTGCGGACCGACACCGCGACGATGACGGGCACGGTCTCTTTCACACGTGCCAGCATCGTCGGCGCCAAAGTTGTTGAAGCGCTACCGAGTATTGAGCTACTTCAGGACTTTCGGGCTCCGAACGTGTTACAGGTGTCCTGGGTGTCGGGGGAGTTCGTCGACTTTCAGGAGCTTCCTGCTTCGGACGAGGTGTTCCCGGAATCGTTGATGGAGTACTTGCGCGCGTTGGCACGCCTGCAGCCATACGCGGCTACGCCGGTGGTGATCCCCGATTTGACCAGGGTCAGCCGCCGGGACGCGCGAGCTGTCAAAGACGCTGCCCGCCTAGTCGGAGGCGACACAGTCGAGGGCGAATGGGAAGCCTTCACTCTGGCGCCGGGAACAGCCATCGACCCCAGGGCGCACTACGAACTGATCATCGTTGAGCCGCTAATCGTGCCCGTCGGCACACACACCTACACGCTGGGCGCCATGCACACACACTTGCCGTCGGTGCGGTTCGTCGTCGACGACGAACGCCTGCGGGCCCAGCCTTTCCTCAACGACACGATGCGGCGGACCTTCGCGCCGGGGGAGCCGGTACCGAAGCGCTCTCATCGCCCGGTGAAAGGCAGACCGGTCGGCCTCATCGGCCACCCCGAGGCGAGCGTGGCGCCGGCAGAAGCTGAGAGGCTTGAAACGTTGCCTGAGCGCGACAGCGCCGCCGTGCTCGAGGCGCTGCGTGCACGCGTCTTGGTCGATGCGCTGGCCGAACCGGTGTCACTGCGGCTGGCGTTGTGGCATGCCGTCGACGAATGCCCCTTCGCGACACGGCAGCAAGCGTGGGCTGATGCCGCGGCGGCGGTGCGGTCGCTGGCCGCCGACGGCCTGGTCACGCTCACAGACCAGACCACAGGCGACGTACCGCCGCTGGCCGGCGAACCGGAACGCCTCGACGCCATTTTGGACGCAGTCACCGCCGAGGTTGAACAGGGCGGGCGGCCAGCGTGGACCGCGGGTCCCTGGCTCACCTTGACCGCCGACGGTCAACAGGTGGCCTCGCAGTTAGCGCCACATCCTGAGCGGTCCCCTGCGAGGCGTCGGCGGCGTTTGCATGCCGCGGCCGCCGAGCGCAGCGCGCGCAGTGATAGCTCCGAGCGTGTCGACGAAATCCTGGCCAATGAGGTGTGGAAATAACCGCGGTCATCGTCGACGCCGGGCCGTTGATCGCCTACGGCAGCGCCGGCGATAAACATCACGAGACGTTCCTCGATTTCCTCGAAACCTATTCGGGCCTTTTCATTGTGCCCATGCTCGTCATCGCGGAAGTCACTCATGTTCTGTGTCGCGACCTAGGTGTAGTGGCCGAGCAGAAGTTTCTCAACGACCTCGATGAGGACGACTTCCAGGTGGAGCCCGTCGTCGATGAGGATTGGCCGCGGATCCGCGAACTGGTCGCCCAGTACCGAGGATTTCCGCTCGGCACGGTGGACGCATCGGTCGTCGCGACTGCTGAACGCCTCGAAATCACCCGGGTCGCGACCGTGGACCTAAGGCACTTTCGGAACGTGGAACCTCGCCACTGCCCAGCGTTCACGCTTCTGCCTTCGACGGCACCTAGCCGTGTCCACGGCCCTTAGTGTTACCGTACGATACTCTTACTTTTCTTAAGTTTGGTGTACGGTCGCTCGTCATGGGGCTTGAGGGCGAGCACTATCCAACCCGTTTGGGGGTCGACATCGCGCAGGCCCGAGGGCCCGGCGCGTTGATCGGCAACAGAGGAGGAGTCCATGCATGACCCAACGGACATGGCGGCGAACGGATTTGAGCACCAACTGGCGGCGATCACCGCTACCGCGCTACGCGCTGATTGCGTCGAGCGCGACGAGTTGTTGGCGGTGTTGGCCAGTAGTGACGAAGATCTGCTCGACGTGATCGCCGCAGCCGGTCGGGTCCGCCGAAAGTTTTTTGGGCGGCGGGTCAAGCTCAACTACCTGGTGAACATGAAATCCGGTATGTGCCCGGAGGATTGCGGATACTGCTCGCAACGACTCGGCTCAAGCGCTGAGATCCTCAAGTACTCCTGGATCAACCCCGACGACGCCGCCAGCCACGCGCACTGCGCGATCGACGCCGGCGCCAAACGCATCTGCCTGGTCGCCGCCGGCCGCGGCCCCGCCGACCGCGATATCGAGCGCGTCGCCGACACGATCGCCGCGATCAAAAGCTCCGCCCCGGCAGTGGAAGTGTGCGCCTGCCTGGGACTACTGAAACAGGGGCAAGCCGAGCGGCTGCGTGAGGCCGGCGCCGACGCGTACAACCACAACCTGAACACCAGCGCTGAGAACTACGCGCGGATCTGCTCAACCCACGCCTTCACCGACCGGGCCGCTACCGTCGCCGCTGCCAAATCCGCTGGCCTGTCGCCATGCTCGGGGGCCATCGTCGGAATGGGCGAATCCTATGAGGACATCGTCGACGTCGCACTGGCATTGCGCGAGCTCCAACCGGATTCGGTGCCGGTGAACTTTCTGATCCCGTTTGAAGGCACCCCGCTGGGTGGGCATTGGGAATTGACCCCGCAACGCGGCCTGCGCATCCTGGCGATGTTCCGGTTCGCCTTCCCCGACGTCGAAGTGCGCATCGCCGGTGGACGCGAAATACATTTGCGCACACTGCAACCGCTGGCCTTGCACCTGGCCAATTCCATGTTCCTCGGTGATTACCTCACCAGCCAAGGGCAGCCAGGCCAGGACGATCGGGCGATGATCGCCGACGCAGGCTTCGTGATCGAAGGCCTCGAGGAACCCACGCTGCCAGTCGAGCGCCACGACCTGGTCATCACCCGCCAGCGCGGTGCCGGCACCACCACTCCCGCCAACACCTAAGCCGTTGATGCCGTCGCACAACGAGGTGAACTCAATCGTGTCGCACAAACCGGTGATCATCGTCGGGGGCGGCCCCGTCGGATTGGCCGCCGCCCTGGAGCTCGCCAGGTTCTCGGTTCCCAGCGTTGTTGTCGAGCGCCATGATTCGACGTCGTGGCATCCCAGGGCGCGCAATCTGAATGCGCGGACAATGGAGATCGCCCGAGGGTGGGGAAGTGCGGTGTATCAACGGCTGCGCGGCATCGATACCCCGCCGGGCTGGAAGAGCCCGATGAGGTATCTGGACACGATCGTCGGCCAGCAGGTGGGTCAGATCGAGACGGGAGGCTTCGAAGGGCCCGGGCCGGCGATCAGCCCGGCGCTGCCGATCATGTCGTCGCAGGATCTGACCGAAGCCATCCTGCGCGACGCGGCACGGGCCACGGGCATCGTCGACCTTCGGTTCGGTCACCAGGTCACCGACATTCTGTCCGGGTCAAGCGACCAGGACACCGAGGCGGCCGTGGCGGTGCGCGTCAACGCCACGGGAGACACCTACACCCTGGCCGGGGAAGCGCTGGTAGCCGCCGACGGTGCCGACAGCACGGTACGTCGCCAGCTTGGCATCGCCTTGAACGGCGAACAGGGCATCCATCATTTCGTCAACTGCTACTTCCGCGCCGATATCGAACACCACGTCGGCCAACGCCGGGGAGTCGTGTTTTTCGTCGCCAACCCCGACGCCGCCGGCCTGCTGCAACCACTCGACGCCCGCGGTCGCTGGCTGTGCCAGATCGGCGTGGCGCCTGACCAGTGGCAGCGCGAGCTCTGGGACCCTGAGCGAGTACGGCAATGGGTCCGCGGCGCGGTCGGCGTGCCCGACCTCGATGTCGACGTGAAAGGCGTTGGGCTGTGGCAGATGAACGCCGCCGTCGCCGACCGTTGGGTTCGAGGGCGCGTGGTGTTGTGTGGCGATGCGGCCCACCAGTTTCCGCCCACCGGGGGGCTGGGAGTCAACACCGGCCTGCAGGGCATGCACAACGCCATGTGGAAGTTGGCCCTGTGCGTGCGTGGGCTGGCTGGGTGGTCGTTGCTCACGACCTATGAGCACGAGCGGCGACCGCCCGCGATCACCACCATCGAACAGTGTTTGCAGAATCACGGCAATCTCGCGCGGCTTGCCGCGGCTTACTACTATCCGGCCAGCAGTGACCTCAGCGCCCAGGAGGCCGAGCGGGCCAGCCGACGCTTCGGTAACCATTTCGGCGTCGAGTTCGGCACCGTGTATCGCTCGGCCGCCATCATCGCCGACGGCACAGCGCCTCCCGACGTCGACGACGACTACAGCGACTACGCGCCCTGCGCGACACCGGGCTGCCGGGCCCCACATGTCTGGCTCGGCGCCGAGTCTGAACCTGTCTCCACACTCGATCTCTTTGGCGCCGGGTTCACGGTGCTTACCGGTCCAGGCGGGGCGATCTGGCGAAAAGCAGCTGCGGTTGCTGCTCAAGAGCTCGGCGTGCCCATCGCTAGCTACGCGATCGGCGATCCGGGACTGGCCGACCACACCAACACGTTCTTCGACCTTTATGGAATGGGCTGCGACGGAGCGATCCTCGTGCGTCCCGACGGCTATGTTGCCTGGCGTAACCCAACCGGCTCCTGCGACGGAGCGCCGCTCATTCAAGCCGTCGAACAGATCCTGGATCGCCGCGCGTAACTGGACTTTCCGGGGACCAGCGAACACGAAGGGTGGCAAGTGGCAGACCATGCGGTAGTTGTTGCCGGTGCGGGCCCGACCGGGCTGATGCTGGCCGGTGAGTTGGCGCTCGCAGGAATCGACGTTGCGATCGTCGAGCGCCGCAGCAACAGCGATGAGCTGATCGGCTCGCGCGCGGGTGGGATGACGTCGCGCACGATTGAGGTCCTCGATCAGCGCGGGATTGCTAATCGATTCCTGTCGCAAGGATGGACGGGCCAGATCGGGCACTACTCGGGGATTTCGATCGACATCAGCGACTTGCCCACCCGGCATAACTATGGGTTGGGGCTGCCGCAGTACCGCATCGAGGGCATCCTGGCCGACTGGGTGAGCGAGTTGGGGGTGCCGATCTATCGCGGCCGCGAAGTGAAAGGTTTCACCCAACACGACGCTGGTGTCGACATCGAGCTCTCCGACGGCCCGCCACTTCGGGCCGCATATCTTGTCGGGTGCGACGGAGGACGCAGCGTCATCCGCAAGGCCGCCGGCATCGAATTCCCGGGATGGGATCCATCGATGAGTTGGCTGCTCGCTGATGTCGAGATGGACGAGCAGCCGCCGTGGGGCATGCACCGACACGGCGGATTTCATTCATTCTTCAAACTCGAGGACGGCGGGCCGGTGCGGGTCATGGTCGCCGAACCGCATCTCGAGAAAACCGGTGAGCCCACCTTGCGTGAACTCAGGGATGCGCTTATTGCCGTGCGCGGAACCGATTACGGAATACGCAGTGCCATCTGGGTTTCCCGGTTCACCGATGTGACGCGACAAGCGGCGTCCTACCGGGACAAGCGCGTACTTTTAGCCGGCGACGCCGCGCACGTGCACTTCCCGGTTGGCGGGCAAGGCCTCAACACCGGTATCCAGGACGCGGTGAACCTGGGCTGGAAGCTGGCCCAGGTCATCAACACGACCTCGCCGGAACGCCTGCTGGACACCTACCATGACGAGCGGCACCCGGTCGCCGCTGGTGTGCTACGCAACACCATGGCCCAAACCGCGCTTCTCGGCCCCGGCGAACGTCTCGACGCGTTGCGAGACACCATGTCTGAGCTGCTGAACATGGACGAGCCGCGCAAGCGAATCGCCGCGATGATGACTGGTCTGGACATTCAGTACGACCTCGGCAACGAACACCCACTACTCGGGCGCCGGATGCCCGATCTCGACCTACTCACCCCCACTGGGCCACTGCGACTATTCACACTTCTCCACGACGCCCGCGCGGTGCTGCTAAACCTCGGCACGCCTCGGGATTTCGACATCTCTCCATGGACCCATCGCGTGATAGCTGTCGACGCCAAGTACACCGGGCCGTGGCAATGTCCAGTTCTGGGCCAAGTAACACCCCCCGAAGCCGTATTGGTGCGACCCGATGGATACATCGCCTGGGTGGGAGATGGCACCGATACGGGCCTGCATGCGGCTCTTACTACGCGGCTCGGGCTCAATGAAAAATGAGAGTCAATCGATGGTGGGCGGTATCTCTGCTTCGCCGGCCACCGGGTCAAAGCCCGGAGGGCTCATTCTGCGAACTCGGGGAGTCGTACGGCGATCTGTTCCCAAGTCAGTTCGTTGGCGGCGATCGCCTGGACGAATGCTTCGGCGCTGTCGACGTCGAGGGTCGCCGAGATCCGATGTCCGTTGAGGCCGAGCAGCAGCCAGCACGCTGCCCAGCCGGTGCGTTTGTTGCCGTCGGCGAGTGCTTGCGTCGTAACCAACGAATGCAAGAGTGCTGCGGCCTTGTCCCAGATGCCGGGGTAGGCGTCGTGGCCGAATACCGTTGCGGTGGGCCGCATTAGACTCGACTCGAGTAGGCCCGCGTCTCGGACGAGGGGGCGGAATCCGCATGCGTACTCTGCGGCGATGAGGACCTCGTCGGTGGTGGGGTAGTCGGTCACGCGAGGCGTTGGTTCAGCTCGGCTGAGCGTTCGGCGATCTGCTGGGCGAGCGCGCGCACGCGGCCTTCTCGGTCGCTGGCTTTGTCGAGGATGGCTTGCTTGGCGAAGGCGCGCATGGATGCGCCCGTATCGCTGGCCGCTGATCGAACGAGGGTGAGTTCTTCGTCGGTGAAGTCGATGTTGAGTGCGGGCATCTCATCCTCCCTTCCGGTACCACCATAGTACCACCGCCGGTACTATGGTGGTACCGGTGGTGGAGTTCTTCGCCGGCGCCGGGCCGGCGCAGCGTACACCGCGCGATGTCGCTTTCGTCGGCGACAATCGGGGCTGTCGAACAACCAGGAGGAGGCGGCGGTGGGTGCACTCGATGCGAACCCCGCTGACCTGTTGCGGTTCGCCGACGCCTATTCCGAGCTGGCCACGCGCGCAGCACAGATTTCCCCGCAGGCAGCCCAGGAGGTGCAGCGCATCGCCGACACCCACGGACCGATGGGTTATCCCACCGCGGTCGGGATCGCTGCGGGGCTCGCGAAGGCGGAGGGGCCGCTGCAGGCTAAGGTCGACGACTTCGACGCGTACGCACAGCGGCTGACCGAGCATGCCGCCACCTACACCACCGCCGACGGCGGCGGGGCCGCGAAGCTCGACGGTTTTGACTTCGATCCCAGCAATCCTCCGCCCGACGGGCGCGCCGGCGATGTCCATGAGGCCGGCTTCGGTGAGCGCGGGCCCGGCATCGACGGAGGGCCGGTTCCCCTAGACACCGGTGGTGGCATCGAGTTTCACCGGCGGTGGACCGATAAGGATCTGTTCCCTCACCCGCCCTCGGCAGCCGACATCAAGCAAGACTCTGTTGGTGACTGCTACTTTGACGCCACGCTCGGGGCGATCGCGGAGGCCAACCCTCAGTGGATCAAAGACCGGGTCCATTTCGACGAGGACAACAACTCCTTTGATGTGACGTTGTGGAATGGTCATTGGTAGTCAGGGGCGCGGTGCCCGCAATGCGGGTCCGTTTCCCCATCCCCCTTTCAATCCGTGCGTGCGGTTTTCCCGCACACGGCTTACCGATGATCTTCTAATGAGGCCAGCCTCGGACCGCCGAGGTGGGTGGCCGGGTGGGGGTGTGGTCGTTGCGGGTGGTAGCTGGTTGA
>Ga0078972_1011457_pt1 | contig 15887 bp, 15 predicted proteins | sample YelNatPaOPGAMG01_FD_67568 | JGI IMG/M metagenome (GOLD analysis project Ga0078972, IMG submission 67568) | Hot spring thermophilic microbial communities from Obsidian Pool, Yellowstone National Park, USA - OP-RAMG-01 (SPADES assembly) (version 2) | ecosystem: Environmental > Aquatic > Thermal...
GGCTGGGGCCGTGGCGGCGGCCAGGCGGGCGCTTTCGCGGCGGGCGTGAGGACCGTGTCCAACACTTTGCGAGCATCCAGAATCGAGACGCCTGCAAGGGTTACTTCCCCGTCGGGCGGAATGTCCATGAACCAAAGCGGCTGATCGGAGCGCAGCAGACAGCAGGCATGCCGGCCCAGCGTGCCGTCCGGCCCCGCAGCCGCCGTATCTACGGCGACAGTTACGGTGCGGCGCTGGAACGATTCGGATAGAAACTGGCCCGGCAGCGTCCAGACCCATCCCGCGCCGCGAGGCTCGACCAGTCCTCTTCGCGCCAGGCCCTGCAAAACGGTCGCTGTCTGTTGCGATGCGGCTGTGATAGCAGCCGGATCCAGCAACCGGGCCAGGAGCGGCAACAGCCACCGCGGGTCGGGCACATTGCTTTCCCGGCTGCAATACTCGGCGATGTCTTGGGCCTGGAAGACCTCGGGCCGCGGCTGGTGCGCCATGAGAGAGACGAAAGTGGCGCGAGCCTCCAGATCCGTCCACGCCAGGAGCGCGGCCAGGTGCTGCTGTCCCAACCGGTTGTTGGCAGCCAGCGACTCGTACCACGCACCAACCTGCGCGGCATAGGCCGCGTCCTCAACTTCGTCGAACAGTGCGCTGCTGAGCGCAGAGCGGCGGAGGCCGTAATGACGGGCCAGGGCGGCAATCACATAAGGCTACATGCGGATCATGACTGGTTCTCCTCCAGTTCCAGAGCCAGGATTTCGGCCCTCGTCCAGACGCGGCCGTCCTGGACGTACTGCATCGAGCGCACGCCGGGCAAGTTCAGGTACGGGCAACCGTGGACGGTCCTCTGGAGGGTCAGGCTTCGGTCCCCGGGAGCGATCCAGGCCAGTTTGCCGCGCTCGATCCACGGGGCCAGATCGAAGTCCCACTCCTCTTCGAAATCCGGCGCTTCGGTCCAGCCGCCGTAACTTTCCCCGCCCTCTGCCCAACGCACGTTCGTGCCCCAATCGTTGGGCCACTCGACGCCATCCATTCGCTCAGGCGCGAAGTAGGCGATGCAGAAGGCCTGGTGCCTGCCGCAGGGCAGCGTATTGATCACTGCCTGAACCTGGGGCAGCTCGAGCACTCGCGGGATGACGAACGGGGCGCCGGGTCCGGGTTTGGCCAGAAACGGGAAGGGTTCGACGGGCAACTCGATGCGCACTGCGCCCGTGATGGCCTGACAGGTGAGGATGCGCTCCCGCAGCGGGCGCGCCGGGGCGTGGACGTTCCACCAGAGGCCGTCCAGCCCGTAGGGGTCGAACGTGTGTTTCTGCACCCAGCCGGTGAAAGGACAGACGGCGAAGTCAAGCCGCGGCAGGCCTTCTTCGTACTCGCGGCGGATGGCCGAGAGGCGCTCCGCTGCCTCGACGTCCTCCCAGGCGAGTGGCATCAACCGGAACACCTCGTCCAGAAGGGCACGGCGGCGTGCGGGTCGGAAAGGAAGCGCCATTAACTAAATCCCTCCTTCGATGAACACGGCTTCCGCCTGATCCCCGGGCCCGATTGCGACCAGCGGTTCGCCTTGACGGAAACCAATCACGTTACCCTTTGCATCCCTGATGGGAATTTGCGCCTGGTGCTTTTCAAGCACGGCCCTGTCAATCATGGCGTCGTGACTCTTCGAGGGAAGGTGATCATACTTCCAGTCCATGTGAGCGCCGTGCTGCGCCTGGAAGGGGCCGTTCTGAAGTTCCTTGATGATGTGCTCGCGCGAGGGGTGCAGTTTGGGCTGGCCCGTGGCGGAATCTATGATCAGATTGCCGTCCTTGTCCACGGCGTAGCGAGGCAGAGGCTTCCCGGTTCGCGCGTCGCGGATGTCAAAAATGTCAATATCGCTTGCCATGGGCTTCCCGGTGGCCTTGTCATAGATCACGCCGTTTTTCACTTCAATCTTTCCCTGGGCCTTCAATTTATAAATGTTTCCGTGCTCATCCAGGTATTCTTCCATTCGTATGTTGAATCGTTCTACCAATCGTTTGTATTCTGCGTCCATCATGTTTCCTTTTGGCGGCAGTTTCGGCCAGTAGTGGCCCACCTCGCCGGCCTTGCCCTTGGCGCCGAGCAGCAGATCCTCCGGGGTCAACGATTTGTTCTTGATGAAGCTTCTCTTTGGCACGGCTTGTCCCGTCTGGACAAGCACCCTGGACTCAGGGTTGCCGGGCCTCAGGTCCAGAATGACGCCGTGTTTGTTCGCCACCGCCTTGGCATGAGAAACTGCCTTGGGTGGGTAGCCGCTCAGGTAGCCCTCGACGGAGACGTTGGCCTTCACAATTTTGGCGCTCCGGCCCGTTGCAGGACCTGCCGGGACCCGGGTGAGAGCGCTACCAACCGACCCGGGCGGCTTGGGCGCCACGGCGGTGCTGAGGGCTGGTTTCTTGCCGGAGAGTACCTCTTTGATCGAGGTAGTTACGTTACTTAACAGCCCGTGGATAAAGCCACGTGGTGACGGCGCAGCAAACGATGATGGCAACGCCGCGGGCGGGCCGTTCGGGCGGTGGGCCCAGGAGTTCCAACCACCAGCGGACGGCGGTTCGCCGTGTCCATGAGACGCAAAATGCAAAAACAAAGCGCAGCAAGCAGGTCCGCTGCCTGCCGGGCCGTGCCCACCCCCAGCAGTTGGCGCAGGATCAGGCTCAGATGGAAGGCTGCGGCGTGAATCAGCAGGCGCTTGGCGATGTTGTCCTTGCCGCGCAAGTGCACCCGCCGCAGGCCGCCCGTGTCGTACAAATGGGCAAAGGTTCTCTCCCTCAGGACCCGCGCCGTCTCATCAGCGCCTGGCCCGTCGAGGTCTTCAGTCTCCGCCGGTTGGCATACACCGCCGCCTGCGCCGCTCGCTGGCCCACCCAGCATTGCCGCCTCCGTTCCGGCTCGGCGATCCCGCTGCGCACGCCCACCTCGGCCAGCTCCTCCAGCACCTGCTTGCTGGGATAACCCTTGTCGGCCACCACCCGTTCCACCCCGACCTCACTCACCGCCTTTACCGGCCCCACCGCATCGGCCTTGGCCGCCTGCCCGGCCATCTCCGTGACCACGCTGCCCGCTTCCGCCAAAGTCACTCTGAGACTTTCCGGATCGCCGCGATCGGCCGGCCCCGGCTTGCCGGGGCGCCACCACCGCCCCCGTGTCCAGATCCACCGCGTGCTCAGCCTGGTAGGCCAGGTGCGTCCGCCCATCCTTCAGCTTGGGGATCCGCGCCTCCGGATCGTGCGGGTTCACCCACTCCCGGTTCCACACCCGCTTCTTGCGCCGCCGATCCCGGCGTTGCCGCTGGGCCGGGGTCGGCTCCTCCAGGCCCTCGTGGGCCATCCGTTGCGCCACGTACTCGTCATAGCTGGCGCCGTGGTCCCGCCGCACCATCGCTTTCAGGGCCGCGTTGGCTTCCAGGGTGGTGGCATCCACCCCCAGGTTTTTGCCGCTCAGCAAACCTTCTCGCACCAGCAACTTCAACACCCAGCGGAACACCGCCTGGTGCGTGCCCAGGCTCAGCCGCCGCCGCGTTTTCGACCGCCTCGAGTGGTCGGGCATGGGTTCCTCCCGGCTCAGACCCAAAAACTCCCGCAGGCTGAGCGAGTCCGCGATGCGGTAGGCGATGCCGCGCTCGGAGTCGATCCCCTCGAAGTAGCCCACCAGAAAGCAGCGGAAATAGACCCCCGGGGCGATGGAGGGACGGCCCAGGGTGGGGGCGTACTCCTTGCGGCCGAGCCGCTCCACGTAGCGATCGAACTGGGCCCGCTCCAAGATCTCATTGAGCCGGCGATAGAACGGGTGCGCCGGGTGAGCTTGCCGATGGCGGGCGTCGACCCACAGGGAGGCCTGTTTGGGTTTGCGCTTGCCGAGGGCCATGGTTCTATTATCGGGTCAAGACATTCTGTGGTCAGGATGTTTTATTGGCGCACGGCCCGCGACTTTATCCACGGGCTGCTGGACGATAAACCCGTGCCCCTCGTTCGCTTGAGCGAGGAACGCCTGGTCGCAGAGTGAGCTGATCCGGCGGCTACGTGGCCGCGTTCAAAACTTCCGGACCCTGGCGGGAACCGACACGCGAGCGCGGTCGCCACGCGAGGACGGCGCTGTCGCAGCGTGTGTCCCCCCGTACGAAGCCGCAAAATCGGATCACCGCTTGGAAGTAGATCCCCGCGGGAAGGTCGGCTAAGGCTGGTCGGGCCGGCCGGATTTGAACCGGCGACCTCTTGCACCCCAAGCAAGCGCGCTAGCCAGGCTGCGCCACGGCCCGCACCTATGTATTGTAGCGCAGAACAGAGCAAGGTAACATGGACACCATGAAGACTAGACGTGCCGTTCGCCTCCTGATCGCCTCCTGGCTTCCTCTGGCGGCGCTTTACGCACAGGCGCCACCTCCGCTCATTTCGCCTGAGGTCCATCCCGACGGGAAGGTGACCTTCCGGTTCAACGCTCCCAACGCGCAGAAAGTCGAGCTGCGGCGCGAGGGGGCCGCCCCCGTCGCCATGGAGAAGGATGAGCGCGGCATCTGGACCGTAACGGTCGGGCCTCTGGAGCCGGACTTCTACGGGTACACGTTTGTGGCCGATGGCGCAGCGTACCTGGATCCTGCCAACTGGCTCATGAAGCCGAATCTGCTGAACCCGCAGAGCATGGTGCACGTGCCCGGGCCGAAGACCCTGCCGTGGGAAGTGAATAACGTGCCCCACGGGGTGATTCACCGGCACTTTTATCATTCCGACGTGGTCGGCGACGATCGGGACTTTTACGTCTACACGCCGCCGGGCTACGATGCGCGGGCGAGCCGGCGGTATCCGGTGCTGTATCTGTTGCACGGATACAGCGACGACGCGAGTGCGTGGACCGCGGTCGGTCGCGCGCACGTGATCCTGGACAATCTGATCGCGCAGGGCAAGGCCAAGCCGATGCTCGTGGTGATGCCGCTGGGTTACGGGGCGCCGGAAATCGCGCGCCGTGGCGGACCGGGATTGCGCGATCCCCAGGCGTGGCGGCGGAACATCGAGCGCTTCCGCGACGCCCTGCTGAGGGAGGTCATCCCGCTGGTGGAGAAAAACTACCGCGTGGCGGCGGATCGCACGCAGCGTGCGATCGCGGGCCTCTCCATGGGCGGAACCCAGTCCCTCTACACGGGACTGAACGCGCTGGAGACGTTCGCCTACGTCGGCGCCTTCAGCTCCGGCGGGCTGTTACCGGATTTCGACAAGGTATTTCCGACGCTCGACGAGAAGGCCAACCAGAAACTGCGGCTGCTGTGGATTGCCTGCGGCACGGAGGATCGGTTGATCGAGGGCAATCGCAAGCTGCTGGAATGGCTGAAGTCCAAGGGCGTCAAGTACACGTGGGTGGAGACGCCCGGCGCGCATACCTGGCTGGTATGGCGGCGCTACCTGGCCCAGTTCGCACCGCTTCTGTTTTAGAGGGGACGGGTTCGGTTATGTAGACTCTTCCGAGGCCTCGTCCGCAAGGACGCGGACGTGGTCGTCGAGGACTTCGACCCAGCCGCCGGAGATGCGCAGGCCGCCCGAGCCCTTGTCGCCGGAATAGGTGAGCTGGCCTGAGCCGAGTTCGCTGAGCAGGGCGGCGTGGCCGGGCAGCACGCCGATGTAGCCATTGCGGCAGGGGATCTGGGCCTCACGGACGTACTCGCGGACCCAGAGCCGCTCGGGTGTGGCGACCTCCAGCAAGAAGGTGTCCGCCATGCCGGCTCAGGCCTCCCGCTTCAGGCGCTCAGCGTGCTCCAGCACTTCTTCGATGGTGCCCTTCATGTAGAAGCACTGTTCGGGGATGTCGTCGTACTTGCCCTCGACGATCCCCTTGAAGCCGCGGATGGTGTCCTCGATCTTGACGTACTTGCCGGGCAGGTTGGTGAACTGCTCGGCGACGTGGAAAGGTTGGGAAAGGAAGCGCTGGATCTTGCGCGCGCGGGCCACGATCAGCTTGTCCTCGTCGGAAAGCTCGTCCACGCCCAGGATGGCGATGATGTCTTGCAGGTCCTTGTAGCGCTGGAGGATGGCTTTGACCTGCTGGGCGACGGTGTAGTGCTCCCAGCCGACGATGCGCGGGTCGAGGATGCGCGAGGTGGAAGCCAGCGGGTCTACAGCCGGGTAGATGCCCAGCTCGACGATCTGGCGCGAGAGGTTGGTGGTGGCGTCGAGGTGGGCGAAGGTGGTGGCGGGTGCGGGATCAGTGTAGTCATCGGCAGGGACGTAAATAGCCTGCACGGAAGTGATCGAGCCGCGCTTGGTCGAAGTGATGCGCTCCTGAAGCTCGCCCAGCTCGGTGGCGAGGTTGGGCTGGTAGCCGACCGCGGAAGGCATGCGGCCGAGCAGGGCGGAGACTTCCGAACCCGCCTGGACGAAGCGGAAGATGTTGTCAATGAACAGGAGCACGTCCTGGCCTTCCTCATCGCGGAAGTACTCGGCCGCGGTCAGTGCGGAAAGGCCGACACGCAAGCGGGCGCCGGGCGGCTCGGTCATCTGGCCGTAGATCAGCGCGCACTTGGATTTGCGCCAGTCGCGCGGGTCAATGACGCCGGATTGCTGCATTTCGAGCCACAGGTCATTGCCTTCGCGCGTGCGCTCGCCCACGCCGCCGAACACGGAGACGCCACCGTGCTTGAGGGCGATGTTGTGGATGAGCTCCATGATGATCACGGTCTTGCCAACGCCGGCGCCGCCGAACAGCCCGATCTTGCCGCCCTTCAGATAGGGCTCGATCAGGTCAATGACCTTGATGCCGGTTTCCAGCATCTTGAGTTCGGTGGATTGCTCTTCGAGCGGCGGAGCGGGCCGGTGAATCGGGTAGTACTTGCGGGCGTTGATCGGCCCCATGCGGTCCACGGGCTGGCCGATGACGTTGAGCACGCGGCCCAGGATTTCCGGCCCCACCGGCATCATCACGGGATGGCCGAGGCTTTCAGCTTTCATGCCCCGGATCAGTCCTTCGGTGGGCTGCAAGGCAATGGTGCGCACGCGTCCTTCGCCCAGATGCTGCGCGACCTCGACGATGATGTCAATGGGCTGGGGGACGCGGAAGCCCTCGCTGGTAATGCGGACGGCGGTGTTGATGACGGGCACCTTGCCTTCGGGGAACTGGATGTCCACAGCCGGGCCCGCGACTTTGATCACTTTGCCGATGACGCCGGCGGTTTCGCTGCCGCTGACGCGTTCGGTGACCTCGGCGGTGACCGTTTTTTCATCCATCATGTTCGTCGAACCTCCTGCGAGTCAGGGCCACAGGGATTACTCCAAGGCCTCAGCTCCACTGACCACCTCGATGATTTCCTTGGTGATGCTGGCTTGCCGGACCCGGTTCATAAAGAGGGTCAGGCGCGCAATCATTTCCCCGGCGTTCTTGGTAGCCTGATCCATGGCCGTCATCCGGGCGGCGTGCTCGGCGGCCACGGATTCCAGCAACGCCTGATAGACCGCGATTTCGACGTACCGCGGCAGCAAGCCCGCCAGCAGCTCGATGGCGGGCTGCTCGAAAATGTAGTCCGGGGGACGGACGGTTTGGGCCGGCTCGACTGGCAAGATGCGAGTCACGGTGAGTCGAGCCGAGATCAAACTCTTGAACTCGTTGTATAGCAGGTAGACGGCGTCGGTTTCGGCGCGTTCGTAGCGTTCGATCAGGAAGCGCGCCACGGCCGCCGCGTCCGCGTATTGGAATCGTTGCGAGAACCCGGTGTATTCCGCCACGATGGGGGCCTTGCGCTTGCGGAAGAAATCGCGCCCCTTGCGCCCGATGGTGACCAGCTCGACCTGCTGGTCGGCGTGTTGCTGGATAAAGGTTTGGGCGGCGCGGATCAAATTGGTATTGAACGCGCCAGCGAGGCCACGGTCTGCCGTGAGGAAGACGAGCAGGATGCGCTGTTCCGGGCGTGAAACGAGAAGGGGGTGCGAGGCCAGGCGTTCGTCGCCGGCCACCGCGGCCGCCACCCGCGCCCGCAGCTCACGGTACATGGCGGCATAAGGCCGCGCCGCGAGCACGCGATCCTGGGCCCGGCGCAGCTTTGCCGCCGAGACCATTTTCATGGCCTTGGTGACCTGCTGCGTGTTCCGCACCGAGCGGATGCGGCGGCGGAGATCAATCAAGCTGGGCATGTCAGCTCCGGTGCTCGGAGACGAAACGCTCCTTGAATTCCTTCAAGACGGCGTGCATGCGAGCGCGCAGTTCATCATCAATGCGCTTTTTCTCGCGCAATTCGGCGAGCACGCCGGGATAAGCATTGTCGAGGAACCGGTACAGTTCGTCCTCGAAGGGCCGGCACTGCTCGACCGGCAGGTCGTCGAGGTAGCCGTTGGTGCCGGCAAAGAGAATGAAAATCTGCTTTTCGACCGGTAGAGGCTGGAACTGGGGCTGCTTCAGAATTTCCGTGAGGCGACGCCCGCGGTTCAACTGGAACTGGGAAGCCTTATCGAGATCGGAGCCGAACTGGGCGAAAGCCGCGAGTTCGCGGTATTGCGCCAGTTCGAGCCGGAGCGTTCCGGCGACCTGACGCATGGCGCGGATCTGGGCATTGCCGCCCACGCGGCTGACGGAAAGGCCGACGTTGATCGCAGGACGGATGTTGGCGTTGAAGAGATCCGTCTCCAGGTAAATCTGGCCGTCCGTAATCGAGATGACGTTGGTGGGGATGTAGGCGGAGATATCGCCGGCCTGGGTTTCGATGAATGGCAGGGCCGTGAGCGAGCCGCCGCCGAGCTCGTCGGAAAGCTTGGCGGCGCGTTCCAGCAGGCGGCTGTGCAGGTAAAAGACATCGCCGGGGTAGGCTTCGCGGCCAGGCGGGCGGCGCAGCAGCAGCGAGATCTCGCGGTAGGCCGCTGCGTGTTTGGACAGGTCGTCGTAGATGCAAAGCGCGTGGCGGCCGGAATCGCGGAAGTACTCGCCCATGGCGCATCCGGCGTAAGGCGCGATGTATTGCATGGGCGCGGGATCGGAAGCCGTGGCAGCCACCACGATCGTGTAGTCCATGGCGCCGTAATCTTGCAGGGTCTTGATGACCTGCGCCACGGTGGACCGTTTCTGCCCGATGGCGACGTAGATGCAGACCACGTCGCCGCCCTTCTGGTTGATGATGGTGTCCAGGGCGATGGCGGTTTTACCGGTCTGGCGATCGCCGATAATGAGTTCGCGCTGACCGCGCCCGATGGGGATCATGGCGTCGATGGCCTTGATGCCGGTTTGCAGCGGCTCCTTGACGGGCTGGCGATCCACGACCCCGGGAGCGAGGCGTTCCAAGGGATTGTAGTGGGTGGTGTGGATGGGACCTTTGCCGTCCAGGGGATTGCCGAGCGGGTCCACGACGCGGCCAAGCAAGGCTTCGCCCACCGGCACGGACATAATGCGGCCAGTGCGACGGACTTCGTCGCCTTCTTTGATGGCGGTCCAGTCCCCGAGGAGCACGGCGCCAACCTGGTCCTCTTCCAGATTCAGGGCGATGCCGGCGACGCCGTGGGGGAACTCGATCAGTTCGCCCGCCATGCAATGCTCCAGGCCGTGGATCCGTGCGATGCCGTCACCCACGGAGATGACGGAGCCGACCTCGGCCACATTGACGGCCTGGTCGTAATGTTCGATCTCTTCACGCAACAGCCTTTCGATTTCATCCGCTTGGATGCGAGCCATAGATTCCCTCGCACAAGGCTAGGCTTCGGCGCCGGAAAGCCTGCGTTTGAGCGCCTCCAATTGGCCCCGGACGGAGCCGTCGTAAATTACGGACCCGATACGGGCCACCGCTCCCCCGATCAGCTCCGGCTCGATCAAGTACCGGGCGCGGGGCCGGCGGCCGGTGAGCTGCGCCAGGCCGTCCTCGAGCGCCTGGCGTTGAGCAGGCGTGAGTTCATGCGCTGACGCAACCTCGACGCGAACCACAGCGAGCCGCTCGTCAAGCAGTTGCTCGACCGCCTGGCGAATCTCGCCCAACAGATTCATGCGGCGGCGTTCCATGACGACGAGCAAGAAACGCCGGACGAGATCGGAGAGGCCGAGTTCTCGGACGAGTCTTGCGATCAGGCGGCGCTTCTGCGCCAGGGGCACCGCCGGGGAGGCCAGCACGTTGCGCAGCGCCGCCGAAAGCTTCAAGGCCTGCTCGAACGAGGTGATTTCCTCCACCACGGTTTCGGGCGTGGCGGTCTCGCCCGGGCGCGTCGCCAGGTCCACCAGTGCACGGGCATATCGAACTGCAACCGCGGCCGACATGTTCAACTCATCCCCGGAGCGCGCCGCGCCAGGTCACGCGCCATGGTTTGAATCCAGCGATCGGCGGTTTCCGCAGTGAAGCGCTGGCGGATTTGCTCGGCGGCCAGCGCCACCGCGAGTTCGGCTGCTTCGGCCCGCAATTGCTGCCGGGCCGATTTGACCATGGCCGCGATCTCCTGCTCGGCCTCTTCCTGGATCTTGCGTACGTCTGCCTGAATCTGACCTCGCCAGCGTTCGTATTCGGAAGCAGACTCCCGTTCCGCCTGGCGACGCAGGCTTTCGATTTCAGCGCCCACGCTGGCGAGCCGCTGTTCGATTTCGGCACAACGCTGCTCGGCCTCCTGCCGGAAGCGGCTTGCTTCGGCGATGGCGCGCCCGATTTGTTCGGTACGCCCCTGGAAGAAGGCGACAGCGGGCTTGCGCAGGAAGTACACCGCGACACCCACGAAGAGCACGAAGTTGGCGAGCTTCCAGAGATCCACGTGGGCGGGGCCGTGCGATGCGCCGTGGCTCTCGGCCGCCAGGAGCTGTCCTGCGGCAGCGAGCAGGACAGCCAGCGCCCAGCGCAAAATCCGGCTGGCGGACATCATGCAGCTCTCCCCATCAAGACAGTTTTGGCGATGCGGTCGGCGAGTTCCCGGCTGCGCGATTCGAGAACCAGGCGGGCAGCGGCCAGTTCGGCTTCCAGTTCCTGGCGCGCCTGTTCCACTGCGGCACGGGCCCGCTCCCGCGCCTCGCGGACGGCCTGGTCATGCTCCTGTTGCCAGCGCAGCCTGGCGGCTTCCTGCTCCCGGTAAATCGCAGCGCGGGCCTCCCGGATGGCGGCCTCGTACTGAGCGGTCAGCTCAGAGGCGCGAGCGAGCAGTTCCTCGGCCTGGCGCCGCGCTCCTTCGGTGGCCTGCTCGCGCTGCTCGAGCACGCGGGCCAGCGGAGCGAAGAAGACACCCTTGAGATAAAAGTGCAGCAGAAGAATGAGAAGGAAAGTGGGGATCGCCTTGATCAGCAGAGCCCCCAAGGCGTGCAGAGTCGCTTCCATTGGATTGCGCTGAGAAAAGCGGCCGCGAACGCGGGTCGAATGGTTTCTAAACCGTCACATTAGCATAGTGGTGGGAGACCGGGCAAGTTCGCGGGGGACTCGGGGGGTTACAATCGGCGGAGGCGGCGTGGGAAGCCGGCGCAAGGCTGGCCCCGCCCGCACGGGGAGGAAACGCAGTTGCCGCTGTTGCTGACGCTGGCGCTGATCGTAGTGATGTACCTGTCGCCCGTCGAGCTGTTTCCGTCGCTGGCGCCCTACCGGCCAGTGCTGGTGCTGAGCGCGATCGGGCTGCCGGCGGCTTTGATGGCCGGGGTTCTGCACGGCTTCAGCTTTCGCGCGCCGCAGATTTACCTGCTGCTGGCTTTCGCGGGGGCGCTGGCGTTCTCGCGAGTGTACCAGGGATGGCTGGGCGGAGCGGTCCTCGCCTGGGAGGACTTTGGGCCGACGATTGCGAGTTTCCTGATGACGGCCATCGTAGCGAGTGCGATTCGACGACAGAAGGCACTGGCCCTCACTCTGATCGCGATTGCACTGTACCTTGTGTTGCAAGGAGTGCTGGCGTATCACTCCGGATATGGGGAAGAGCAATTCATCCGGCTGGATTGGCAAACCGGGCCAGAGGGAGAAGCCGAGAAAACGCTGAAGCGGATTTGTGGTCCAGGCTTCCTGAACGATCCCAACGACCTGGCGCAAAACCTGTTGATCGCACTCCCGCTCCTGGGAGCGTTCTGGCAGAAGAGGCGGTGGCTGCGTAACGCTTTGCTGATCGGGCCGGCGGCGGCGTGGATTCTGTACGGGGTGGCGCTGACGCGGTCAAGGGGTGCAGCCGCGGGACTGGTGATCGCGGCGGCCCTAGCCGTGCGTGACCGGGTGGGAAAGGTCGGCATGTGGATCATCACTGGGCTGCTGGCGGGCGGGTTGTCAGGACTGAACTTTTGGGGGTCGCGTGTCCTCTCCTTGCAGGAAGCTTCCATTTCGGGGCGACTGGAAGCCTGGGGCGCCGGGCTGCAGATGCTCAAGGAGTCACCACTGTTTGGCATTGGTTTTGGAGGCTTCACCGATCGCCATGAGTTGACGGCGCACAACTCGTTCGTGCTCTGCTTTGCGGAAACGGGGCTGGTGGGGTACTTCTTCTGGATGGGGCTGCTGGTGGCGACGGCGCGCGATCTGGGGTTGCTGGCGAGATTGCCTGCTACGGACACCGCGCAGGAGCAGGTGCGACGATGGGCCCGGACGGTCCGGCTGGCCTTCTACACGTTTCTGGCGACGGCCTGGTTTCTGTCGCGTACCTACATTCCGACGCTGTACCTTCTGATCGCCATGGGGGTTGGGCTTCGAGAGATGGCGCATCAAAACGGGTGGATCAAGCTCCCGGGACTGGACCGCAAGTGGCTGGTGAGCACGGTCGCCTTGCAGGTATTTTCGATTGCACTCGTATATCTGACGGTGCGTCTGCGCTGGATGCAGTAGGGGGTCTCAGGCACCGGGAAAGAGTGAGAACAGCAGGCGGCGATAAGGGTTGCGCAGCGGCGCAGGCAATTGGGCTTCGAGTCGGCAGAGACGTTCGCGGTCCCCTGGTTCGAGAGGTTGCATGAGGCGAAGGCCGAGCGCGTAGACCAAAGTGCCGGCTAGCATAGCAGCGACAGCCCCGGGAAGGCCGGGGATCCACAGAACCAAGCCCTGTGCAACGGCGCCGCAGGCGGTAGCGGCCAGCAACAAGCGTGAGAAGCTGACCATGGGAAAACGGACTTCGAACCCTCGCAAAGAGGCCCACCAAACGGCAACGGCCGCGGTGGTTTGCGAAACGCTGTTGGCCACGGCAGCGCCCACTGCGCCGCCGGATGGGATCAAGAGCAAGTCGAGGAGGATATTCAGACAGGCAGTTAACGTCATGATCTTCAGGAGCGCCGCCTGACGATTGGCGGCGACCAGGAGGTCCTGAGCGGGGAACATGAGCGCCTTGGCGCTGGCGAAGGCGGCGAGTAGACCCAGGACGGGGATCGCGGGGAGGAAGCGGGGACCGTACAGGATGCGAATGACAGGGTCGCTAAGAGCGGCGAGGCCGAAGCTGACAGGCAAGGCGAGAAAGGCCAGAAGCCGGAAGGCAGTGACCGTCAAGGCGGCGGCCGATTGGGCTTCGCGACCGATTCGGACCATAACGGAGGCGCTGACGGCGCTGACGAAAGCACGGGGCAACAGCAGGAGTCTCTGGGTGATATTGAAGCCGAGCGAATAGAACGCCACCTGACGGATATCGGAGAAGTGCTTGAGGAATAGCATCTCCGAGCGGTCCCAGACCACGATGTTCAGCAACTGAAGCAGGCTCGCCTGAAGGCAGAACCGACGCAGAGCAGGTTTGAGCCCGGAGACGCGAGCGAGTTGTTCGGGGGCGTGCGTGACGGAAGCCTCCTGGAGCCAGTGGCGAGAGCGGCGCAGGGAGTAATGGCGGCGGACGACGAAATCCGTGGTGCGTTCCAGAAGCAGGGCCGCAGCGAGTCCGGGCAGGTCCCAGCCCATGAGCAAAGAGAGAACAACGCCCGCAAGCCCCACGGTCGTAGAAACCAAGGAGGACTTGACGTTGCTGGCGAAGTCCTCGGTAGCTGTATTGGCTGCGGAGTACATGGCCATTTGCATGGCAGGGGCGAGGCTGAGGACGGCAAGAGCCGCGTAGAAGCGGTGGCCTTGGGGGACCTGCCAGGCGACGATAGCGAAGCCCAAGGCGACCACGATAAGGGCCATCGTGGACTGGAAGCGGAGCGTCCATCGCCAGATGGTGCGGGCCGCGAGGAAGTCGCCTCGACCGAGGTATTCGGCGAGGTACTTGCGGGTGGCCAAAGGGACCCCGAAAGAGGCGAGGCGGTTGGTGATGTTGCAGATGAAGAGTACGTAGTTGTAGTAGCCGAGCTTTACCGGACCGAGGAGGCGGGCCACGGCGACAGACCCCACCAAGGCGGAAAGAAGGCCGACGATGGTGTCGAGCGCGGCCAAGACGGAATTTCGCGCGATGACGCGGGCGGCCGGCGCGGTGAGGCTGGGGGGCTGGGACTCGAGGGTGAGGTCAGGTTCACTCAAGCGGGATCCCCCCCGGTTCAGGATCGGGCTGAGGCCCGCGGAAGGCGACTACGGAGTGGAGCTTGCCGCTGGGCCCTAAGGGAATGGAAGGGACGACACGAATCTCGAACTCAGTATCGTTCAGAACCGTGCCCAGCTCCGCGCGCAGGCGGGACTGGCTCGAGGCGGACAGCTCACGGGCTAGCACCAGGAGCAGGACGACTCGGTCGGGAGATTCCTGCCGGACCTGATACTGGAGGATCTCGGGAATTTCCTTGAGCACGTGTACAAAGAACAAACCGGACACGGATCTTCCGCCGGGGAGTCGGATCTCATCTGCACGCCGCCCGGCGACCGTCTGGAGCATGGGCAGGCCGCGGCGACAGGGGCAGGAACGGGAGGCGAGGCGCCCGAGATCGCCGATGGCATAGCGGATAAAAACCGTGCCCAGGTTATGCAGGTCGGTGACAAGGATGTCGCCGTAGCCGTCCGGATCAGGGGAAGCGACTTCGACTACCAGATTTTCGACGTTGAGATGGAGACCTTGGTGGCGGTCGCATTCGGCGCCGATGGACATGAATTCGCGCGAGCCGTAGGTTTCGAAGACGGGAACGCGGAAGACCTGGCTGAGGAAGCCACGGACGGACGCGGGGAGAGGTTCGGCGGCAGTGAGGACGGCGCGCAGAGTGGGCAAGTGAAGCTGGCGGCTCTCGAGGTAGCGGGCAAAATTGACGAGGCTGGAGACGTAGCCGACCAGGAAACGCGGGCGGAAACGGAGAGCTTTGTGGTAAGTATGCTCCCACAGGGCTTCATTCTGGAGCCAGGTGGGGACGATGAGGCGGCGGTGGAGGAAGGCGTTCGTGCGCTCACGCAGGCGGCTGGTCAAGGACTGGGAAGCAAGAGGAGCAGCCCAGAGGTACAGGGTGCGCTCTCCCTGGCGACAGCCGGACCAGGAGTAGGCCCGGTGGGTTGCCGCTAAACGCCAATCGTAACTTTGCCATGTGCGATAGAAGCGCACGGGCACGCCGCTGGAACCGCCGGTGGCGTGGGGGAGGCGCCGCACGGTGAGATCCCGAGGAAACAATTCTTCGCGATGCTGGTTTACCTCCTCACGGGTGAGCGGGGGCAGCCGCTGAAAGTCGTCCCAAGTGCGGATATCCTCCAGCCGGGCGCCCGCGGCAGCATACTTGCGCTGATAGAAAGGGACGGAGCAGAAGGCAATGGTTAACAATCTGGTCAGTTCCTGCCACTGGAAATCGCGCAACTGTTCCGCCGACCACCACTGGCTCGTTTCGAGAAACCTGCGGATGCGGTGATAGCTACGGCCGCGAGCGAGGCTTTGAGCTGGCAGGAGGATGCTCTCCAGAAAGTAGCTGTAAAGGCTCACCAAGATCAATTGTAGGTCGCGGCTCGCCACCTTCTCAAAAGGGCGGCGGGTTCAGCGGCAGCCGGAGAGAATGTGCAGGTAAAGGGCTGAGTAGTCGCTGGCCATTCGCTCGAGCGTGAAATGCCGGAGATAGCACTGGCGGGCGCGCGCGGACAGGGATTGGAGGAGGTCCGGCGAGCGAGCCAGCTCAACAATGGC
>Ga0078972_1011458_pt1 | contig 15885 bp, 14 predicted proteins | sample YelNatPaOPGAMG01_FD_67568 | JGI IMG/M metagenome (GOLD analysis project Ga0078972, IMG submission 67568) | Hot spring thermophilic microbial communities from Obsidian Pool, Yellowstone National Park, USA - OP-RAMG-01 (SPADES assembly) (version 2) | ecosystem: Environmental > Aquatic > Thermal...
CCCCGGCGACCCAGAGCCGCGCATCGCGGCGGCGAATAGTGAACCACCTTGGCAGGTCAGCGAGCTCCACCTGGGCACGCACACGGGTACGCACATTGACGCCGCCACGCACTTCATCCCTGGTGGGGCGACGATCGACAGCTATCCGTTGGAACGGTTCATGCTGCCGGGAGTCGTCGTGCCCGTCGTCGGCATGGGCGGCGACGAGGCGATCCCTTGGCGCGCCCTCTCACCCTACGTGAGCGGTCTCCCCTCCGGCGCAGCCCTCGTTCTGCACACGGGCTGGGACCGCTACTGGGGCACAGAACGCTACCTTGAGCATCCGTTCCTGGCCGAGGCGGCGGCCCGTGAGCTCGTCAGCGCTGGCATCGGACTCGTCGCAACCGACGCGCTCAACGTTGACTCGACCCCCCGGGAGGCATCGTTGGTGCACGAGATCTTGCTCGGCGCTGACGTTCTCATCGTCGAAAACCTGCGCGGGCTCGATCAGCTTACGCCGGGCGAGACGTACACTTTCTCGTTCTTGCCCCTCCGTCTCAAAGGACTGGACGGCTCACCCATCCGTGCCGTCGCTTGGCAAGAGCGCTAGCCGATCCACGATCGCCGTCCGTTGAACGTGAGAACTCCGTAGGGGAACTGGCCAGGGCAACGAACCGCGGGACGCTCTACGTGGCGCGGCGTGAAGCGCGCCGTTTGTTCGCCGCTCGACGGGGGCGTAGCGTGGGCGGCGGAGCCCCGTGCTCCGGACGGCGTACAGCGCCGACGAAGACAGCTTCCTCGGACCCACCGTTCATGTACGTGTGCTCAGAGTGCGCCGGCAGCACGAGCGTGTCGCCCGGGCGCATCTCCTTCACTTGCCCCATGACGACCATCGTCGGGGTGCCACGCACGCAGTGGACGAACTCTTCAGTGGCGTGCGTCAACGATTCGAGCGAGGCGCCGGGGCGCAAGCGTACGAGGAACGGCTGCATCGTCCACGACGGACTCGAGAGGTAACTCACCTCAACGCCATCGACCGGGTGGGGAATGTTGTGTGCCTGAGCAGCGGGCACGAACTCGACCGTCGGCTCGTGGACATCGTCCATGAGATCGGCGACCACGACTCCATACACGTCGGCAAGCCGGATCAGCCGCGAGACGGCGATCTCAGCTACGCCACGCTCGACCATGCTCACAAACGAAGGCGACAGTCCAGCCGCTGAGGCAGCTTCGCGCAAGCTCAGACCGCGCTCCAGGCGATAGCGCTTCAGGCGCTCACCAATCGCTTTCATTACCTCAAGGCCAGCCTGTTCGTTCATTGAGAGACCCCCAGTCCACTATTCCGTCCGCGGCGCTGACAAGTGGGCCATCCCTGCCCCTGGGCCCGTTCTCAGCCGGGTCAACTGCCCTGCTTTGCGCAGGACCCGCCAGCCCAGGACCGCAGCTGAACCTAACTACAAGACATGAGACGAACCCGTCCGCCACCTGCAACCGGCGAACCTGCTCGCAAGCGTTCGCATCAGTGTACCTAGTTAGACGCGTTATTCAAAATATTTGACAACCTCAAAAGGCCTGACTACCATGCAGGCGTGATCGCCAGCGAGCTCCGGATAAACGCTCCCTTAGCGACAGATCAGGCAATTCTAACGCGAGCGAAGGTGCCTAGCGCGACTACGACTGATCACCGACGGGACTCATGGGCCTACCGCAGACCGGGCCTCGTTCACACTCAAGTTTGCGTGCCGCTGCCCTGGTGCTGCGTGCGAGGCAGTTGTGACGAACGCCACAGACCGCCGCGAAAGACTGTGAAAGAGAGATTGCCACACACATGGCGTCCCGCACATGGAGAGTCAGGTGAGGTGAGGTGAGGTGAGGTGAGGTGAACAGGCATTGTTTGCGTCGTGGGGGGAAACGTGTGGTTGGAGGGCAGGAACAGCCGGCGCTGTTCACTCTCTCTGCTTGATGGTCTCCGCGGGGACTGCTCAGAGCGCTGCCAAGAGTGATTGAAACGGGAAAGCGAACTTTCGACTGGGGGTAGAGAAGATGCCAGAGTCAACGCAACGACCCGACGTTTTCGTTCGTAAAGCTAGTGGCCTAATCCGCACGGCGGGCACGTGGGACGTGCTCGCTTACAACATCAACTTCACCAGCATCGGCCTTCTGCTGCTCTTTCTGTTCCTACTCGGCCCCGCCTTTTATCCCGGCGCGAGCCTCATGTGGGCGACCGTCATCTGCGTCATCGCCATTTTGCCCCTGGCGCTGGTCTACGGGTACCTGGCCTCAGCAATGCCGCGGTCGGGCGGCGACTACGTCTACGTGAGCCGTGTGTTGGGTCCGGCGCTAGGCATGATGAGTAACTTCAACATGACCATGTGGTGGTTCTTCTACGGCGGCGTACCGTCAGCTTTCCTAGCGCGCTACGGCCTTGCGCCGTTCTTCCGCACGCTTGGCATCTACACCGGGCATAGCGGATTGACCAGCGTCGGCAACTGGTTTGCCACCAAGAACGGGACTTTCATCCTCGGCGTCGTGCTCATTGTGACGCTGATAGTCATCTTCAGCATCGGCACAAAGACGTACTTCCGCATTCAGAACATCCTCATTCTTTTCGCCGCGGCGAGCACTGTACTGACGATCGCGGTTTTCTTTGCCCACGGCAATCACGCCGACATCATCCATGCCTTCAACAGTCACCTTGCACACATCTCCGGCAAGGCTGACCCGGCTGCCTACGTGGCCCAGTCAGCCAAGAGTGCTGGATACACAGGTCTGTCGCACTTCTCACTCTATTGGACTCTGCTCGTGATGACGTGGATCTACCTGAACCTCTCCTTCATGAGCTCGTCCGCCTACATCGGCAGCGAAGTCAAAGACGCACGCCGGCTTCAACTCTGGTCGATGCCAGCGACTCTCTTCATCGTGGGTCTCGGTGTGCTTTTCAGCGTCTGGGCAGTTGACCGCGCTGTCGGTTACAACTTCCTCGCCCAGCTCGGATGGGCGGACCCCAAGGGGCTCGGCCTAGATTCAACACCAACTTTCACCGAGCTCGCCTCGTATCTGGCCAACAACATCGTCCTCGCCTTCCTCATCGGGTTCGGCTTCATCTTCTGGAGCTACGCATGGTTGCCGGGGCAGATCCTCAACGGTTCGCGCAACATCCTTGCTTACGCAATTGACGGCCTGTTCCCCTCGTGGTTCAAGCAGGTCAACAAGACCACCAACATGCCCATTAACGCTCTCACGACGATGGGCGTGATGAGCATCATCGCTCTTGGCATCTACGTCTACACGAGCCTCTTCGCGACGCTCGTGGGCATTTTCGGGTTCATCCTGAGCTTCTTGCTCATCAGCATTTCAGCCGCTCTGCTGCCCTATCGGTTGCCCAACGTCTTCGAGACTTCGGCAGTCAACCAACGCATCGCTGGCGTGCCAGTGATCACGATCATCGGGATCCTCAGTTTCATTGCGCAAGCGTTCATGGCATGGGTGTTCTTGCGTGACCCGAACGCCGGGTTGCGCGGTCACAATGGCATGATCGTGTTCAACGTCGTCGTGTTCTTGAGCGGGCTTGTCGTGTACTACGTCGCCAAGTGGATCCAAGGGCGCCGTGGAATCGACGTGTCTTTGAGCTTCAAGGAGATTCCGGAGGAGTGACGGAGTGAGCAAGCACAGCCCTCGTCGACGCAGGCGCTCAACGCAACTTCAGCATTGGGGCGCGGCCGTCGTGAAGGAAAGCATGAGAAAGAGGCCAGATGGCACTGTTCGGTAAGAAAGCGAAGACGCAGACGACGAAGCTCTTCTTCGTGACTGATGTGCACGGCTCCGAGACGACGTTTCGCAAGTTCGTCAACGCCGGCAAGTTTTACGGGGTGAACGCCCTCATCTTGGGCGGCGACATCGCCGGCAAGATGGTGGTGCCGATCCTCGACCTGGGTGGCGGGCACTGGCGCGCCACCATCCAGGCCATAACCCACGAGCTCAACTCGCAAGAGGAGGTAACCGAGTTTGCCAAACGTGCTGCCAAACTCGGTTACTACAGCGAGGTTGTCAGCCCGGAAGAGTACGAAGACCTGGCGCACAATCCGGAACGCGTCGACGCTCTCTACCATCGCTTAGCGACGGAGCGGTTGGCAACCTGGATCGACCTCGCCGAGGAGCGTCTTTCCGGCACGGGCATCCGGATGTTCGTTACGGGCGGCAATGACGACTCCACAGACGTCCTCGAGGCTATCGTTCGCCATGCCCGCGACAGCGTGGTCGCCTGCGAAGACAAAGTCGTGCAACTCGACGACGACGGACACTTCATGCTCAGCCTCGGCTTGAGTAACCCAACCCCATGGCATACGCCACGTGAGGTTTCCGAGGAAGAGCTGGCCCAACACATCGAGCAGATGGTGAGTGGCGTCAGCGATTTCACACGCGCAGTTTTCAACTTGCATGCGCCGCCGATCGACTCAACGCTGGATACTTGCGCCAAACTCGATTGGACGACCGATCCGCCAAGCGTGGTGACTTCGGGAGGTACACCAGTAATGTACGGTGCCGGCAGCACAGCAGTGCGCCAGGCCATCGAAAAGTACCAGCCTTTGCTCTCACTGCACGGACACATCCATGAATCGCGTGGCGAAACCAAAATCGGGCGCACAGTCGCCATTAACCCCGGCAGCGAGTACGGCGAGGGCGTGCTGCGAGGCGCCATCATTACGCTGAGCGGCGACAACGTGGAGAGTGTGCAGCTCACGTCAGGGTGACCCTCACAACCGACCTCGTCCGGTCAGCGTGTCGACCCTGTCAAGACGTCAGGTTGCCGAACCACTCAGTGGTTCCGGCGATCCCTGAGAAGATGCGGCCCATTTCCGCGGAGAGACTCACCCATTGACCTTGCACGAAGGAGGCAGCATGCGACATCACTTTCAAGGAAAAGACTTTCTCAAGTTGGTTGACTTCACCCCGGAGGAAGTCGGCTACCTGATCGATACCGCAATCGATCTGAAGCGCAAACGGGCCACAGGCGAAGTCTTCGAGCCTCTGCGAGGCAAGACGGTAGCCGTCCTCTTCGAGAAACCCTCTACGCGTACGCGGGTCTCATTCCAGGCCGCCATCGCCCAGCTTGGCGCGCAAAGCTTCTTCTTGCGTCCCGACGAGCTGCAGACGAGCCGTGGCGAGCCTATCCGCGACACAGCGCGCATCATCGATCGGTATTGCGACGCCCTCGTGATTCGCACCTTCGGCCAGGAGATCGCCGAGGAGTATGCGCAGTGGATGCGTAACCCCGTGATCAACGCCCTCACCAACTTGACCCACCCCTGCCAAGGCCTGTGCGACTTGATGACGATTAAGGAGAAGAAGGGCGGCTTCAAGGGCGTCAAGGTGTGCTACCTGGGCGACATCTGGAACGTGGCTCACTCGCTGATGGTAGGCTGCGCGATGATGGGCGCCGATTTCTACGCCGGGCGTCCGAAAGGCTACGATCCTGATCCGCAACAGCTCGCCAAGGCACAGGAGTGGGCCGCGATTTCGGGTAGCAAGATCGTGTTCACCGAGAACCTCGAGGAAGCGGCCAGTGACGCGGATGTCATCTATGGCAACACGTGGCACTCCATGGCGACTGACAACCTTGAGCAGCGCTTGATCGACTTTCGCCCCTACCAAGTCAACATGAACGTCATCAAGATGGCCAAGCCGGACGTGATTTACATGCACTGTCTGCCGGGTTACCGCGGCGAGGACATGGTCGATGAGGTCATCGAGAGCCCATACTGCGTCTTCTGGGATCAAGGAGAGAACCGTATGCATACCGAGAAGGCAGTGCTGGCGCTGACGATGGTACCATGAACACCGTACAGCTGCCCGCCTGGATGACTGGTGCAAGCGCGCCCGGCACGAGCAGCGCGCACATCATTGACCTCGCCCACCCGCTGACTAATGCGACGCCAATTTACCCGGGCGACCCGCAACCGCATATCTTCACGGCGACTACGGTGGAGCGCGAGGGTTACAACCTGAGTCATGTGCACATTGGCACGCAGACCGGTACGCATATAGACGCTCCGTTCCACTTTCGTGACGAAGGGGCGACAATTGACCGCATGCCGCTGGCAATGATGGTTGGACCGGCGGTCATTATCGACGCTCGCGGCGCTGGCGAGCTCGGCCGCATTGATGCGGCCGAGCTCGCCCCCTACCGCGAGCGTCTCCGGCCCGGCGTCATCGCTTTGTTCGTTACGGGATGGTACCGACATGCTGGCAGCGAGCTGTTCTTCCGCCACCCGTATCTCACAGCTGCTGCCGCCCATGTCCTGCTAGAGAGCGGCGTGCGAACTTTGGCCATCGACACCCTGAACGCTGACCGAACCGGCGGCGATGAATTCCCTGTGCATGAGATGTACGCCGATGCAGGTGGGTTGATCGCTGAAAACCTGGCAGGCACCGATCAGCTCGCCCTCGAGGGTGAGCCGTTTCTGGTTCTCCTTCCCTTGAACCTCATTGGTTGCGACGGTGCACCGGTGCGCGCAGTCGCCCTCGAGCCCGCATGAATGCAAGCGCACTTGCGCGCAGACGCAGCGGACGATCTCAGATGCCGAAACGGCCGAGACGCAAACGGTGACCGGGCAAAACTTCGCGGAGGCAAGTCGTGACCGACTCAACACTACAGGCAAAGGGACCCTTCGTCCCCAACTCCACCGGCAGGCTGCGCAAGGTCTTGCTCTGCCCGCCCACCTACTTTAGCTTCCAGCCTATCAACGAGATCACCAAGGCCGTGCTGGCGCACGGTGAGCAGGCTGATCTGGCCGCCTTCCAACGGGAGCACGCCGAGCTCGTCGATGCCTACCGCTCGGCCGGCGTTGAGGTCGAGCTCATTGACCCCGTGCAGGGCTTGCCCTACATGGTCTACGCGCGCGACTTCGGCGCTTGCCTGGCCGAAGGCGCCCTCATCGGCTCCTTCCGCGAACCGGTGCGCCAAGGCGAGGAGCTGCACTACGAGAAGAAGCTGCGCCAGTTAGGCGTGCCGATCATCGGTAAGATCACCCGCGGTGCCTTCGAGGGCGGCGACTTCTGGTTCTTGGATGCGGCTACCATCGTGCACGGCGTCGTCGCTCGCACGGACTGGGAGGGCCTGCGCAACGCGGCCGACATCCTCGAACCCTTAGGTTACACGGTGCGCGGCGTGCAGCTCGCCTCCAAGAACCTGCACCTCGACATGGCCTTCAACATCGTGGCCCCCGGAGTGGCCGTCTGTGCCACGGAGCAGATGCCGGAGTTCTTCCTGCGCTTGCTCGCCAAGCGTCACTTCGAGCTCATCGATGTGCCCAGCGAGGGCGTCTTTAAGCACCACTGCAACATCCAGTGCTTGGGCGAGGGTAAGGTCCTCACCTTCGCCGACAACAAGGCCGTCAATGAGAAGCTGCGCGCCCTCGGCCTCGAGGTGATCGCGCCGGAGATCCGCCAGATCCTCAAGGGCGGCGGCGGCCCGCACTGCATGACCTTCCCGCTGTTACGCGATGAGTGAGGGGGAAAGAGCGAGCGACGATCAACAGCAGAGAGGAAGAGATCGGGCGCCGACCAACAGCATCGCTCCAACGGTCACCGAGTAACGGGTGCGGCAAGGCCTGTCGGCCGATATCCCGTGCGCGACGCAGCTGCACGATCCCGTGCACGATGTAACGACGGAGCCGTGCACCATCGGAGGACGCAAAGCTAGCGCTGAGCAAATGCATAGTGCATACTCTATAATCATGCGAGAGCACTCGCCCCATCGGGCTACGACTGAGTAAACGACAAACGATCCCCCTGGAGCACACCTATGAGTCCACGCAGCACTGAGCATCGCCGGCGGGCGGGCGGGGTGGCGCCCTCCGGCGCCACCCCGCCCGCCCGCGTCGTCATCGCCTTAGGCGGTAACGCCATCCTGCAACCGGGCCAGGCAGGTAGCTTCGAGGAGCAGCTGTTCAACGTCGATGCCTCAGCCCGGCGCATCGCCAAGCTGGCTGCCGCCGGCTACCGCTGCGTGCTCACGCACGGCAACGGCCCCCAGGTGGGCAACATCCTGCTGCAGAACGAGGCCGCCGCGGCGCAGGTGCCGCCGATGCCGATGGATGTCTGTGGGGCGCAAAGCCAAGGCATGTTGGGCTACCTCTTCGAGCAGTGCCTGCTCAACCACTTGCACCGCCTGGGAAACACACAAGCGGTCTGTAGCCTGCTCACCGAGACGGTCGTGGCGGCCGACGATCCCGCCTTTGCCGCCCCCTCGAAGCCGGTCGGCCCCTTCTACTCGGCCGCCCGCGCCCAGGAGCTCGCCCTAGAGAAGGGCTACGTCATGCGCGAGGATGCCGGGCGCGGCTGGCGCCGCGTGGTCGCTAGCCCCGACCCCAAGGAGCTCGTCCAGGCGGCGGTGATCGCCCACCTGGTGGACCAAGGGACACTGGTCATCTGTAACGGCGGGGGCGGTATCCCGGTGGTGCGCGATGCGGCGGGCATCCTCTCCGGTGTGGAGGCGGTCATCGATAAGGACCTCTCCGCCGAGCGCTTAGCGGTGGCCGTGGGGGCGAGCTACCTGCTCATCTTGACCGACGTGGAGGCCGCCTACGTCGGCTACGGCACGCCCGCCCAGCGACCCTTGGGCCGCGTAACCGCCACTGAGATGGCCGCCTACCAGGCCCAGGGTGAGTTCAAGGCGGGCTCCATGGGACCCAAGGTCGAGGCCTGCGTGCGCTTCGCCCGCGCCGGCGGCGTGGGCATCATCGCCAACCTCCTCGATGTGGAGCCCGCCTTAGCCGGACAGGCGGGCACCTGGGTGGTGCCGGATGAGGGACAAGGTCGAGGCCTGCGTGCGCTTCGCCCGCGCCGGCGGCGTGGGCATCATCGCCAACCTCCTCGATGTGGAGCCCGCCTTAGCCGGACAGGCGGGCACCTGGGTGGTGCCGGATGAGGGAGCCTACGGGACTGAAGGGGCCACCTCCTAGGAACGGAGCCGACGCCGGGGACAGACTGAAACTCAGTCTGAACCAGTCGTCTGCGTTTCGTCCTGGAGCTCCTCCGGACGCCAGTCCGTGAGCCACTTTCCGGCGGGGACGGTGAAGTCCTCGATCTCGTAGCCGCGCTGGCGGAAGAAGGCCAGAGAGACGTCGTTGCCGACCATGATTTGGCACTTTGCCTTCAACGCTCCCTTGGCACGCAAGCGTGCCTCGAGCTCATCCATCAAGGCCGAGGCGATGCCGCGCCGCCGATACGCAGGAGCGATAGCCAAGTGGTAGACGTACGCCCGCCAGCCGTCGAAGCCGCCGATCACGACACCGACAACGGCTGTCCCCAAGCGCGCCACCAGAAAGAGGTCCGGGTCGCGTGATAACTTGAGCCGCACTCCCTCGAAGCCATCGGTCGGACGCCGTGAGACGCCCGGACCGCCCTCGTCCCACAACCGCGCCACTGCCTCATAGTCGGCGAGGGAGAAGGTGTCAATGATCAGCTCCTCACCTCTACTGCTCGTTCTCTCCCAGTGCGATTCGGTCATTGACACTCCTACTCTGAGCGTACACCTGCGTTTGGCAATCTTAGCGCGTCCGAGAGCGGCGCGAGCCACCTCCCACCCATCGCGACTGACGCCCAGTCGAGCGAGCGCAGCTACCCCAGCGAAAGCGGCCACGAACCATCGCCGGACGTACGGCGTCTCTCCTGCACAAGCATCCACAGGGAGCACACCGATGGGCGAACGAAGGAGCAGCGATGAGACACGTACTTAAGAGCAGGATCACGTTGGCGCTGGGCATCCTCATTGTCGCCGCCGTGGCAACCTTCGCGCTCGTCGGCACCCTGGCCACGCGCAGCGATGGCGGACCTTCCACCGAAGCCAGCTCCCACACCGGCCGGAGCGCCACGTCCACGGTCGCCGGCAAGGCGCTCGCACCCGCACCTGAGCCAGCGTTCGCGTCCGCTCAGGCCACAGCGTCTGCGGCCAGCGCTGGCGACACCGTACCAGCGCTCGACATGACTCGTTTCCTCGTCCGCACCGGACAACTCGACCTGCTCGTGAACAAGGGGCAAGCTCCCCAGGTGGCCAACCACATCAGCACGGTCGCCGAAGCGCTCGGCGGCTACGTGCTGGCGAGCAACGTCAGCACCGGCCTTCAGGGTGAGCGACCGTACGCCGAGGTCGCCGTGCGCATCCCAGCGCGCAGCTACGACCAAGCTATCAGACAGTTCAGCGCTCTGGGCAAAGTGAGGAGCCTAACGACGAGCGCTCAAGATGTCACCGGTAGCTACGTTGACCTGCAAGCCCGCCTCAGCCACTACAGGGCGGTCGAGTCGCGGCTGCTCACGTTTCTCGCCCATTCGGGATCGATTGAGCAGGCGCTCTCGATCCAGCAGCGCATCGACGCGACGCAACTCACCGTCGAACGGCTCGCAGCCCAGCTCAAGGCCCTCCGCGAAACCGTCATCTGCGGCACGCTGACGGTCTCAGTCACCGAGAGGAGCAGCAGGCCTCTTCCCGGTCCGCAGACCAAACCCGCCTCGTTCCTTGGCGCCCTCACCCACTCCGCCAAGCTCATCTGGACAGGCGCACAGGCGACCTTTGTCGCTTTGGGGGCAGCTCTCCCCTTCTTGGGTGTGTGCCTCGCGCTGGTTTACGGAGTGTGGCTCATCTACCGACGCCTCAAGCGCGCTGGTCGTCTCCACTCCACGGATGCTCAGCAACCAATGGAGCGCCCGCTTTGATACGATACGCGGCGCATGAGTTCGTGGGGACAACGTCGCAGCGAGTGGTCGCCGTGGAGCCGGTTTGCCGGCGTTGTCGTCTATGCCGCCGCTATGGCGCACGTGGAAGCGGTCGTCGTCTACTACTTGCGCAAGCTCCTTGTCGTCCAACCGTGGCAGTTGGTGACGAGCCAACATCTCGCCTTTCCGCACCGCTACCTCCACATCGAGCAAAGTCGCGAGGTAGCCACCATCATTATGCTCGTCGCCGTGGCCTACTTGGCGGGACGCACGCCTTGGCAGAAGTTCGCCTACTTCATCCTCGCCTTCGGGGTCTGGGACATCGGCTACTACGTCTCGCTGCGCATCATGATCGGTTGGCCCACCAGCCTGCTCTCGCGTGACCTGCTCTTTCTCACTCCCCGGCCTTGGTGGGGACCGGTGTGGCTGCCGGTGAGTGTCTCCGTCGGCTTCATTGCTGGTGCTGTCTTGATCATCTGGCGCACACGAAGGGCTTGAGGTGAGGGACAAGCGGCGCCCCCAGATCCAGTGGAGCGAGCGAAAGGATGGCCGGTCATGAAAGCGGTGCGCATTCACCAGTTCGGCGGACCTGAGGTCCTCACCTATGAAGACGCGCCTGAGCCACACCCCGACACTGGACAGGTCGTCGTTCGCGTTGCGGCCGCCAGCGTGAATCCGATCGACGCAGCCGTGCGCTCAGGCGCTTTCCGCACACCGCGACAGCTGCCCTTCATCATCGGTTCGGACGGCGCCGGCACTGTGACTGAAGTTGCCAGCGACGTCAGCGGCATCGCCGTCGGCGACGAGGTGCTCTTCAGCGGTCTCGGGATCGGCATGGAGGGCAGCTACGCCGACTACGTCGTGCTGCACGCCGTCCAGGCTGTGCCCAAGCCGAAGAACATCTCGTTTGCCGAGGCGGCCGCCCTCGGCCTCGCGTTCACAACGGCCTACTACGCCCTCGTGCACCGCGGCGCCCTGCGCAGCGGCGAGACAGTCCTTGTACAAGGGGGTTCTGGCGGCGTTGGCACAGCGTCGATTCAGTTGGCTAGCGCCCTCGGCGCACGCGTGCTCGCCACGGTCGGACACGACGAGGCGATCGCGACGCTCAAGGAGCTGGGCGCCGAAGCGGTGATCAACTATCGCACCGCCGACGTCGTCGCAGCAGTGCGCGATCTCACCGATGGCAAGGGCGTCGCCCTCGTCCACGAACTGGCCACGAGCGACAACGTGCGCGCCGATCTCGCTCTGATCGCCAAGGGCGGCCGCATCGTATGTACCGGCCCAGGAAGCAAGCCGGACGCGGTAGTTCCCGTGGGCGAGGCGATCAGCCGCGACGCGAGCATCTTGTTCATGAGCACGAGCAACGCCGGTCGCGCTGGCGTGGCGACCATGCTCCGCGAAGTGGCTCAGCTAGCTGAGAAGGGCGCCGTCCGGGCCGTCATCGGCGAGACGCTACCCCTCAGCGAAGCGCGGCGTGCGCACGAGATCTTGGCCGAACACCACATGGGCAAGATCGTACTCCTCCCCTAGCTGCGCCTGCCGGGCGGCCGGGGCAGCCTCTTCCGACCCCTACGGCAGCCGAGGGTCAAGCTGGCCGACCACTCGACCGACGTCGTTCGTCACCGGCAGGTGGACGCAGGCCACCGCCGCCTCCGGCACCTCGACGCCCAGGCAACGAGCAACAAGCGCCGGCAAAGCCGAAGTCACAGCGCGGCCGCCACCGTCCAGCGCCTTCAGGGCGATGCCGCGCCCGTCGGGGAGCGACACGCAGCCGAGCCCCTCGGCGCCGCACTTTGACACCGTGCCGGCAAACGACTGCATGACGACCGTATCGAGTTCGCCCTCCCCCTCGACAAGGACGGGGTAAGCGCGCATGGCGTCGGCTACGCGCGGCACCGCCTGCGGCAGCCGCGCGTACGCCGTCGCCATGGCCGTGATCGGCGTCGCCCACACGACAATGCCGCATCCGTCGATGCCCAGCGCAATCTTTTCGACCGGAAGATCCGTCAACTCGGACACCGCTCGCAAGCAGGCCTGCTGCGTTGGGTGATCGAGGTGCTGATACGTGGCTAGGTCCCAGCCGTGACGCACCGAGGCAGCCAGCATGCCCGTGTGGTTGCCGGAGCAGTTGTGACGCGCCTTTAGTTCGTTGTCGCAGAGGAGGGCCGTCTCATCGAGTCCCAGGTCGCCCAGCATGCGGCGCACCAGCTCAGCGTGCTCAGGCGAGCCCACGTGTGAGGCGCAGATAATGGCCAGCTCGCGCTGACCCCAGTGCCAGTAGTCGATCGTGCCATCGTCGACCCACGGCTTGGCCTGTACGGGCTTGGCCGATGAGCGCCAAAACGTGACGACGTCGGGCTCACCGTAGGACTCCAGCAGGTGGCCGTTGGCGTCGACCAGCGCTGCCGCCAGGGTGTGACGACTCTCGACTGTGTCGCCGCGGTACACGTCAACCGTAATCGGCGGAAAACGCTTCATTTCTCCTCGATTCTGACTCAAGCGCACTGATGCGACGACCGCGTCCCTCAAGCGCAGCCGTCCAATGGTCGCGCCTCGCTCACGACGTAGTTCGCGAAAGCGAGTTCGCGAAAGCGAGTTACCGCACCAGGACAGCGGCTCCCTTGGCGCGAGCAAACTCGGCAATCACCTGACGAGCGTGCCGCTGCGCCTCCTCCGAGACCGGGGCAACCTGGTGCGTCATGACAATCTGCCTGGCCGCTTCGGCAGCGTCTTGCAGCAGCGTTTGGCGGCCGCCAACCTCGAACGCTCCCCGGCGAAACACCCGCGGCTCCCAAAGTTCGCCCTCGTGGTAGCGCTGCCGTGTACTGCGCGCCGCCAAGTAGTGTCCGCCGATGCCGACGGCGCGGATATCGTCGTAAAGCGCCGTTGTCTCATCGACGGCCGTCTCACGCACCAGTCGCTTGATCATGCCGACGACTTCGCAGTCGAGCACAGTTTTGGCCAGGCTCAAAACCTGAGCGCCGTCGAGCAGTCCGAAGGCGATCAGACAGTCAGCACCAGCCAACACCTCGGTCACGCCGGTCATTGCCGCCTCGGCGCCAGCCTGGAAGTCAGGCCTCTTGGCATCGACGCCGATGCAACTCGTCTGCACGGGCAGGCCGTAGAAGCGACTCATTTCGATGCCGTACAGGTTGATGAGCGCCACCTCGGGCGAAGCGCAGAGATAGAGTCCCGTGCGCATCTCGGCCGCGGCTGAACCAATGCCCGACACCACGGCACAGCCGGGCGCGGCGAGCTGGAAGAGCACGACTGCCGACAAGATCTCGGCCATCGTCACGATCGTCGTGCCGACGACGCTCATCGGCCCGGTTGTCCCCATGATGACCATCGGCAAGACGAAGATCGGCACGCCGCGGCGCGCTAGGGCGATGCTCGCCTCGGTCATGGGACCGTCATGCTGGAGCGGCGCAATCGTACAGTTGATCACCGAGTAGATCGGCCGCTCGCGCAACGAGGAACCAGCATACCCTTCCAAGATGTCAACCAAGGGGTCGACAAGGTCAGGCGTACGTACCTCATCTTGCACGTGCTTCGCACAACTTTCGATCGAGAGAGACGCCATCTCCAGGCCAGCGACGGCCGGATCGCAGTCGCGCGGAGAGATTGAAGGCCAGACGAAATCGATTTCCGGTAGCGCGTCGAACAGGCGCATGGCGGTGCGCAGATCCTCAGCCGTTCCTTCGCGGCGCTCACCGGTCACGTCGTCCAACATGTAGGTGGCTGTGCCATCCGTAGTGAAGACCAAGCTACCGTCACCGACGACGCGATCGTTCGCCGGCTCGCGGGCGGCGAGGAGGACCGTGCGCGGCACCGTGGCCAGCGCACGACTCACAAGCTGGCGCGGGATCTTGGCCGTGAGCCGCTGGCGATCGACCTGCGCGCCGGCCTCGGCGAGCAGGTCGATCGCCAGCGGCGTGTTGTAGCCGATGCCAACCTCTTCGAGCACACGCAAGGTCTGCTCGTGGATGAACTCTTTCTCCGCCTCGGAGAGGACTTGCAACTTCGGTCGTGCCACGCTCCCCCCTCGTTCTCGATCGCGCGCGCGGCCCTCCGGGCCGCGCGCGCCTCTACTTCACCGCCAGCACCTTACGCATCGCTAGCGGGTAACAGGTCACGCGAAACTGGTCGCAGGCGGGGCACTCGCCCAGGAGCACATCGTACTCCTCTCCCCGCTCGATCGTCTCGTATCCCTGGCTTAAGAAGAAGCCGGGCGCCCGCGCAGTGAGCCAAAGTGTGCCGATCCCACGACGCCGCGCTTCGTCCTCGAGGCGCTCGAGCAAGCGCGCAGCAATGCCCTGCCCGCGGAAGGGTTCAGCGACGGCCATCCAGTTCACCACGTCGAGCCGCCCCTGGTAACGCGACAGGGTGATACCACCGATGAGCTCGTCACCCTCGTAGGCGCCCCAGGCGACGACCACCTCTTCCCCGTGCCGATCGCCCGCGTCAAGCCCCGCGGCAATGCCCAGACTCCGTATGGCGTCAAGGTCGTCCGTTGTCCTGATCTCAACCATGCCGCTCCTGTTCGGCTGTCTCGGCGCCCGTCTGTCTGCCGGCACGCACAACGCCTATTTGACAGGGCTCAGGACAGTCGCAGCAGTGTGGCCGCCCGGCGCCCGCTGATGCGGCTGCCGCCTACGCTGACGCGCTACCGTGGCCAGAGCGGCCGTGAGCGCCCGCTGACGCGGCCGTTACCTCATCACGTCGATGCAAACCGCAGGGCATCGCCGCAGAAGCACGTCGGCGGCGCACACCGTCTCTGCTGCACCCGTCTTCTGGCAGCATGGTATCGCATCCGCGCCACTCCGTGCTTCCCCACGCTGGCGTCGTCGGAGCCAGCGCCGACGTCGTCCGGAGCCGATCTCGACCCGCGCGCAACGCCATGCAAGCCCTTGCCCCCGACGGTCTGGCTGAGACGAGAGAAGGAGGCGATGCTGCGGGGCGCGCCGCCCACAACAACTTGCCCGCGGTCAGCGAGGCAGTGAGGCGGCTCAGATCATGCGGCGATGGCGTCCAGCAGATAGCCCGCCGAGATCAGAGAGCCCAGAAGGCACAAACGCGACGGGGCCGCGCGCATCTCCCGGGGGAAGGGGGGGGCCCCCGCGCCAAGAAATCCGGGGGGGGCCCACTCTCCCGCCGGGGCTCCCCCCGAGGACCATCCGCGCCGGGGGGGCT